>Ga0116229_10000124_pt1 | contig 75944 bp, 72 predicted proteins | sample S1TSphgellanicum_3_FD_87313 | JGI IMG/M metagenome (GOLD analysis project Ga0116229, IMG submission 87313) | Host-associated microbial communities from peat moss isolated from Minnesota, USA - S1T2_Fc - Sphagnum magellanicum MG | ecosystem: Host-associated > Plants > Peat moss > Unclassified...
AGTTCCAGTCCCAAAGCCTTGGTGAATTGCGCCGAGCCATCCGCGAGCATGGTGATCTCGGAACCAATATTTTGAGATTTCGCCCAGGCTGCCATGACGAAGGCGTCATTCACCGCCAAGCATACCAGACTGTCGATGCCCTTTTCGCCGAATGCGGCACCATGTTCGACAAAGCCGGGCAGGTGGCGCGCCGAGCAGGTCGGGGTGAACGCACCAGGTACGGCGAACATGACCACGCGCTTGCCGTGGAACAGATCATCGGTCGCAACCTCTCGCGGCCCATCCGTCGTCGCCACCATCAGCTTCATGGAGGGCAATGTGTCGCCGGTCTTGATCATGGTCGGTTAAGCTCGCGGTGGTGGGGTGTAGAAGCTGTAACCAAGGTTGGCTTGGCTGTCACGCAAGAGCGTAACGCCTGTAACAACGCTTGCATGGACCCGAATGGCGGCCAAAATGCGTTGAATGGATTGAGGCGATCGGATGGCGAGAACGGTTTTGGACGGTGAGGGCGCGCTGACCGGGCAATTGCTCATAGCAATGCCGGCACTGAATACTGCGCACTTTGCGCAGGCGGTCATTTACATCTGTACCCACACTAAAGAAGGCGCCATGGGCATTGTGCTGAACCGGCCCCTGGCCAGACCAAGCTTTGACGATCTGCTCGAGCAACTCGAGGTTTTGCCGGCACCCCCCACCCGCCGCATCGAGTTGTTCCGCGGTGGTCCCGTAGATTCAGCGCGTGGGCTTGTTCTCCATACAAGTGACTGGACAGGCGAAGGCAGCATGCTCGTCGATGATCGGGTCGCGCTGACGTCGAGCATGGATGTGCTAAAGGCGCTGGCCGACGGAGGGGGTCCGGCGCGGGGGCTGTTGGCGCTGGGTTACGCAGGCTGGCGGCCTGGCCAGCTCGACAGGGAAATGCACGACAACGCCTGGTTGTCAGCGCCTTCGACGTTGGATTTGCTGTTCGATAGCGATCATGAGACGAAATGGCGTCGGGCCATGGCGATCATAAAGGTTGATCCGCTGCTGCTTTCGGGCACCGCCGGGCATGCCTGAAGGGGCGACAAAGCTTTCTCGGCATGATTACCAGCACAAGCGTTCGATAATGCCAGTGGGCCGCAATCCCGCTGAAGTTGCAAACCGCTCGGCCGCGGATGGATCGCCCGCCAACGCCGCACCGTGAATGCCGCCCAGAACCCAGACGCAGTCGACGCCAACGCCCGCTGCGCCGGCGACGTCGGTGCGAAGGGAATCGCCCACTGCCAATACACGGCTTGGCTGGAGCCCAAGCATCGACAGTGCTGAGGTGTAGATCGCGGCGTTTGGCTTACCGATCCAACGCACCTCCCCGCCTTGCGACTCGTACCAGGCGGCGAGCGCTCCAGCGCAGAGAATACGGGCGTTACCCCGCATGATTTCCAGGTCGGGATTCGCGCAAATCATCTTCAAGCCCGCGCGCAGGCAAGCGGCGAGTTCAGGTATGAAAGCCACCAGTTCGGCGGTGTCCCGCATATCATCCGGGCCGGTATTCAGGACAAAGTCCGCGTCCTCGGGAGCGCCGACCAGGGTACAGTTCAGCGCCTCAAGACCATTCCGATCGCGAGCCGGCCCCAAATGCAGGATGCGGCGGCCGAGGGATGCGAACCATGGGTCCTGGCGATCATGCAAGGCTTGCCAGGTTGCCTCTCCGCTTGTGAGAATGTGTGTATAAAGGGTGTCTGGCACGCCCAGGCCGCGTAAAGTGTGTTGGACAGCGGCAGCCCGCCGTGGTGCGTTCGACAGCAGCAGGATTGGTCGGCCTTCCAGGCGGCGCATACAATCGATGGCCTCCGGAAACGGCCGGAGGCCATCGTGGATGACGCCCCAAAGATCGAGAATGAAGCCACTATATAAATCGGCGACGGGTGCGAGCCCAGCGAGGTACCGCATTAACTGGCCGTGCCTCGGGCCTCGGAAACGTCGCCAAATCCGTCGGCCTGCAAGGCTTGCAGCAATTCCCGCTTCAGGCGTGGGATGAGCGCCGGACCGGCATACGCGAAGGCAGTATAAAGCTGCACGAGGCTGGCGCCGGATCGGATCTTGGCCAGCACATCGCCGCCGGTTCGAATGCCGCCGCAGCCAATGAGTGTGAGGCGGTCAGCCGCCAATCGATGGGCGCGGCCAAGCATCTCTGTCGAACGTGCGAACAGAGGCGCGCCCGAAAGGCCGCCGGCCTGCTTTGCATTCGCACCAGCGAGATCCGCAGGCCGCGCGATCGTGGTATTGCTGATGATCAGGCCAGCGGCGCCGTGGATAACCGCTACCTCCACGACCGCCTCAAGGCCGGCATCCGAAAGGTCCGGCGAGATCTTTACCAAGATCGGCGGGCGCACTGGCACCGTCGACTTGACAGCGCTAAGGATTGCCGAAAGTCGGGCCTCGCTTTGCAGATCCCGCAAACCCGGCGTGTTAGGCGACGACACGTTAATCGTAATATAATCCGCAAACGGCGTCAGGGCCGCCACCAGGGCCGGATAATCCCGCTCCGGGTCAGCACCGTCCTTGTTAATCCCAATATTGGCACCGAACGGACATTGCCGCGCCGCCAGCGCCGGGAGGCGTGCGCGAAAAGCCTCCAGGCCGTCGTTGTTGAAGCCCAAGCGATTGATCACGGCCTCGGCCACGCGCAATCGAAACAGCCGGGGGCGCGGATTGCCTGGTTGCGGCCGCGGCGTCACAGTGCCGGCCTCTATGTAGCCGAACCCGAGGCGCATCAGCGGCAACACAGCAACTGCATTCTTGTCGAAACCTGCGGCAAGACCGATGGGATTGGGGAACAGGCAGCCAAGGGCACGAACCTGCAACGCCGGATCGTCGCGATAAGCCGCGCCCCGCACTAAGCCGTGTCGAAGCGCGTATACGGCAAGCCCATGCGCTGTCTCCGCATCGAGCAGCCGCATGGCGGGTGTGAGAATGGACACAGCGGCGCGCGAAATCATGAATATTCGTTCCTGCCGACCGAGCGCGGTGGGGGCAAGCCTTGTGCAGCGGCAGGCTTGTCCGACTTAGCACGCATGTGGCGTGAACCATATCTGGAGACGTGTTGCAGATCGGCTTTGCATCGGGTCATGCTGGCCGCACCGTCCGGGCGTCCAGCAGGGCTCAAGGATGGGCCCTGCCTGGAACGCCTGGCACGGATGCGTATCGTCATCGCAACGCCAGAGGGCAGATACATTGCAACCGATGCCGGCATCGAACGGCATAGGATTGAAGTCCTGCAATTCGTGCCTGTTGCCCTTTATCCTAAAGGCGCGGTGTGAACGGTGCCCTGGTCGGCAACCACGCAAAGCATACGCCCCCCGTCTTTGGCCGACACCATCACCATATCGCCCGACGCCAGCATGTCGCCTGCGTCATCGAAGAAAGCTGGCGCCGCCACTGTGATCTGATCGTCGGCAGCGGCCTTGTAATGCCAAAGGGTAAAGCCGTTTGCGTAGGCGAGAACGGACATGTTGCGAATCGCGAAAGCCATGATCTGGTCCTTTTTCCAACAAAAAATGGGCCGCTCCTTACGGAGCGGCCCGGAAAGTCGATGAAGGGCGGAGTCCGCCCGGTGACAGACGGATGCTATTTACGATCTGATAGCATGTCAAGGATAATTTACCTAGACGAGCGATCATGCCACGATCCCCTTCTGGCGCAACATCGGATCAAGGCGGTCCATGGCTTCGCGCCAAAGCTTATTATCGCAGCCACCTGCCCGGCGCTGTGAGGGCGGCATCTGCTGCTCCCCCCACACGCGAAGCACGCGCGCATGGCACGAATTGATCCCTCGGTTGCGATAGAGGCGTTCCACGCATTGCAGCACGTCGTCCGGGTCGCAGGGTCGCGATACGCGCAACCTCTCGCTGCGGCCGCCATCTGCTCGCGCCTGCATCGCGCCGATCGTCCAGAACCAGGCGTCCTCAACGGAGGCAAACGGCATATGCAGGGTTCCCTTAGGGAGCGGCAAGCAGCAATTCAGGGACATGGCGACAACTCCAGGTTGTTATGAACAGACCATGAACAACCTAAGAGGATTATTTTTCTGCGGCAAGGGGCTTAAGGTGAAAAATCCTATTGGCTCCAGCAAAAAATCCGCGCACACTGCTTCGATCACAACGACAGCAGGGGCACGTGAAGCACGAGGATATTTGGCGGGCACTGGATACGCTGGCGGCAGAAGCAGGCATGTCAGCGTCCGGATTGGCCCGTCGCTCGGGGTTGGACCCCACAACGTTCAACCCATCAAAGCGGCGTATGCCGGATGGAAGAGCGCGCTGGCCCAGCACCGAGAGTCTGGCCAAGGCGCTGAATGCCGCCGGCGCTGACCTGGAAGCGTTTGCCCACTTGGTGGCCGGCGGCCGCACGTTGCCATCGGGCCGGTCACCGGCCCGCAGCATTCCTTTGATCGGCTTTGCACAAGCGGGCGGCAACGGTTTCTTTGATGACGGCGGCTACCCCGCCGGCGCCGGGTGGGACGAGGTAAGCCTGCCAGAGGTGGGCGATCCGCACGCTTACGCATTGGAAATTTCTGGGGATTCGATGGAGCCGGTCTATCGGGATGGCGACATGGTGATCGTCGCCCCCGGTGCGCCGGTCCGCCGCGGCGATCGCGTGGTGGTTCGCACAATGCGTGGCGAGGCGATGGCCAAACAACTCGCGCGCCGCTCCGCGCGTCGCATTGAGTTGCGCAGCCTGAACCCGGAGCATCAGGATTACAGTTTTGACTTGTCAGAAGTTGCCTGGATGCACCGTATCATCTGGGCAAGCCAGTAGCCGAGTTAATTGACCGCATCGTCGGCACCGGACGGCAGCCGCTCCTCGCCCATGCGAATATCCCGTGCCTCGCGGCCGAAGCTCACCAAAATCGCTATGGAAACGGCTGCCGTTCCCACGACGATGCCCAACGGCCAACTGAGATTCCCATGAAAGTATGCGTCCGCGAGGCCGCTTTGAATCGGGTGGTTGATTGAAGCGAGAAGATTTCCCAACGTGTACGTGAGGCCAGGAAACGTGCCGCGAATGGCACTAGGCGAGATCTCGTTCAAGTGAGCGGGAATGACCCCCCATGCACCCTGCACGCACAACTGCATCACGAAGGCGCCCACACCTACCGCGACCGGGCTGCTGGAAAACGCCCAAAGTGGCAGCACCGGCAGCGAAAGCACGGCAGCCGAAACAATCGCCCGTCGCCGGCCGATTCGCTGCGATAACGTAGCGCATGTGATACCACCAATGATTGCGGCGACATTCATGAAAAGCAGAATCGCTGTGGTGGTATCAAGCGGTAGGCCATGATCCTTTGTAAGGAAGGACTGATATAGATCCTGCGTGCCATGGCTAAAGAAGTTGAACGCTGCCATCATCAAGACGGCATAGATCGTCAATCCGAAGTGGCGCTGGAGTACGGTCATAAGGCCGCCATGGCGCTCACTGGCACCTCGTGCCGCCCAGTCCGGGCTTTCCGGCACATTGAGGCGAATGTAGAGCACCAACAATGCTGGCAAGGCTCCCAGCATAAACAGGCCGCGCCAACCGACGGCGCCGATCGCAGCCCAATTGACCAGTGTGGCAAGCAGATATCCGCTGGGATATCCGGCCTGCAGCATGCCGGATACAATACCTCGCCAACTGGCCGGGACGCTCTCCATGGTAAGCGACGCGCCCACGCCCCACTCGCCTCCCATCGCCACACCAAATATGGCACGCAAAACCATAAAGCTGGTCAAAGACGGTGCGAATCCAGAGGTGAATTCCAGCACCGAATAAAGCAACACATTGGCCATCAAGGTTGGCCGCCGACCAAATCGGTCGGCGATTCGGCCAAAGATCAGCGCCCCGAGCGGCCGCATCGCGAGCGTCGCCGTAAACGCCCAGGAAACTGTGGTGCGATCCGAGTGGAACGTGCGTGCGACATCGTCGAGGGTAAATGCCATGATAAAGTAGTCAAACGCATCGAGCGTCCAGCCGAGATAGCACGCGGCCACGACATGCCGCTGCTTCCGTCCGACGTCAGCCATGGCGCGCCTCCCTCGAATGATTGAGGCAGGTATGCGACCGCGGCTTCAGTCGTCAACGGCGGGTCCTAACGCGGCAAGGCAGTGCCGCGTGGACAGCGCGATGTGGGCTACTTCATTGCCACGGTCGGGCGAAACTTTGCGATCAGGTTCTCGGTGAGCCCTTGCGCGTCAGCCTTGGCGACGGTGTTGTCGGGAAGTGCAATCGATATGATCGCGCCGGCCAGAAGGGGCGCAGCCTGAACCCAACTAATCTGATGAAGTACCAGGGCCGAAAAAGTACCAAAGGCGGCGGACAATCCGGCAACACTGGTCGGCTGCCGCGCCCATGCGAGAAGAGCTTTCATGGTAAATCTCCTTTTAGGTTGATGGTCACGGAATTTATGGAGTGTAGAACATCGCGGGCTTAATCACGCCTGCACTAACAACCGCGCTGTGAAGCACGGCTGCAGGATGAACACCGTCTATGCTTCCGGCCCCGAGATCCACGCGCCATTTGTACGAGCCGCCTAAATCCGCCATGTAGGCATCGTCATCGACGACGCCGTAACATCCCAATGCGGCAAGTCCTGCAGCACTCCGTAGGTAGGTGTTATACGTCTGCCGTGCGGTCTCGGCCGAGTTCGCGCTCTGCGACCCCGTATAGATCACAGTGGACGAGGCTATTGCAGCTATAGTCGCCGGCGCTATGGTGATTGCGCTTGTTCCCGTGTTCACGGCAGTCACTTTCGTTGCGGGTGCAAGTCCGGTCCCGAAAGTCAGGGCCTCAAGCGCCGCCACGTTGCCTGAAGTGGGCTTGCTCAACGTGAGCGTGAGACCGCTGATACTGCTAATTGTGGTGCCTGCAGCGATGCCTGAACCGTAAACCGCCTGACCAAGATAAAGTCCCGTTGTGCTCTGAAGGGTTACAGCGGTCGTATTTGCGGGATACGACACGCTTCCAACGGCCTGCGAGGATAATGGAATGACCGCCGCTTGCCCGATTGTAATGCCTGTGACGCTCGATAGCCCAATCGAGGTCGTACCAGAAGCCACGACGCTGGTAGTTGCTGTGGACGTGTTGATCCAACTTTGGTTTAACAGCGAAGTCCAGCCGTCGCCGCTGATCGTGGTTGGCGGAATTGTGAAGCACCAAACACGCTTTCCAGCCTGGCTGTACCGGCTCACGATGGTGCCGATATATGTCTCGAGCGTTGTCGCGGAAACTGAGAATTGCTGGATATCGTTACGACCTAACTCCAGGAGCACATCCGTGATGCCAGTATCTGTCGCCAGCGCAAATTGCCCGGCGCCCTGAAAGTCCTCCTCCGACGCCGTCGTTGATCCCCGTGCCGCGGTCACAAAGGGTATGTTATTTTCCAAACTTCGCTGGATATACCCTTGCAGGTGAAGACTGTCGGGCAAGTCACCGGTGCCAGCAGCAATACTGTCGCCGAGCACCAACACAGCCCCAGGTGGGGTAACGCCGGCGCTGGGCGTTACCAGCCCCAAGACGGCCACCGGCCCCCAAAAACCACCCCCGGTATTGCTGACGTTTGTGGGAGCCATCGTCTGATCATTCAGAGTAGTGCTTCGTGAATCAAATTCGTTTTGCACGCCGGTAAACCTGAAACCGCCGGGATAGTCCGAAATCTGCAATCCGGCACTACTCATCGTTGCTGAAGTCCGAATGAAATATTGCGTGTTTGGCGGCAACATAACGGTCACGGGGTCAGAACCGATAATGTCATGCGCCGGCACAATCGCGACACCGCGATTACCACCCCAACGGGCCGGTATAATTTGTCCTGTAAACGTGACGGCCAAGCCACCGCTGTTGGCCGCTGTCGGGCTGCTACTGAGATTAATTTGTGTCGCTGTCGGCAGGTTGCCACCACCTGCTGCAAAGCTGTTGACAACCGAAGTAACATAAGTGCCGGCGCTGAAATATGTTCCGCTTGAGCTGACCAATTGCCCGGCGCTCACGGAATTGCAGCCCGTTCCGGCTGTCGGCGAGCAATTGATGTACGTGGAGGAGGTATTAAACGCAGCGCTCGTATACACCTGATTCGACGGAAGCGTAGGGACAAAGACGCTGGCGTTCGAAATCGTAGCCAAGATCACACGGTCGACCTCGCCTTGCTGCGGCATATCGAACCCAGCATAAAGGAGTTTAATGGCAGTCACCGATCCCCACGCTGGCGCGTAACACATCACCTGATCCATGATCGAAGTGTTCACCGCATCATAGTAAGCGGCTGAGCCGTTCACCCCGCGCCGTGAGCAAATAGGTACCCACACTGGCCGGCCACCAAGTGAGCGCAGGCTTCGCTGCGGAGTACTGAGTGATGCTTGAGCGCTTCCGGCCAACGTGGTGACCGCAAGGGGTACGATGGAAAGAAGTGCACAGGTGCGCAACCACATCTAATTAACCCTCCCAAGCCGAGATCGTTGTCGCTACAGGCGAGTATATTGTTATTGCGCCCTGGGTCACATATTGTCCGCTTTCGTAGAATGAACCCGCGGCAAAGTAGATACTGTCACGTGCATTAGGTGCCGCGGTGCCACCAACAAAATTTACCCAAATAAAGCTGTTCTGCGGGGCTTGAAAAGCTAGGTAGCGTCTAGATGTGTTTGCCGGAAATACGGCCGTGCTAGTCGGCGAAATGGACGCTGATCGCGATGCCGGCTGACCACCGACGGGTACCGCCAGCATCACAGCACCCGCCGCGGGTACAACGAACATGGGTGTCGTTGACGTGCCGCATGCAGCAGCCGTGCCGGCACCCGTCACGCAATGCAATGCGACTGAAGCTGCGCGACTTGCCCCGTCAGGCAACACGTAGGAATTAGCGGCAATCGCCGGCGCCACCAATATCATTAGAAGCCATAATCCAACGCATGCACACCGCATGATAACCTCCCAATTTGCCAGCGCTAGCCGAACGGTTTACAGGTGAAAAGAGACAGGATCGTCTCTGCTATGCAATATACACCAATCATTGCCTGAGATAGTTATGTTCGATAAACCAGCGATAAATAGGCTCCGCAAGCCACAGCGCCCCGCTTCCCAGCACGCCTACACCGACCACGACGCCAGCGGCGCGCGATCTCAGTGCAACAATCTCCGCAACAGGCTTTCGAAGCTCGTGCACAGCTTGGACCAACTGGCGCACAAACCCCGCATTTTCGATCGCATCGGTTCGTATCGCCTCTAAATCATGCTGCATGACGCAAATAACACAATCTAATTTCTCTTCAAGGTCCCGCTGGTCCCCGCGCAGAACCGCGAGATCACACCGTAACAGGTCATGCAGCTTATCAACTTGCGCATGCCGTATTTCGATTGTCTCCTCAAGCGTCCGCAATCCATGAATAACTGCGCCCATTTGCCGGAAAAGTGGATCCATATCTTGAGGCATAATTCCACCCGCTTTGATCAAGGCTGGGATGCAAATAGATTTCATTCTTTGAGCAACGGAGAAAGCCGCAGTGGCAATTCTAAGATTTGCTAGGCAATAGAGACTACGCCGTTGTTATTCCAAATCTGACCAGACCCCGGGGTAGGTTTAACTGTTGGAAGGCCAGACATGTAAAGACCGGTTCCGGGAGAAAGCCACAAACTTCCCTTCGGTTCTATGCCAATACCACCGACATTTGTCGTCATCAGGCTTAGGTTGCCCGCAGTTGCGTTTTGTAGAACCGGCCACCCTGTAGAACCAGGTATGTTTATTAGGCTCAACAGATTTCCACTTCCACTTGCCCCTCCGGCAGCATTCATGAATAGAGAGCCGCCTTTAGTTTGAATGACACCATTTACGGTGCCATCGCCTCCATCGAACACGATCGTCGGGGGATTACTTTTAGTCGCCGCCACATGACGGATAAAATTGGCAGCATCAACGACAGCGTTAATGCGGTAAAGAACCGAACCATCTGAAGCAGCGAATATATGGTCTTTGGTATTGGCAATTCCGGCAGGAGCAGTACTGCTCGCGGGGCTCTGAAACGTGAGATAATTACTCACGCTCGCCGCTGAATTATCGATGAACGCAGTGGAAATGGGTACATTACCCGGATTAAGGCCAAAGGTCGTAAGGCCGACTGTACCATTGGATCCATTGATCTGAATAATTGTCGCCATGTTGCCAAACTGACAGGCACCGACCGTATTGCTAGACGAGTTAAACGTACTTGCGAAATCGAATGCAATATCCTGTGAGTTCCCTCCGGCCGGACCGCCATTAAAATTGCAACCTACAACATAGAAGCCGGAGCAATTGGTTAAACCAAACAGAATTTGCTGATCATTTGGGCCACCATCTCTCGAGATGTCTAGTCCCACAAAATAGCCGCCTCCCACGTTAGATGCGGAGACAGTGCCAAGATTCGTATTAACCTCACCATTCGCGGCCCACAGCCCCAGGAGCATCAATTTGCCCGGAACGTAGCCATGCCAGGTCGTAATGTTGGTTTGGTTAAATAAGTAGTCGGTGCCGACGACGAGAGGATTCGTAAAGTATATTCCCTCGCAATATCCCGTCTGCAGCACAACGGTTTCACCATAGTAAGCCTGAATACCATTTATCCTAGTGTCAAACGAGTTGTTGAGTTCGATAACCGCCGAACTGGTTGCCCCGGCCGCTGCCGGCGGCCCGAACCAGCTAACATTGTCTATCTGCACGCTCCAACAACCATTCAAGACAAAGCCACGCAGGAATGTTTGAGGGAAAGGCGATATTCCATTTTGTGCGTTGGGAGAGCCGAAGCACTCGATATCGCTAATGTGGGCAGAAACATAGCCAAACGAGACTTCGCTCGGATAAAGGAGGCTAGCGACGGCGCCGGTCTGACCAGTCGTATTCGCGGCGAAGGCTGAGAAATCACGCAGAACGACTTTATTAAACGGATTCGTCTGCGTGAACGCAAATCCAATGCCGGTATGCTGCATGTGAAGACGAGTTTGCCCCTTTCCGGCTCCCCGCAGCACCACCGGCTTACCATTCCACACCAATGGACTCGCCAGAGCATAATCTCCTGAGGGAATAAAAATCTCGCCTCCGGTGTTTGGCAAAGCATTGAACGCGGCGTTGAACGCACCGGTACAATCGGTTCCGTTTGTCAGCGCCCCAAAATCAAGCACATTAAATGTATCCAGGGCCATAGCCATCAGAGTTCGGCCCGATACCGCATTGGAAACGGCAACGATGCCGAGCGATGCCGACCCGACTATCGGCTCTGTTATCTGCCCTTGCGCGTTAAGTGTAACATAGCCGCCAATTGGCACCCTGGCTGCGAGAGCGGCTAAATTGGCCTCGGTCGTTGTCAGACCGCTGGAGATCGTCGAAAGTTCCGCTGTGACCGATGGATCTGTGGAGGACGATATCGTGCCACCTCCACTTATCGCTACGTTGGCTCCTGCGGCGAACAAGCCCTGTAACGCGGAAAGTGGCAACAGCTGTGGCGTTCCGGCAGCGTTGATAACCGCTTCATTGGTGAGAACTAGAGAAGGCGCCGGCGCAAACTCAGCGTGGTCGGCTCCGTTTGCGCCGATGGCGCCATTTTCTAAATCCAACCCAACGCCAATCGAGACAGGTTCGGGTCCACCAGGGCCGAGAGAGACACGGCCAAGAAGACTTGCGCTCGGAAGCTCAATAGCTGGCTGCGTCGTCGCAAGCAGTTCAGAAACCGTTACGGCTCGTGCGATGCCAGATTGACTGAGTGGGAGTTCATCCTGAGCGCCCGGCGGAGTTGCAGGTGGCAGTTGAGGAATCGTCGGCATATTGCACCCCGCTAGTATTTGACGCTAGAATGGAAGCTGTAAGAAGCTTTTTACTGGCGAACGCGCTTTACTAGGCGATTGCAAGCCAACCGGTTGCATCAGTACCGGTTTGCTTGATCCAAAAGGTGTTCCCTGGCCCGCCATTGAGATTGCGGAAGTCAGAACCCGGTGGCGCGACGATTGAACCTGTAGGCGCTCCTCGTCCCACTGTGGACGTGCATCCGGCCGGTTCAGCGGCGCTGGCAATTTGAAGTGCGCCGCCCGCGCTAGGGCGCAACGTGACGTCACCACCTCCAACACTTTGCAGTACGGCGCCGCCGTTCCCGGTTGGTGCCAGGTAATCTATTGCGGGGAAGGAGACCGCGCGCCAGGCCCCAAAGACTCCCTCGATTTCTGCTGCGCCAAGTGCCGGAATTGTAATCGCGAAATCTGTCCAGTTTTGCTGGGACGGAGATGTTCCGTTGAGAGCGAGTTGGACCATGCAATTACAATTCAACCTAAGGCGACGCCCTCCCAAGACCGGAAGCCCTACATAAGCGGTTGCAGCAGCACCCGAACCATTCCCTGTGATTATGATGGTGGCGCCATTCCCAAGCAAACCGTAGCCAGAACCAGGGTTCGTTACAATAATCCAGATGACCTGGCCCTGATTGACGACCGCTATAGCGGCGGCACCATCGCCGCTGCCAGCGACCTCGATTTCGGCGGACGTATAACCGGACCCACCTGCCATTACGCGTATAAAGCCAATCTGTCCCAATGTGTCGGCCTGATGGTCTGTGAGGAGCGAGTCAATTTCGGATCCTACGTTGAGCACCAATACCTCATCAGCAATGTCCGGTACAACCAAGGCTGATTGGCCGCCTACTGTGCTGCTCTGAATCGACATGACGGGTTGATTGTTCCAGCTATTGCCGCCGACGACCGCCTGATCCGTGTGAAGCCACATTGCTTGGCCAATGGTAGCACTTCCCCAACCATTAAAGTCGTTCCGTACAACGCTAGTGCCAACGCAACCATCGTGCACGAAAATACCTCCGCCCTGCGCCGCGGAAAATCCGATCCAGTTTTCGATTATAGAGATCGGCCCCGACAGGTTGAAGGACAGGCTGGGCTCTATGGCGGGAACATCTATAGCCCATTGGTTGCCGGTTAAGAAGTTTGCCGAAACCGACACGTTCTCGCAACCACCCAGCAGAATGCCGGTTGCGGCATTAGCCACCTGATTCGATGCAATTAGGCTACTCCAACTGGTCCGTGCATCAATCCCTGCGAAACCGCCGGAAACCTGGTTGCCAGTTAGCCGCGAGACACATAATCTCGCAACAATCCCACCCCCTGCAGTATTCGTTCCATTAAACATCGAAATATTATTACTTATCGACGCGGAACTGCCGCTGACCGCTATCCCCCACGTCGTGTTATCAAAACAATCATTCCCCTCAACAAAGCAGGCCACGGGTGTGTTGGAATTATTAGCCGCGCTCTGCCAAGATCCAACTGAAATTCCGATATTGTTCATGTTGCAGCTGTTACCACGTAGCCAGCTTGCACTTTCAGGAGCCACGGATATACCCGCAGCCTTGTTGTTTTGAGCGACGCAATTTCGTAACGTGACGGTTCCGGCTCCAGTCACCACAATGCCATTCGCGCCATTATTCAAAAACTGGCAATCCAGCAACTGATGTTCGGCCGCGATTCCACAAGTGATAAGAAGCCCGTTTCCGGCACTCGCTCCCGATGCATTGAGGAACTGACAATCAGAAAAATTGGCCGAAATGCAGGAAGAATCAACTTGAAATGCTGGCGAGTTCGATGCCAGTAAGTTATTTTCGTCAAAAATGATCCCGCTTACATATATCGAGGCGCCAGCAGCTTCGATCCATGGCTGTTGCGAGAAGATTTCCAAGCGCCGTACTACCGTCGCGCCAGGCACTCCCAACAAGGCGATTGGCGCACCGATAGGCAACGGTCCATTCATGATATAAATGCGAGCATCAAGTCGCAAGGGCCGGCCCGATTGCGCTGCGGCCGCGAAAGCCGCGGTATTGTCGGTAACCCCATCGCCCACAGCGCCAAAGGATTCGATACTGATTGCGTCGGCCAGCATATCGGAGATGAGCCGATTACCAACTCCCCCACTTGGAGCAACGAGCAGATTCGAACCGCTTATGTCGGACAGAACGCTCAAACCGCCCATAAACGCGGCATAGTTGGCCGCCGCATTCTCACCGCCTTGGGCAATGGCTACGAGGTCCGTCGGGCTAGGTGGCCCCGCGACGGGCAGTGCAGTCACCAAGAAGGGCGCCGGGGCATCTATCGTTCCATTTGTTACGGGGAGATTGGCTCCTAACGAGATAATCTCCGGCCCGCCCGTGCCCGCGCTAACCCTCCCGAGAAGCGAGTTCTGCGGTAGCGCAAGTGCAGGCTGTACGCCAGACAAAATCTGCGCGCGTGTTGCTTTGCGAGCAATATCAGTCTGCGAGACCATAATCTCATCGGTGTCGCTCACCGAAACGGCGGGTGGCAGTTCGTCTATGGTTGGCATGCCCTAGCCTTCACTCAGTTCGTGGTGATCGGTGCGTCGGTCTGGTCCGTAATCGGTGCCCCTGTCTGGTCTATAATGGCATCCGGTGGCGTCGGCGGCGTGGCTAGGGACAGCACCGGCAAACTGACTGTTCTGCCAATCATGCGGCCGCTATTTGTGCCCATGGACACTGTGATAGCATATGTAGTTCCGGCAAAACCCGCATTGAACCACATGATTGCCAACGCGCCATCCGCACTTGAGGACAGCAATGTCAGGTCGCCCGGATTGCTTGGGCTTATTACAACATCCAGAGTTGCGATTGCATCACCTTCGTTCCCTGCAATTACCTCTGATATGTCGAGAACATAATCAAGCGTATCCGTTGGGTCCTTTGTTGGCCAACTCAACGGTGGCTGCAAGAGTTGCACAGTGCCACGCGGAACCGTGCCGAATCCATCAATTACAATCACGCGCGCCGTCGACGGAATCCACGAGTAAGTAGCCGGCGTAGCCATCTTTGTGACCCTCTAATGTTAACTTAGTGGAAGGAGTCGAACGACGTTCCGAACGGCATCGCTCAGTACCGAGACGTCTGGGGCTTCTGCAACAATAGCGGAAGGTTGTTAAAATCGAAAGAAACAACCGGAATATCGGCGGACGGGCCTACCACTCAACCAGCACAAGGCCCGGTCCACCCTGCCCACCCAAGCCGCTGAAGACGCCGCCGCTGCCGCCGCCGCCAATCACCGTGCACGAACTGCCCGGACTGGATGCGCCACCTGAAACAGCGGCAACGGCGTTGGCCCCGCCGCCACCAAAAGCAACGCCGCCCGCACCGCTAAGAGCAAACGCACTGGTTTCGATGCCGGCACCTCCGGATTGACCGGTTACGGCAAATCCAGAACTGATTGCATTTCCACCAGAAGCTCCGCCGGCACCGACGCCACCAGATGCACCGTTCGCGCCAGCTTGCCCTCCTCCAGCAGAGGCAATATTGCCGAAGCTTGAGGAGCCTCCAGGCGTTCCAGTTCCGACTCCGCCGTTGCCAACGGTAACGAAGAAGCTCTCACCAGGCGAAACAGTGTAATAGCCCTCGGAGTAACCGCCGCCGGCGCCACCCCCACCCGCGCCGCCGAAGCCCGCGCCACCAGCACCGCCCCCTCCCCAGATTTTTAGTTTAACGACGCTTATCCCGCTTGGGACAGTCCACGTTCCCTGTGTCGTTGGCGTGAAAATAGCGAGACTGCGTGTTCCGGGACTTAACTGCGGTAACTTCCAAGCTAAAAATGGCGCGCTCGGCAATTGCACGATATTGGTTGCCGATACGGCTGTTTGGCCACTCTGAACCGTAATGACATAGAGTCCGGCCCAGCCGGCGTCAACGGCGGGTGTCTGCTGAAACCCCACAGTTCCCGGCGCACCAGCCTTTAATTGCAACTGCACTTGTTGCAGGCGCTGTGTGTTCTGCGGTAAGCCGTCACCACCAGGACCGCTGTAGGGCTGCGATGGATTGGCCGCATTGTAATAAGGCAATACCACGGGAGTGGTATCCACTTCCAATAAGCTCGCCTCAATCAGGTAGTTCACAGCCTCACTGGCGCCTGTCGGTGCCGTCAACTGAAAATTCGTGGGATAAAGGTTTGTCCCCATCCGAAGGAGCGGTGCAGTCGGTTCTGAAGCCAGTGACCCGAATGGCAAAATATCGACATCACCAAACTGCGTGATACTGCCAGCACCGATTGAAACAGTCATAGATGTTGGCTGTGTTGCCAGGCATTCGAGCCCATCAGCAACAATGTTAGTCCCAAGCGTTGCCTGCGCCAAGTAGCCAATCGCAACCATTGTGCTGCGTTCGGTGCTTAGCAGGTCGGTGTCCAGCGGTATGGCGCCTGGATAGACGATTTGCCTGTCCATTGTCTCTTCCCCCAATGAGGTTAACTACTAAGACTCTTCCAGTTTGTCGTCACGTAACAAGATCGCGCTCTAATTTGATAAGCGGACCCAAGCGACGGTGGCCGCAGGCAGCAGCCGCGGAATGCCAGACACAATGCTTGCATCAGCGATTGGCGTCGCCTCCATATCAGGGTCGCCGTATACCGGTATGCCGCCAGTGCCGTAGCCCGCCAACTGAGCAATTCCGCTACCTTGCGGGCGGTAAGCCGTAATAAACATCTGAAACGGTAGCGACAGGTTGCCCCAACCCCCCGCCACTCCGTAGCCAACGCCGCCAAGCGTGTAGCCTCCCGTGTCGCTTGTAAGGGCCGGCTCGAAAATAACCGGTGCGCGGCCAGTAAGCTGCTGTAGCGCTGTGCTAACTGCCGATCGCGTCCCACGTGGCCGAAGGAGCTCATTCTTAATACGGCGCACATAGGCGCTATCCTGCTCTAGAGGCAGTCGCGGCAGCGAGTTGCCAAAAAAGTCCACGCTTATCATGTCAAGAAAAATGCCACTGGCCGTGGAAATACGTGCCTGCTGAACAACGAATTGAATGAGCGCGTAAATGCAGGCCCAAGCAGCACCAAGTCCGTCGAGCAGTCCGCCCAAGACGACGGCGTCGTCGGCGAACCAACCTTCCGGAACAAGCGATCGGAGCCGGGCCGCCATGTCGGAAATATCGCCAATCATACTAATTCACCGTAACAGAACCCGCAATGATTACACCATTGTCTGGCGCGATCAGATCCGCGGGCTCATTGTTTATAAGGGCGCTCGTTACGCTTATCACGCTTGAATCAGTTGCATGCGCGATGGCTTCGATTCTTGATACGGCAAGAATTCCAGCCACTGGAAGACTAGCTATCCAAAGTAAAATGTTTTGCTGAACAGCAGCGGCGACGCTGGTAAAGGTCATAGAATTGGTGGTTTGCAGCACCACATTCACGGCCGCTATCGTTACTACGGGTCCATTTACCGAGAATGTTGAGCCGATCGGTCTTACGGCGTTGACCGCGCTCTGCGCCGCTGAAAGCAAAGCGAGGGGCGGTGATCCGGTCCCATCATCTACGATCGCGCAAAAATTGCCAATTTGAGCTAGGCCGCCCATCGTTTGATTCTCAAGAACGGCGTAGCGAAGTCCCTGCTGTATATTCGCGATGGCAGATAAAACGGCAAATTCGGTTGCCTGCGAGCGGCTATTGATGTAAAGCCGAAAACGGGTGCAGAAAGCTAAATCGGTTTCAGGGTCCAAGCCGCCACTTGTAGGCGCCGAGTTTGTAACAACGTCAACACCCGGTATGGGTGACGACAGTATTCCAATCGCACCGCTCTGCACGTTCCCCGCGCTGCCAGGCTGTGTTGCCACGACGGGAACATTAATACTGCCGACACCTGAAAGCAAGGTGTAACCTACGGTGCCGTTCCACGCCGGATTGGTAGGATCTGCATCAACCGTGAACGTCTGCGTGCCTAGCGTGACGCGAACAATTGTTCCAACTGGGATCGTCGTCGTGATTCCTGCATTGTAACGACTGAAAGTTACTACCCCCGCGGCGCCGATAGCTTGCAGTCGAGCAAAAGAGAAGTCGGCCATCCAACTATCGAGATCTGGCCCTACGCTGGTGGCGGCGCGTGTCATAGACAAAACCTGGAGCACCAACCATTGCATCCACAGTGCCACAGAAGCGCATGCCTCGAGCAAAGCGCGCAGTACGCTGCCGACCGTAAGGTCCAGCAATTGAACCGCCGTGCCCTGCAAAGTCGCCGCCATTTGCTGAATCATTGCGGTAAACGTTCGTACTGGTAGCTGCATGTTAATTGCCCACGGTGAAAGTGAGTGATTGTGTGCCGCCGTCAAGAGCGTCAACGTAATTGATTTCCAGATAAACGCTTCCGTTCGGAAAGGTCTCAGCCGCCACAGCGGGGTCGGGCTGGCGAGCGACTGCGGACTCCGCAAATATCTGACTCTTTATCACTCCGACAATCTCGCGTTCATTGACGACTTTGCCTACGAATTGCCCAAGCCCCGCACCATACTCTGGATTCCAAACGTAGTCATCTTCATTAGTGAGTAATCGCCTTAGAACCCTCTGCTGGCCAAGAGTGCCGCCAGATGCCAACGCGATGTCCCCGGTTGGACCTACAGCGAGATCACCACCCCACACCAAAGTTGCGTCGTTCATCATCATTGCACCTCAATCGGTAGGAGACGGCGGCGCGCTATTTGGCGGATGCGTGTGAACGTTGTAATCATTGCGCAATGCTGCGAGTGACCCGTAATAATCCGACACTTCGCCCGTTACTTGTAAGCTCCCGTTGTGAAACCACGTCCCCGCACTGCTGGAGATAGACCCATCATTCTGCAGCTTAATGTAGCTGCCTGTGCTATGGACCAGCCAACATTCGCCGGAAGGGGCTTGCGGCGGAGGGACGTTGGCCGACCACAATCTTCCTACCACGATGCCCTGTTCAGCATCACCTTCTTGCCACAGCACAACAACCTGATCTCCGGGCTGCGGCGCGCACGCAAAGCCCCATCCATTACCCACCCAAGACGTCGCCACAGGCAACCAGCCGGACAATACAGCCTCAGGCTGTACAAGCACCCGAACTGCGAATGTAGCCGGATCGACCGAACTGACCACGGCAATTCGAGGATGCGCCCACCCCTGATCCAATTGCGTGGATTGACCCTTGAGAATATTTAGGAGATTGTCCACGAGGGTCGCCTTGCTTGAACATGCTGTGTAAAACCAAGGCGAGTCGAAAATCGACGCTCCACCTCAAATATAACGTATGTGCCGTCAAAATCCGTATTTGTACCGGATAGCTGAAGTTGAAGGCGCGGCGCGGTAATTACGTCACCTGGAGCCTCGTAGCTTAACGTACGTTCGTGGCCGCCCAGCTGGGATGCAGTTTTTTGCGCCAATGATTGCGCGTCGGAGACCGAAAGGTTCGGTCGAAGTGCAATCATGTTGCTGGTCGTCGACGTGCCGGCACCGTATGTAGCTTGTTCTGTCACAGCTTGTTGGGTTGAGGAGTTCCAACTCATGACCTCGATCGTGAAGCCGGAAGCGATGACCAAGTCTCGGCTTAACTGCATCGTCATGCATGTATTTGGCTCGACGGCAATTGTCTCCACGCCCGGCGATGGCGGTCGAAAGAATAAAGTAGTTCCAGCAACCCAGACATCGTAGCCTTCTTGTTGTCCGAGCCACGACAAAACGTCCCATTCAGTCGTAGCTCTGCCGTGCTGGCTCAACGCCGAGCGCGTATGCCCATCCTGAAAGAACCGCCCAATCAGCGTGCTAGTGGGCACCACGGAAGCAGTTAGTCCGTGACGGCCAGCTAACAAGGTAGCAACGTCACTCGATGTAAGGTTTTCGAAGCTCTCTCTAGTTTGGGCGGCCACAAACAATGCGGTCATATCCCGGCCGCTCGCACGCACACTCTCCCGAATCGGGTCGATCTGAATACAATCTGCTGCCCCGGTAATCATTGATTGCCATGAATTATCGAATCCAATCTGTACCTCTACTAATAGAGGCAAGGACGTCCATATCGAAGTAGGAGAGGCGCTCAAAGCAGCGCTAAACGAGAACCTATCAGCCCCCAGGTAAGCGTTAGACTGAACTTCAATTTCATAGACGCCGGTCAGGGCCACACCATTAACTAGCACTTGCAGCTGGGGCGTACGAACGTTAGTTTGCGACAAGGGTCGCCCCCGTTCCATTCGTGGGATCAGGAATGATTAGTGTAACAAGACCATCCAGCCAAGGATCGGAGATGTCATTGGCAGCGGCGATAATATACCAAAGGTTCGCGTCACCGAGCAACCGGTTGGCGATATCAAAGAGATTTCCGCCGGTTGTCGAAATCGTCTCCATTAGAACGCCACTTGTGAATAGTTGGCCGCTGCCCGCGCGATGTAGCCGCGAGCGGCCGTCGCGGTAGCCAAAGTTTCAGCGGCGCTGATGATGCTGGGCAGTTGGTCCGCGCTCATTTGAGGCTCCGCAGTTTGAATCGATATCGCAATAGTCGATCCGGCACTCTGTAGGGCAATGTTCGCCGCCGAGTACAATGTGGTGCCAGATCCCGCGCTGCCCGCCGTTGCAATCGCTGCGATTGCAGCGGTGACGTTGGTGAGGTCAGCCGCGCTCGCGAGGTCCGATGCTACCGCTGAAAGAAGAGAAACCGTTTGTGGCAGACCCTGAACACTTGGGTCATTCACGACAATACAGCTGACTTTGTAAGGAATCCACCAACTGTTGCAGAAGGCCAGTTGCAGACTACCTATGACCACGGAGTAGAAAAACTCGTCCCAAGCAAGGGTCACGGGCAGCCCAGCGATCCGCATCGCGTCCAGCGCCCGGGCTCGATCGGTCGCATCGTCGCCTGACAATATGCCTTGCCACCCGATATCAGCGTCATCCGGTCCCATCGCGTCCACCACGCGGACGCCGCCTGGCAAGCGATATACCGCGAGCGACTGCGCGCCGCCAAACGTGACGACTGAAGGTACTTCGAACGCGGTAAAGGCAACGCCACCGAGGGAAAGGCCCATGGGCTAAACTCCAATCATTGCACCTACTGGCAAGCGATTTCGGGTCGAATCGAAGGCTGCACTGCCGCTTGGCTGGCGACTTGCCGCCTGCGTCAATGCCCGCGTTACCCATCGGCCCATCAATGTGCCATCCAGATATATGTCTCCCTCGGTCGGTCCCGCCGCGGACGGCGCGCTCGAGTCGTTCGTACCCGTTTGGCCTTGCGGAGCCAGTCCAGAACCGGGCGGCGCAGTGCCTGAGTTGGCGAAGGCCTCCCCAAACGGCATCTGCATACCGGCAACGCCGGGCGCCATTTGTATTGTTCCGGATCGCGAGGTGCCCACAGGTGCAAATGATCGATTTGCATCTTGCGGCAACGCAGGTGCTGCGGTCTCTGCCGAAGAAGACTGTCCAGATCCGCCGGTCGTCACTCGGCTGCCAGGCGGCGACGCCACTCGGACTGTCGAGGCGATGAGCGCCGCCCCGCCGCTAGATCCCGCCTGCAGAGATGGCCAACTGTTGTCGCCGATGGATGTTCGCGCAGTGCCTGACGAGGTATGCGGTTCCAAAGCAGGGGGACGGAATATGGTTTCCATCCGCCGGCCCATGGTCAGCGTAACACGCCGTGGTGCGGCCGCGTCGGGCCTGCCGGAGATAGGGGGCAGATTACGGGAGACTGTTAAATTCGATATGTTGCGTGGCGCGTGAGTGGACGGGGATGGCGTGTTTGCAGCCAACGTTGAGGCCTCCCTCACACCGACATTACGGTTCACGACACCGTATTCATTTCTCGTTCCAATATAAGATTTGGCGTCGCGATTATCTCGTGCATTTACCAGGACGGGATCGAACGCCGTCGGATTTGCCGGGGCAGAGGTGCCGCCCAACGGCGGCCCTTCAACCCGATCGGCTGTGGCCGAGCCCGGTAGGAGAGACGAGGCACTCTGGCGCGGCGCACGCGCCGATGGGGTTCCTGCATGTACTGAACCAAGCAAGCGATGTCCAATGTATAGCCGACGCTCAGCAGACAATCCCAATTGCAACTTGGAGAGCTCGCGCTCTCCGCTAAGGAGAGCTAGTGTCATCCACCCTGCCTCGGCCAGTGCAGTTTTGCGTGGAGCAGAGTCATTCACGGATGGTCTCCTACGAAACGAAATCTTGGAAAACCGCTATCGGCGTGTTTGCAAGCCGTCGAACCGTGTAGGTCGTGGGAGAGGAATGTCCGGCACGAGCCTGCGCTGCGTGCCAGGTTAACCTGCTGCCGCGTCATTGACCGACCCACCGGTATCGGCACCAGTCGTACTCCAGGCCGTCCAGTTGGCCGATCACAACGATCCAGGCTAACCGGTCCGCTATCGACAATGAGAACGCCACGTCAAATGGCACCCCGTTCTTGACCAAGTAAAGGCAGTCGATGAGATCAGGGTGCCGGCTCAGTTTCCCGAGGTCGAAATCTCCGTCGCGTCGCAGCACTCGTCAGCCAAGGCATCGGCGATTGCGCCGAGACCATCGTCTCCAAGCCGTTGCACCAAAGTTTCTAATTGAGCTTCGCTCACCGGCGGCGGCACAGGTATGTCATCAATAGCCGTAACGGAGACGGCAAGCAAAGCCATTCCGAGATATGGGGCATTCTGCGCAAGATCGCGGCCGAGCGCCTTGAAGAGGCGCAATCGATCGAGCGCGGAAACACGCCGAAAGGAAATTTGTCGTCCACGGTCGTCACTAATCACAAATGACGCTGCAGCGTCGGCGACCATTCGCCCGGCAGGACCTTCCACCATTAGAGGCGCTGCCTCTGGGTTGCATAGAAGTCAAGTCTCTGCTTGACGCTAGCATCGCCGCGCCAGGTGCCCGAGTTCGCCAGTTTGAACACCACACCACTGAATTGATAAGTGGATGTTGAGCCGTCTACCTCGGCGATATACTGATAGACGGTGCCCGCCGGAATGGATCCTTGGCTGAAAAACGCAGTTTCGGCGACTGCAATAAAGTCGTCCACTGCGCTCGTTCCGCGTTCCACCTCAAAGCTACCCTCCCAGCCCTTCGGAAGTTCTGCGCCCATTGGCACACCATCCAGGCGGTCAAGCCTGACCGATTGCGTAATCTGCCGACTATCGAAGCCGGTAACGTAGGTCAAATCGACTCGCCCAAATGGACCCATCACGACCAACTGACAGTCGCGACCGATCGAGAAGGAGTTTACTGGCATGGTAAGCATGCTCCCGATCTACTGAGTAAATCTCAATAGTATGTGAAAGAACCCCAGGCTTGGGCGCGAGCGGCTTCCGTCGCGCCTTATTCAGCCGCGGTGAAAACCGTCAATGCAGGTCGGGTCAGCCAGATCGCAGTAATTCGTTACTTCTGCTAACGTAACAGGCACATTGACCTGCGCTTCAAAGGCGACCAGTGCCGCGATGGCCGCCGAAAGCACTGTCGCCTCTGTCGTGTTTCCGCTGGGAGTGTCTTGCCAAGCCAGCAGGGCGGCTTGTGCCGAGGCCAGCAAAGCGGTGAGTTGCTTCACTGTGTCTGCATTGGCTTTCGGGTTTGCTATATACGCGGCTTCAACTGCGGCGGCGACGTTGTATGCTTCCGTCAGATCGGCTTGGTTCGTTGGCGTATTCGCACAGGCCGTCAGATGCAAAATACCAGCAATCAATGGTGCAATCGTCAGTTTGCGCATGGTAATCTCCACTATTGGATCTGCCTCGCATTAGGGGCAGATGGTTTAACAACATCGGAATGTCATTCAGATACGTGAGCTAGACCGGCTTGGATTTCCTGTATTGGCTTGCTTCCCTGGCCGGCATTTTCTTCAGTCCAACATATATTGATGTAGCATCCATTATCTGTGGCGAGACATCCATTACGGAAGCCTCACCCTGTCGGCAGAAGCTGCCGCTGCACCACAACGGTTTGTCCGCCTTCCACATTAACAATAAAGATCTCGTTGATTCCCTGAAACTGCACTTGCGCATCGCTTTGTACGTAACCCAGACTGGTTTGGCTAAGGGGGTTATTGCTAGGATCGCATATTACTGAAAATGGAAGCGAGCCATCTGTGCTACCAAGGATTCCCTGGCTGAATAAGTTGTAAAGATAGCTCAATTGAGTGGCCCGTATACGATTAAACAGCCCACCGTTAATCACTTGCCCGACAAACTGGCCCATGCCAGCCGCAAGCGTGGCCGCGATGAAGTTCGTCATTCTGGTGTAATTGTCACCGTTGGTCGCCGGATTGCTTGATGTGTTATGACCACATCTCACACCCCAGTAGGCTCCGCCCGGCTGCGGATTGCTAACCAAATCAATGCCTGCCTGAAAGAGTACTTGCAACTCAGCGTCGCTGTATGTGGCCGATTGTCCGCTCCCGGGCGTTCCTGAGCTCTGCGTACCTATGATATTATACAAAGGCTTATTCAAGCTCGACTGTTGAGGCGACAGGTTTGCTAGAATACCTGCCACAAACCCCTGTGGAGAGACGATACGAATAAATCCATTCGTTTGGTCAAACCAAAAAATCCAATCGCCAAACATCATTTTGGCTGAAAACGAATCTAGTCCGGCTTGCTGCAGTACGGTTACGGCATCAGTGATGGTGTCGCCGGCCGGCCCAACCAAAATCATGTAAGCACCTTCGGAGGCGCCAAAGTTTGCCTGAGCTACCCATTGTGTGGCGTCGTCAGTGTCACAGAGCACGCCGATGCTACAGCCCTGGCTGCGTAGGGCATACATGCCGGTTCTTGGGATCGTATCTTGCCCAACTAACGTTGCCGCGGTAACCCCCGCCACGCCGTCTGTGCCCCCCAATAATGTCTGTCCTGAAACAGCTACTGGTGCGCTCGATACGGCTGAACCGGCGCTTGCAACGATCAATTGAGAGTTGCCGCGCATTGGCCCCTGCCCACTGTTTACCGCGGATACAAGGTTCTGCCAAAATTGGGCTGGGGTGGGAGCGGAGATGTTGTCAAACCATTCGGGCAACTGGCCCGGCATACTAACCGTCAGGCGCCAAGTGCCGCTTGCCGATCCGGCCCCAAGAGACACAGAGATGGAGTTCCCACCGGAACCTGTGAACAGTGCAATCAGCTTTGCAGCATAAGCACCATTCAAGAATTCGAATGAATACGACGCCGCTGTGTCTGTCCCGTCCGTGACCCGAACGCAGCGGAAGGCCGCCGCACCCTGCTGGACAGCAGTCGCAACATTTGTCCCCATGTCATATTTGCGTGCGACCACTGGTCCAAAGGAAGTGGCATAATTCGCCATCGTCGCAAGAATAACCGGCTGATTGACCGGCCCCCAACTTGCAGTTCCAACAAGTCCCACGAGGTTGGTTGGTACACCGTTCAAAACCAGGTTTTGCGGAGGAACGATCTGAACATATAGATCAGGGACCACCAACGCGGTCGTATTCAAACTACCTTGCTGATAAATCGGCATATTTAAACCTCCTGGCGTTTTGTAGCCAAACGGGAGGGTGCCCCAACGCGCATCACACTGTGAGCGTACTCTCCCCTTTGCATTTCCTGAACAAGCTTTGCGTCATCGATAACGGATCCAACTTGATATTGACGAAATGCTCTTACAACAACCAAGGTTTCGACCATGCCTCACCTCCCTTACGCATAGATTGTGGTGCCGTTCCAGGCGAGATCACCGAAAAGCATCGCCGGATTGTTGTTCATGATCGTTGTGGCATACTCAACCTCATAGTTGAGATCGCGGCGATAAATCGATGATGCTTGATCAGTATCGTAATTTGCCGTAGAACGATACCGCAACCTGCCGCCAGTTCCATCTGCCAGTGTAAGAAAGCTGATTTGGGTCAGGGTGCAACCGATCATCTGGGCGACGAGGTCGCGAAGGTTGGGTGTCGGTGCCCATATAGACACTTGAAAGCCCTGCTCCTGACGGCTCCACTCTTCTAATGAGCTAACTAACGAAGCCGTCCGGGCAATAAAATAATAGGCGCCAGGGACAGTAATAGTTGCTTGTGTTAGCCAGCAGATCATCGTGGTTCGTAAAGTATCCGCAAGTGCCGCAGCGACTAGGGCAGCGCTGTCTCCGGCTTGCGCCTGATAGACATATGCCTGTTCATCGACCAATACGCCGGCCAGGTCACCGGCCGAAGTGGTACCCACGAAGGTTGCCGAATTGCCGGATGTCCCAACAGTCAGGGTTGGAAATGTCGGCAGCTCTGTTATTTGAACGCCCCAGCGCGTCGTGTTTCGCGTAGTGTCCGCCAGTGGAAAAATGCTTACATCGACGGCTCCACTGGAGCGGTCAGCTATAAGCGCCCCGTTGGTGGGCCGCCCACGATAAATACGCAGGGGAACACCCAAAGTACTGGATGCACCAGCCCCATTCGGATACGCTGCGCTAATAACCGCATCTACCAAGGCTTGTTCAACATCCGCAAGTTCCGCCATTGCCCGACTCACATGCAATTGTCGTCTTCACGACGAGAGCGAAGATACAGGTCCCATTCACGTTCTAATTCTGGCTTATTGCCCGCCCACTCCAGAACACCCCAGCTATTCCGCTTCAGATCGGTATCAGGGTCAAAACCATGGCGCACAAAAAGATCCCACCGACCCAAATAGGCCCGCCGCTGTTTGGATCCATGAAATCGATGCTCAATGATTCCAGGCAATGCCGCAATTCGGCCGTTAACAAAGGCTTGTGCTCGACTTTGCCAACGGTTCAGGTGAGCGCGGTAAGACGCGCTTGTGCTGGCGGGATAGCTTCGATCTACCAGGCCCGCTAATGCCAAGGCCATATGGTGATCTGCGCTGCCCATGCCGGCGAGCTCGAACAAGCCGCCGGTCCAATTGAGAAATTCGCGTTGGCAAGCCCAGAAATATCCGCTGTGCGGATATGTTGCATATCCGCCATCAAAGGTCCAAAATCTATTTCCATCAGCAACCAAAGGTGCACCCTCAAGATACTGGTTGCAAAATGAATTGTGAACGCCAATCAGTTCATCATTCGGTCCAAGATCAAGTGCGCGGCTCCAAGTTTGAATGACGCGATAGTGCTGCAAATGCTCGACAGCCTCTCCTGCCCAATCGGACTTACGGTGCCATACATCAGCATCGCCCCACGCAATGTACTCGGCATCCGGCAATCGTTTAATGCCCTCATTAAGCGCGCATTCCTTGCTCCACGCCCAGCTGTCTGCGCGAAGGCCGACGTGGTTCACATGTGGCAACGTGCAGGAAAATGCCCTCTTTCCGTATTGCACCTCGACGACGGTTAACTTGGCGCCGCTATCAAGAATGTGCTCCACCCAATCGACGTAATGTCGATGCGGCACCTGCCAGCGCAGCGGGTTAAAGCGCGCGGTTACCACATGCAACTGGTCTCGTGACATTCAAGCGGTCTCCAATCAACTAGGGAAGTTAGCGTTCGTGCGCGCTTCGTTTCTCGACGATGCGGAATGTTAGCTCTAGCCGTCGACCTGGCGCAAAATCAGCCTCCAGCCAAGTTTGCTGCATTGCGCCGCCGCGACTATGAATTGTCGCCCTAAATCATCGGCGACTATGTCTGCCACCTGCAGCGGCGTCGGCAACGCGGGCAAATATGCGACCCAGTTTCCGAAATGAGTTTCCGGTAATGTGCCCGGAATTCTTGCTGTTGCGGCGATAAGAAGCGTAGGCCAGCCTGTTATCAACTCTTGAGCCGCGCTAACAACGTAGCCGCTGTAGCTACCACTGACTGCCGGCTGTGGCCGATAGATGGTTACATTATTGCCGGTTTGGACACACAGAATGGGCTGAGTTGGCCACTGCGAGGCAATAAAGAAGCTTGCCGCTTGACCAATCATGTAGTCGCCCGGCAAGGTGTAGGATGAGTCAAACACTCCTTGCCAAAGTATACCTGCATACCCGTTAATGCCAGTTGCGGTAACACGGGACGGGACAAAGGCCGCACGCAATTTAATAATGCGATTGCGGCTGCTAAGTGGACTTGCATTTCCACTCGACCTGTAAACGGTATATGGCAGGCCGATGCGGCGCGCTGCAGTGCCCCAACCCTTGCTTATGAGATCCTGTAAAGCTGAGCCGTCCATCATACCACCCAGGTTAAGCCGGCAAGCCCCAGCCCTTCGCCCGGAGGAATTCCCATGAACGTACACAGTCGCCTGCGCCAACCGTCGAACAGCCGTAGACGGTCCGCAACTTCGTATCTATTATGTTGCCACCCTGCCGCGCCGTCACTGTCCAAGTTCTCCGTCGACATTGGAACGGCTGACTCAAGCTGATTTAGTGTCGATATATAATTTAGGACAACGACCTGCTCGTCGGGACTCAGGTTGTTCATTCTGTATTCAAGTGCGCCATAGGCAGTGAAAAACCGCCATCCCATATTACCGTCTGGCGCAGCGCCGTAAGCCGGATAGCCACAGTGACGCCGAATATCGGTCTTCTGCTGGTCGGTGAACATTTACGCTCCAGCCATATCGATTGAATGTTGCCGTCCAGAATACTATAGACGGATAATGACCACTGTCGGCTGTCGGCTCCGCAGCGGCCATCATCCTGTGCTTTTCCCGTGCTTTTTTCGGCGCGGTTGGGCCAACTAACCAATGTGCTCAATCATTACCGCACGCTTGAAGTTGGCATTGGTGGCAGTTGCCATAGTCGTGCTGTTTGTGGTCGTATCGGACGGCGCACAGAAGCCTCCAATCCAATACCATGACTGCGCTATAATCTGTTGTAGCCGGTCAATGGGCTCGCGCGTCACCATGCAAATGCCATCCACGATCGTAACGATTGAGTTATCTGGAGCCACATCATCGGCAGCCATGCCAGCGAAATCTCCTTCTATCAGGGCGCCTTGGCCGACGATGATCGGACGCCTAACCATTGCTCCCGGTACTGCAAAGGAAGGCTCCACATACGATTCGTTCGTCAATACAAAACGCAACCCAAGAAAGTCGTTCACAACGCCTTGTCCGGGTCGGAAAACCTCAACAGCGGAAGTTGTGCCTATGAACAGCCGTTGGAAGTCCTGATCGGCAAACAGCTGACGGGCGCTGATAGGGTCAAGATAGCAATTGTAGGCGCCATCGATGTCGGGCACCGCATTAACTCGTAGGTTAGCCACCGCGTCCAAAACGTTAGAGAGTGCGAGTGTGTCGCCCGCCTGTAACAATGTTGTATTGGTCCTGCCATTCGGTCGCAAGACAAGTGAGGCAGTGGCGGCCAAGACGGTATTGCCAGCGGTTCCGTCGGCGATCGATGCATTTGATGAGAACGTCAGCGCTCCTGAGATTCCGCCAGGAGTGGTGGAAACGTTTGTCCCATCAACCGCGGCGCCAACAACGCTGTAGGAATCTGAACCAATTATAATAGAAAGCGGATTCGTGATCGAGACCGGTTGTTGAACACCGTTCACGAACGCGGTCTGAAAACCGCGAAGATCGTCGACGCTCACGGTCGGACCCGCGGTCGGAATCGTCATTCGTACCCAGGTGTTACCGGCAAAGTAGGCGTTGAAAAGCGCATTTCGTGCCAAATCGTCCAGGCTGCGTGCGGCCTGCTGGCCATTCACATATGCATTCTGTAGAAACTGACTAGCAATGCCCACCCGGCTCGTCACCAGGTTGAGATCCATTGTGGATGCATAGTTAAATAAGGTGAGTGTATACTGTTCTACGCCCCACGACCCAGGGGTAAGGCCGTTATCCAGGTTCGTATTGTTTGCGGGCGCTAACGGTGTTGTCACTGCGGGCCGAAGTCCGGCCCGTGTCTTCGTCAGCGTCTCACCGATCCCCACGGCGAAATCTTCTCGATCTGCGACGGCTCGATACCCAAGGCGAGATTGCAGCGCCTGCTGAAACTCCCTTTCTAGAAAGCCCTGCTGAATGATCGGCTGCAGCGCGGCAGGAAAGTTTTGAATTCCCATGAAAAACCCCAGTGAAGAGGAGGCGCCGCCTCCAAGGTCAACGAAATATGTATGAGTAGCGAATTATCGAATTGGCTTAACGCCGCCGAATTAAGTCGGCGCGCGCGGTGCGCCACTCCTGCAAGCTCATTTCAGTCGCGAGTTTGCTTCGGGTCGGTGTGCTTGGAGGTGCACTAGCAAGACTGCTCGAATTTGGTGACTTGAACAACCACGGTTTCTCTCGTTGTAGCTTGGAAATAACGGACGCAGCTCCTTTAACGGCACCGGTCTCGTCCACATCAATGTCAACCGCTTCTATGAGCTTCAGACCATCGAGATCAACCATTCCATTTTTCAGCGCGTGATGTTTAAGTTCTGCATTTATTAGCCGCCGGTTGGCAACCTCTTGACTGTCGCGCAATGCTGTTTCTAATCGGACATTCTTGGCCCGAAGTGAGATCATCTCGTCTTCGACATCTGCCGCATCGATTTCATCTGTCATTCAGGAACCTCATTCTTAATGCGAGCCAATTCACCGGTTACGTCTGCGATGTCATAGGTAGGCCCGAGGATATGCAAGCCGGTCTCTTGAGATAGAAGTTGGCACTTTACCAGGGCTTCGATGGTCTGTGCGTCACGTTGACGGTCGAGAGAATCCGGAGGATACCAGTTTGGCCAACGTAGGTTGAGCGGTGCTTCGGTATCAATCGCCGGTAGTACGCATCCATGGACTCGGATGTCGTATAATCGGCTCGCGCGAAGCATCATCCGAGATAACGCCAAAACTCCAAATTCTCCATAGCTGATGCGAAGATTGTCCGCCAGCCAAAGCAGCCCTTGGTTCATGAGTTCAAGCGAGCGGCCGCTAGCCGGCGCGGTCAGGCGGCTTGCGTCCGCCCGATTTCCATGCACGCTTTCAAGCGCCAGTTCGCGCAGAACCCGCACGTAATCAATGACGGCTTGCGACGCCGTGCCCGCAATCTCGAGTAGCTTGGCGTCGCCTTTCTCACTTACAACGAGTGCGTTTGCCGCTCCACGAACAATGTTTGCATCTAATCCCACAGGCTCGCGAATGAGCAGAGTCGGGTCACTACTATACTTCAGTCCTCGACCCGCCTGACTCAATTGATAATCGATTTCGATAGAGGTATCTATTGCCGCCTGAAAAGTGCAGCCACCATCAATGCCCAATCCACCCGGCAAGTTGGGAATCCAAACCAGCGGCACAAAGCCCAAACCATGCCTTACACTACGATGTTCATCCACAAGGCTTGGCCAACCTGCACCCACAGGCGTAGGTTCGTACCATTCCTCGCGCACGCTGTCCCATCGGCGCATGAACCAATAATAGATATCGGACGGGGAAATATCGTAGCCTTGTTCGGCCAACTCCGCGCCTGTCACTTTGTAGCGCTCAGTCACATGCTGAAGCGTATCGGGCGCGTCCGGCTCCCACACCGGAGTCAGATACTCGGTGCCAAGTACACTTAGAAATATTCTACCCCGCAGCACGCGCAACAGTATCGCAACAGATCCCACACTCCCCCGAAGCGCTGCTTCCATCATGACCGAGTTAAGGCGTGTCGACTGTGACAACGCTGCCAAAGCGTCTCTCACGGCCAAGTCGGGTGAATCGACGGCCGGAAAATGTCCATCACTGAAGAGTAGCGCGACGCTGTCTTCAACGACAACACGGGCTAGTCCGTAGCGAACCGACGGCCGCCGCTTTCGAAGTGGGATATACTCACCTCCCGAGGTTCGCTCCTCGTGGAACTCATAGGGTAAGGCGTCATACAGCGTTCCGGACAGAATTCTATTTAATATGTCCTGCCGCCGTGTGCGTGCCGGGAAATCACGATCATATGGGATGAGGTCGCATATGGTTCCAAACACGGCGGTATCCTTATCGATCTAGGAACGGCAACGACCTAAAATGTGCAGCTTGCGGCCGCACCGCCAGCATTCGAAATGCGCGCGACAACGCATCCACCTGATCGTCTTTCTTCCCATGCGGGAACGCCGCGAGTTCCTCGAGGAAAATCTGGTTCCACGTCGCTCGCCTTACGTATAGATTTCCGGCTGAAACTTGCGAGGCGACCGGATCAGCGCGAACAATCTTGGGACCTTCTTCGGGCGTACTTTGCACGCGAAAGCCGGCCAACATGCGCGTCAACATGGCTACCTGGTATATTCCAGCCTGGCCAGGATCGCGAGGCAACCCGATCGCCACCGTCTCTCCATCTTGTTCTGCGACATCCCGAATTAACGCCGCAACCTCCGTGGCAGGCAGCCGCACGCGCCGCACGTCCTCAACCACGAAGCTGCCCTGCTCGCTCTGCGACAGCTTTACACCCGCGGTCCAGTCTGGGTCACCACCCTGCCCGCCAACACCGGCGAGATCCCAGGCTCGCACCGAAGTACCAACAGGAACGATATCCAATAACTGAATTTTCGAGAGATCGAAGAGCCTACCGCTATCTGCCAATGGCGCCTGTTGAAAAAGCGCGGCAAAGCATCGGTCACCAAGTGTTGTCTGCTTAGCGATCAAGGCTTCGCGGTCCTCCCATTCCGGCCACAGCGCTTCTCCTGCCGCCCTGTTCATCGGATCCGGTAATTCCGCGAGCGCAGGCAAGCGTAACACTTTCCAGCCATCTTGCTGCAACAGCCGGCCGGCGATGTCGTCACTATGCCATCGAGTCATAATTAGAATGACCCGACCATTCGGCTTTAGGCGAGTTACCAGTTCCGATCGGTACCAATTCCATAAACGGTCACGAGCAGCAGAACTTTCCGCATCTACAAAGGACCGCACGGGATCATCTATCAAGGCAAGATCGGCGCGGCGTCCCGTTACCCCACCATGAACGCCAATCGCGAAATATTCGCCCCCGCGGGTCGTCGCAAACCTCCCGGCAGCGCGCGCGTCTGGCCTTAGTTCTAGGTCAAGTCGCTCGGAATGGTCCGATATTAGCATACGCACGCCGCGCCCAAAACTCTCGGCGAGGCTTGCAGTGTGGCTAGCGCTGATGACCGACGCGGTTGGATTCTGCGCCATCCACCAGGCGGGAAACAGTAAACTTGCGTAGGTGCTCTTTGCCGAACCCGGCGGCAGAAGCAACATTAGCTGCTTCGTGTCACCGTGCGTTAGCGCCTCCAGCGCTGCGATGATCAGTAGGTGGTGACGGGCCGGCGCATGATCACGTGCGGCTAAAGCGAACGTTGCCCAATCAGCCAAGCTACTCCGTATCTTCTGGCGCAGAATCAGCTCGTCACTCATCGGGCTTGCAAAGCTCGTCAAGCTGGTCATCCCACAGAGTTCTGAAGTGCCCGTCTAACGCGCCACGAATCGTATGCGCATGCAAACCGGGCGTCGCCGCGTTTGCGCGTAATAGGGGCTTGTCGAAGTGACCGGCAGTAAATTCTGTCGGATGGAGCTTAATACGAGGTCGAGGCGAATCGTATCACTCGCCATCCGCCGCCGCTAAATGCCAATGCGCGGCAAGGTATAATTCGCCGCCAATTTGGTCGTGCTTCAACTACAATTACGCGGCGTTAGTGCATATCCCGGAAGTGCATTTTGCCGTATTGCGGTCACTCACGCAAAACCATCATCGTAAGTTCAAATATAACCAGATGTGGGGCTTATGTCCAGGAAAAAATTCATGTTGCCAGCGTTTATGCTATGACTCTGCACGCTCGTTGATATCATCACGGACCGTGTGGTGGCGAAATGCCTGTCAACTTACGCAGACGGGACACTCGCGCGACACGCTATTATCAAATTAGTCTCCAACGCACACGGCCGATCAATGCCAACTAGCAAGAATGCATTTGGAGGCATAAGCGGGTCGGCGTCGCCTTGAGCAAAGACAATGATCAGGAAACCGAGTTTTTGATTGCCCGCCTGAGCGCGTGATGCCGAGAAGTTATGGCGTTCAGGTCAACAGCGCGCCATACTCAGCGCCAAACGCAAACCGCCATCGTTAATTGATTTATACCGAATGTTGGGGTAGCTGGGCAAGGAAAAAATGCAGAGGCGACGTCTTTTATCCTACATACAACAAACGCCGGGCCTGGCTCCCTTTTGGGCTACGGCCATTCTTGCCGCCTGCACCTCAGGATTACCGTCGAGGTTCGTCGGTGATCTGCTTCCAGTCGCGGGTAGTTGCGACAAGGGTCATCGGGCTGTTCTCACCCGGGCAGGCTCATCCATCACGTTTCTGCCGCAGGACGGGGTCCTCGCTCTGGATGGCCAACTCTCGGGTAACGGAGAAATGTCCGCCTCTCTCAACCTACGCGGCATGAACCACGCGCCATATCGGCTCGTTTTTTCCGGCAAGGTTTTGGAAAACCGTATCATAGGAACTTACGTCACGCCGCGCTGCCGCTATAATGTTACGTTGGACGGCCGATAAGGCTGTTTATGTATCGTATCCAGGTTGTGGTTTAGTCCCACATGCACCCGGGCTCCGTCTGCCTTTTGCAACGCAATGAGTGCGGCCAACACCATGTCGACTCCTTGTGTGTGCCAGCGCTGCACAGCCTTGTGGTCCGCTCCCAACACCGTTCCCAAGCGCCGCCACGAGTACAGATGCCGCTCCGTCACCGGGCTTACCAAGCTGCGAGCGCCCAAAATGCGGCGTAGCACAAACCGCTCATCCGGAATGAATGCGATCCACCCCAGCGCCTCATCCATGCGGGAAATCCGCGATGCCGATGGAACAGGCGGACGAATCCGCCCACGTTCATTGCCATATGCCTCCATTGCATTTTGCACCACATCTAGCTTTGAGAGTCTTAAACGTGTGGAATATCCTGTGTTGGGCAAGGCGAGCAAAGTTGCTCCGGCCTCCTCCAATCGATAGACCACGAAGCCCGCGTCAAGCTTCTCATGCCGCGTATGGGCACACGAGGCCCGACCGTCCACGCTAGAACTGTTCATGAAATGTTCCTTCTACAGAAAAACGGGAAATGGGTACGGCTGTCCCGCGAGCACAGTTCCATCGGTGATGAGCGCCCAGGTCGCAGGGTGCCCCGGCGGCCTTGCGGGCCGGTCACGCGGCTCCAGAATCATATCCATTGAGCGGCGCGGGCCATGCGCCCCGATGCGTCGGCCACGTTCAACAACCGTGTTGCGGGTCAGGTCCAACTCCGTGGCCACTTGGTCCCATGTCAACCCTGCGCCCCTCAGGGTTAGTAGCGCCTCATCCAGAACCCCTGTCCAAATTGCCATTTTGCGCATGCCATCACCTCTCTTCCATGTGGCGCATGTTAGCCCAGCTAACGGCATGACGTCAACAATAATAACTGGATTTGTTAGCAGAGATACCCCATACTGGCGTCCATGGAAACTTCATCAGACACGGTCGGCTCGCGGATCAGAGCCTTGCGGCGAAATCAGGGTATGACGCAGGAAGATCTGGCCCACGCGTGCGACGTTAGCCGAAGTGCGGTTGCTCAGTGGGAGACCGACCGTGCTGGCCAGCTCCGCGGCAATATAACCCGCATCGCTGAAGCGCTCGCAACAACGGTCGAGCATCTGCTACAGGGAAGCCGTGCCCACGGCGATATCACCGGCGATGAACTCGCACTGCTCCGCCTCTACCGGGCCTGTGATCCCGAAGATCGCTCTTTTCTCCTGCGAACGGCTCGCAAGCTCGCGCGCGCAAACGAGTGACTTCTTAGTTGAGCGCTGGTGACTCGGCGCCGGGCGCACATGGAGACCCGGAATTTACAAGCTTTTCGCCTTCACAACTCCACAAGTAATCCATTTTACAATATTCACCACCCTAGCGGATTACGGATACTGTAATTCGGGCCTGATTACGCCATGTTACTATCATCGATCCAGTATGGAGCTGTCATCATGACGTTCGCGGCCCCCTCTTGTGACTTCTATGACGACGGACTTGTTCATGCCCACGAGTGGTCACGCGCAACTCCGCCGGGTGCCCACCACCTCGAAGGTCGTCGGTCGTCCTCATCTAGCCGTGCGTCCGGCGACAATGACGATCGTAGCGCTCACGACGTCCGCAGTACAAACGCAAAGGGTAGATGACACCGGCGGTACCCTGTAGCCGCGATTAGAGCGTGATCGCTTGAGGTCGAACAGCCGGCGTCGTGAATCACGCTCTCAAACAACGAGCCAGAGCGTGATCGACCGTTAACCAAGCCAACTTGAACAGATCCCGCTCTGGTATCCAATGCGTCGATCGAGCGTGAAGGTGCCGGGGCGAGATTTACTCCAAACCATACCACCGAGAATCGACGCCGAATACCCGCAACTGGAGTGGCGCCAGCCTTTTGCAATTTGACGGACGTACCGTCACCAACTTCCCTCGTGTTTGCGCAAGCAAGTGCACATTGCTTAGGGCAGCATCGCCATTAGGCTGTTCAGGCCGCCGATAAAGCTACCCGTAAAAACAACTACTTGGGCCTGCTCGAAACTCCAAATCGAAGCACTTACCGTGCAACAGGCCGTACCACCGCGCCTACCCATCGTGCTGGCAACCGCGGGCACCAGCCGTAACCTATAGGGTCACATGCTTCAGGACTGTGCCGCCCTCGGCTTGCGCCAGCGCGCGAGCCATTTGACTCAACGCTTCCTGGTGCTTTTCGTTATCGATCATCGCAAAATTGCGCGCCAATTCCAGGCACATACGCTGCCGTTGCGTCATTTCGGCCGGGCCGCTGTCTGCGTGCATTCCCTCAAAGAACCACGATATCGGAACGCTTAGCACCTGCGCAATTTCGTAAAGCCGTCCCGCCGAAATGCGATTCAGGCCGCGCTCGTACTTATGCGCTTGCTGATACGTGACGCCGATCATCTGCGCGAGTTGTTGTTGAGATAGCCCGAGCATAATCCGCCTCTCGCGAATTCTGCCGCCGACGTACCGATCGGCATCATTCGCCCGTGGACTCGGCCGCGCTTGCCGTTCAAGCGACGCATCCGCCCCAGCGAGATCGCCAACGCCGGGTTTCGACCACGTGTAGGTTCCGTATGACACCAGCGTCTCCTAAGGCGATTGCAGGCCGGCAACGCTTCCTCGATCAAATCGGCAATCGCTCCGACGGGAAACGAGGAAGACGTCATCGTTCATATGGGCGGTTGTCGTGAGGTCCAGCGACCCGGCTAAAGCCAGGGAAAACGCGCCAAAACCCCGTCCGTTCCCATCGGCGTTGAAAGAAAGCGAGGTATTGCTCACCTAAAGGGTGATACAAACGGAGATCATGGGTTCCAGACCGCCCCCGACACGGCAGGGCAAGGCCGCGACATTGTTTCGGAACTCTTCGGCTTTATCCGCACATCGAACCAAGCATAAAACATTTCCAGGTAGGCTAACCCCTCTTACGGCTTGGTACCGGTTTGCTTCGCCGCCAACTGCGAACGAAGTTCTGCAACCTCCTGGCGCAGAGCGCGCAGCTCCTCGGCGGCATCGCCAACCGGTGCATCCCCTTCGCCAGGCCGGTAGAACGGCGAAAACAAGCTCATCGCGCGCTCCATCATGGCAACATTCTGCCGCCTCATTTCCTCCAGGCCCGGGGGAAGCAGATTACCCATGGTCTGCTGCATCGCCTCGCGAACCTGGGCCTGCTGCCGCGCAATCGCGCTCATGGTTTGTTCGACATACCTGGGCACCATACCGCCGAGGCTATCCCCGTAGAAGCCGATGAGCTGGCGCAGGAAGGCCGTCGGCAACACGGCCCGGCCCTTGTTCTCTTCATCGACAATAATTTGAGTCAGCACACTTCGGGTAATATCCTCGCCCGACCGCGCATCATACACAATGAAGTCACGGCCTGCCCGAACCATGTCGGCAAGGTTATCCAAGGTAATGTAGCTGGAACTCTCAGTATTATAGAGGCGGCGGTTCGCATACTTCTTCACGATCACCGGCGCCTCGGCCAGGGCGGGCTCAGCTTGATCAGCTACCTGTGGTTCAGTCATAGGTTCCCCCGGCATTCCGCCTCAGAGCTTATCGTTACCACGCGTGCGGCGCTGCACCAAATGCATGAGACACCACCAACACCTGGGTCCACTTTGGGTCGCGGCGCCGCCGTGCGTATGGTGCGGTCCCACGGGGGTGAGGATAATGACACATGGCGGATGGGCAGCGCGCAGCGCCTCCCCCAGATCTTCAGGCGCCGGATCTTCAGGCGCCGGAACGTCAGGCGTCGGAACTTCAGGCGCCAGGCCTTCAGGCCGTCGCCCGGGACTGGATCACCATCTGGCAGAGCGAATTGACGGCGATGGCGTCCGATCGCGAGCTTCAGGATGCCTGGGTCCGGGTCGTCGCGAACTGGTCAGCCGCCGCCGAACTCATGGCCCGCCTGCTTCCCAACGGCAGGCATGACAACGCGGCTGGACACGCCAGGCCCGCTTCGGCGGCGGGGTCCCCGCCCCCTATGGCTCCACCTGACGATCGCGATGCAGCCATTCAGCGCCTGGCAGACCGTATTGCGGAGCTTGAGCGAAGGCTCGACCTCAACGGCCTCAGCGATGGCAGCAGCAACCGGAGCCCCGGGGACACCAACGCCTGACGCTGCCCTCATCGCCGGCATTGCGGCGTATCGCCGTCACCCCTGGCATCGCCAGATGCATGATCCCCCCTCCATTTGGACAGAAGGCGCGTCGCGTCTTCTCGATTATGGCCCCGCGGATGGCGTCCCTCTCCTCGTCGTCCCGAGCCTCGTCAACCGGGCCTACGTCCTCGACCTGCTGCCCGACCACTCCATGCTGCGCTATCTTGCAACTACCGGCCTCCGTCCGCTTCTTCTCGACTGGGGTTATCCCGGCGAGACCGAAAAGGGATTTTCGCTGTCCGACTACATCGCCGGCCGCCTGGAACGCGCGTTGTCCCACGTCGTGGCTAATACCGGCGGCGCAAAAGTCGCCCTTGCCGGATACTGCATGGGCGGACTGATGGCGGTCGCCCTGGCCGAGCGGCGGCCCGACTTCATCAGCCGCCTGGCGCTGTTGGCGACGCCATGGGACTTTTGGGCCGCGGGCCAGCGTCAAGCCCGGGACCTCGCGGCGCTTCTACCGGTCCTCGAGCCGGCCCTTCTAGCCGGGGGCGCCTTGCCCGTCGACGCGTTGCAATTGCTGTTCACCCTGCTCGACCCCGGCGGCGTCGGCGCGAAGTATCGTGATTTCGGGCGGCAGGACCAGAACAGCCCGCGCGCAACAATGTTTGTCGCCATGGAGGATTGGCTCAATGACGGTATCCCGCTTCCGGCCGCCGTAGCGCGAGAGACACTTGGCGGATGGTATGGCGCCAACGCGCCGGCCGCGGGCACGTGGCGAATCCTGGGCCTGCCGGTCACGCCGGCATCCCTTCGCGTGCCATGCTTCGTCGCGGCGCCAGGACGTGACAAGATCGTGCCGCCGGAAAGCGCCCGCGCGCTCGCCGACCTCATCCAAGGCGCGGAACTGCATATGCCCTCGGCGGGGCATATTGGCATGGTCGCGGGCTCGAAAGCCAAACGCGTGCTTTGGGACCGCCTCGCTGCCTGGCTTCGCGAGGAGTAACAGAAAGCAGTTCTTCTTTGAAAAAAAGAACCAAAAAAACTTTCGCCGTTTAGAGGTGCACCTAGAATGAAATGTGACAACCCAAGCAAACGTGCAAAAGTCTTTGTGCCATCATTATGAGATGGCTTCCCGAGCCTCCCCCTTGGCGCGCGCATCTCCGAGATTTGTCGAGCCAGGAAGGCGACATCTGGTCCGATGCCGTGGCATTGGCGAACCACAGGCTGGACTTCATTCGCACGAACGCGCTCGACGAGATCATGCGCCGCCGCTACGAAACTGCCGCCCCACCGAAGACCGGCACCCGGCCCATAAGGCTGGCAATTCTCGCATCATCCACCGTCGCCCATCTGCACGCCCCCATTCGGGTCGGCGGACTGCGTCGAAACATCTTTATTACAACATACGAGAGCGACTACGGCCAGTATTTGCAGGAACTTCTGGATCCCGCTTCCCGCCTCCATGCTTTCAAACCGGATAGCATTCTGTTTGCTCTGGACTCGCGTCACCTCGCCCAAGGTGTGCACGCTGCCATGACGGCGGACAATGCAGCCGGCGCTTTACAAGATGCACGAATGCTCATCTTGCGCTGTTGGCGCGCCGCCAAGCAGGCCTTCAACGGCCCCGTCATCCAACAGACCTTGCTCGATCCATTTCCGCCGTTGATGGGCAACAACGAACACCGCCTGCCCGCCTCGCGCAGCCGGTTCATTGCACTATTGAACGAGTCACTGCGCGACATGGCCGACGCGGAAGGGGTGGATCTTCTGGCTCTTGATCAGGCCGCCCAACGTGACGGCCTGGCCGCCTGGCACGACCCAGCATTATGGCACCGCTCCAAGCAGGAGGTAAGTCCAGCCCGCGGCCCGATCTACGGAGACATGGTGGCGCGCCTGATTGCGGCGCGCCAGGGCCGTTCCTACAAATGTCTCGTGCTCGACCTCGACAACACGCTATGGGGCGGTGTTATCGGCGACGACGGCATGGAAGGCATCATTGTGGGGCAGGGCAGTCCGCTTGGCGAAGGCTTCGTCGCTGTCCAGCAATATGCCAAGGAACTCGCCCGTCGTGGCGTTATCCTCGCGGTTTGCAGCAAGAATGACGAAGCCGACGCGCGCGCGCCATTCGAGAACCACCCCGATATGGTGTTGCGCCTCAGCGACATTGCGTGTTTCCGCGCCAACTGGGACGACAAGCCGGCGAATATCAGAGCGATCGCCGCCGAGTTGAATATCGGCCTCGACTCGCTTGTGTTCCTCGATGACAATCCCTTCGAGCGCAACTTCGTGCGCGAAGAATTGCCGATGGTGGCCATACCGGAAATCTCCGACGACCCGGCCGAAGTGCCGCAACTTCTCGCCGACGCCGGCTACTTCGAGAGCCTCGCCATTACCGACGAAGATCGTGAGAGGACCGCGAAATACCGGGAAAATCGCGCCCGCGAACAGCTTCGAACCGGCGCCTCGGACCTGGAAGGCTACCTGCGTGGGTTGCAGATGCGCTTGGTGTGCAAGCGTTTCGATGGCATAGGCCTGCAACGCATCGTCCAGCTCATCAACAAGACAAACCAGTTCAACCTCACCACGCGCCGCCATACAGAATCCGACGTCATGGAAATCATGGCCGACCCGAGTTCTTTCGGCCTTCAGTTGCGCCTGCTGGACCGCTTTGGTGATAATGGTATTATCGCCATTATAATCGGACGAACCCAATCGCCCGGCACGGTGCTGATTGACACCTGGCTCATGAGCTGCCGGGTGCTAGGACGCCAGGTGGAGGCAGCCACACTCAACCTTGTCGCGGCAGCCGCGAGATCATTAGGCGCCCATACGCTCCTCGGTGAGTATGTGCCGACAAAGAAAAACGGCATGGTCAAGGACCATTACGAATCGCTTGGCTTTTCCATGACATCACGCGATCCGGACGGGCGCAGTCTCGCCCGCCTGGACCTGGATAGTTTCTCGCCCACGCCAACGTTTATCGAAATAATTGAAGGCTGAACAGCAATGACCAATCTTCCCAGCCAGGAGGCGATCTATACCGCCTTGACCGAAATCTTCAACGAGGTTTTCATGCGCGACGACATGCACTTGCAGCCGGCGCTCAGCGCCAAGGACGTCCCCGGCTGGGACAGCTTCAAGCAAATTGAAATCATGGTGTCGGTAGAAGAGCGATTTAACATCAAGCTGAACACCCGCGAAATCGACAGCCTCAGATGCGTGGGCGATCTTGCCGACGTCATTGCGCGCAAGGCTCAAGTCTAGGGCAGCAAGCAAGTAGTTCTTCTTTGAAAAAAAGAACCAAAAACTCTTGTTCTGAAGAATCCTTGTCCACCTCTATGGGGGAGGTGTCAGCAAAGCTGACGGAGGGGTCGCCCTGGTGGTCCGATCCCAACGCTCCCTACCCGAGCGTTAGGTAAATCGGCCCACAAAAACTAACCGCTAGCCTCGACATCAACAGGTGGCAAGACAATCCGATGGCGTATTCCACAGCCTTACATTAGCATCCGTCCAACTCAAAATGCTATTACAGGAAAGGCAGTTTGCTCTGCAAGGCGCCCCTTGTTGGAAGGTCGGCAGTGCTCCAGCCGCCGCCGAGCGCTTGCACCAACGCGACACTCGCTTCCAATCGTTGTTCCTGCACCGACAACGCGGCCTCTTGATCCGACAACAGCGCCGTCTGTTCGGTCACGACGGATGTGTAAGCTTCCGTTCCCGCCTCATACTCGTTCAACGCGATCGTGACCGACCGCTGCGCCGTCTTCACCGCATAATCCTCGGCTGCTGACTGCACCTGCAACACATGCAAAGCCACCAGTTCATCCTCCACTTGCTCGATCGCACTCAACACCGTCTGGCGATAGCTCGCCACGCTCGCATCGTAAGCGGCGCGGGCCGCCTGCACCGCTGCAGATCGCTCGCCGCCCTCGAATATCGTCTCACTGGCGCTGGCGCCGAGCGACCATACGCGATTGGCCGCCGAAATGAGCATGCCGATCGGACCGCCCTCCCATCCATAATCGGCCGAGAGTGTGATGTCAGGGTAATACGCGGCTACCTGTACGCCAATCAATGCATTCTCCTCGTCCATCGTACGTTCCGATGCCGCAATGTCAGGTCGCCTTTGCAGCAAGGTCGAGGGCACGCCTGGAGGCGTAATCGGCACCGCATTGGCGAGCGGCGTGTGCGGTATGTTCAGGTCCGCGGGTGTGAGGCCCGCCAGCACGGCTATTGCGTGCTCGTATTGGCCGCGCGACACACCAACATTGACGAGCGACGCCTGTGCCGAAGCAAGTTGAGTCTCCGCCGCTGCCTCATCGGCCGGCGACGTGGTGCCGGCAGCGACCTGATCATGCGTAATGCGCAACGCCTCCTTATAGGCGGCAACCGTTTCGTTCAAAAGGTCCTGCAGGCTATCCTGATACTGCAATTCCACATAGTCCGTGGCGAGCGTCCCCTGCGCGGAAAGTGTCGCATTCTTCAAATCCGCCGCGCTCACCTGCGCCGCCGCCACATCACTTTGCACCTGGCGGCGAATGCGCCCCCACACATCCAGGTCCCAGCTTGCCGTTGCTTCCAGCGTGTATTCCGTCGTAGTAATGCCTTTGCTTGAGCCGAATGAAACGCCCGTTGTCGCCGAGCTCGATCTGCTACCGACACCACTGCGCGTCACCCCCGCCGCAGCACCGATCGTCGGAAACAACTGGGCCCGTGCTTCCTGCACCGTCGCCTCCGCCTCAGCATATTGCGCCACGTATTCCCTGACCGTCTGGTTCGATATTTCAACGCGGGACTCAAGCTTGTCGAGCAGTGGATCATGATAAATCGTCCACCAGTCGCCCTTGCTTGCCATATCGGCCGGTTGCGCAGGCGTCCAGCCAGCAAGTTCCTTGTAATGTATCGACAACGGCGCACTCGGCTGGTTATAATCGGGGCCAACCATGCAACCGCCGGCGGTAAGCGCGGCACCAAGCAGAACGAACCGGCATGCCTCCTGCGACACGGTGTTCAAAAGAGAATGGCGCCGCATGTTCAAGCCGTCTCCGCTGCGCCGCGACGCCGCACCAGTCGCGCCGCGCCAAGCCGCATGCGGTCGAGATAAAGATAAACAATCGGCGTCGTGTATAGTGTTAGAACCTGGCTGACCAAAAGACCCCCAACAATCGAAATGCCGAGTGGCTGCCGCAGTTCGCTACCCACACCAAAACTCAAACACAGCGGCAGCGCGCCAAGCATGGCAGCACTTGTTGTCATCATGATCGGCCGAAAGCGCATCACGGCTGCATGGAAAATAGCTTCGCGGCTGTCCATGCCCTCATTGCGTTCTGCCTCCAAGGCAAAATCTATCATCAGAATGGCATTTTTCTTGACGATGCCGATCAGTAGAATAACGCCGATCAGGGCAATAATGGTGAACTGGATACCAAACAGCAGCAAAGCCAGGAAGGCGCCTACCCCCGCAGAGGGCAACGTCGACAGAATGGTAATGGGGTGGACAAAACTCTCATAGAGCACACCGAGAACGATATAAATAGCCGCAAGTGCAGCTATCACCAGCAATTTCTCGCTCCCGAGTGACTGCTCATACACCAGCGCGGTGCCGGCAAATCCACCTGTCAGGTCCGCCGGCAAGTGAACGGCAAGCTTGTCACGGTTGATCGCGGCCGCGGCATCGCTGAGCGACTTGTTGGCCGGCAAATTAAACGAAATTGTCGTTGCAACATATTGACTCTGGTGGTTGACCGCAAGCGGCGTATGCGCCGGCCCGTAACTTGCAAAAGCCGACAGAGGAATCATGGTTTCAGCCGAGGTTGCGACCGCGGCGCCAGTCGATCCGACGGACTTTCCGGTCGTGCTGAGCGTCGCCTGCGCCGCTGTCCGTACTGAGTTGTTGGCCGCCGAACTGCTGCTGCTCGAAGATGAGGCGCCGTTGGTGCCTCCGCTTCCGAGCACGTTAACATTGGCCGCGATCACGATCGGATTTGCGCTTATCACGGTGGGATTCGCGGTAAGATCCGCGCTGCTGTTGTTCGCTGAAGCTTCAGTCGAGGACAGGGTCGGCGCCGCCGGCGGCGTGATTGCCGCAGGTCCTGTAAGTGCGGCAGGTGCGCTGACTGATCCGGCGCCCAGTTGCGTTGTTTGCGAACCGCTTGGCTGGCCACCGGAGGTGCTTATCCATATCTGCTTCAGCATCGACGGACGCTGCCAATATTGCGGTGCCACTTCCATGACAACGTGATACTGATTGAGCGCGTTGTAGATGGTCGAGACCGAACGTTGGCCAAATGCGTCGTAAAGGTTGTTATCGATCTGATACATCGTCAGGCCCAGGCGTGAAGCCGAGGCTCTATCGACCACGACGTTCGTCTCCAATCCCTTCTGCTGCTGATCGGAATTGACATCAAGAAAGGTCGGATCTTTTTCCATCGCGGCCAGCAGCTTCGGCGCCCAATTATAAACCTCGGTCGTGCTGTCGCCGAGGATGCTATATTGATACTGGGCATTGCTGGAACGCCCGCCGACACGAATATCCTGCACCGGCACCAGAAACAACCGTCCACCCGCGACACGTCCGAGGGCACGCCGAAGCCGCGCGGTCACCACATCCATCGAATCACGCTGACCCAACGGCTTCAGCGAAACAAAAATCTCACCCGTATTGGTCTGCGACGCCGAACCGCCGCTGCCCGCGCCAGTAAAGCCGACCACGTGCGCAACCGCACGATCGTGCTGCACGATAGACATCATGGAGGTCAGTTTCTTGCTCATAAGTTGAAATGATATGCTCTGGTCGGCCTGCAGGCTGCCGATCATCAGGCCGGTGTCCTGCTGCGGAAAAAAGCCCTTGGGAATGATGGCGATGAGCCAGATGTTGAGTGCAATCGTCCCGATCAGAACAAGCAGCACAACGAAACTGTGGTTGAGTAGGACAGCCAGTGAACGCGCATACCCATTCTGCACGCGCTGGAATAAGGTGGGACGCGGCGCCACGGCAGGCGGCAGGTGCGGCTGCAGGAACACCGCGCATAGCATCGGTGTGGTGGTGAGCGAAATGACCATGGAGATAACTATGGCGAGCGACAACGTCATCGCAAATTCGCGAAACAGCCTCCCAACAATGCCGCCCATAAGCAGGATCGGCAGGAACACGGCGATAAGCGAAAGTGTAATCGAAACGACTGTGAAGCCTACCTCGCTTGCGCCGCGCAGCGCCGCCTCCACACGCGGCATGCCATCTTCAAGATGGCGTGATATATTCTCGAGCACAACGATAGCATCATCCACCACAAAGCCGGTTGCGATGGTGAGTGCCATGAGCGAAAGATTGTCGAGCGAGTAGCCCAAAAGGTACATTGCGCCGAACGTGCCGATAATCGATATGGGAACTGCAATGGCAGGTATGATCGTCGCGCGGCCATTGTGCAGGAACACATACACCACGGCAATCACCAGCAGCATCGCGATAATCAATGTCCGTTGCGTGTCGTAAAGGGCGGCGCTGATTGTGCCGGACCGATTGACTGCGAACGTAATGTCAATGTCCTTTGGCAATGACTTCTTCAGGAGGGGAAGTTCCGCGCGAACACCCGCGATCGTGCTGAGAATGTTGGCGCCGGGCTGACGATACACTATGACAAGAACAGCCGGCTTGCCGTCGGCGAGACCAAGGTTACGAAGATCCTGTACCGAATCTTCCACATCAGCGACATTGTCCAGGCGAACCGCATCGCCATTGCGATACGCAATGATGAGTGGCCGGTAGTCGGCGGCGCGATTGGATTGGTCGTTTGTGTAGATCTGCCACCGCCGGGGCCCCAGATCGACGTCGCCCTTGGGGCTGTTGGCATTGGCGCTGGAAAGTGCCGAGCGGACGTCTTCCAGCCCAATCCCGTAGTGAAACAGCGACTGCGGGTTCATTTCCACCCGAACGGCCGGCAGCGCGGAGCCACTGATGGCAACTTGCCCGACGCCATTTATTTGCGATAAATACTGCTGCATCACCGTGCTTGCAGCGTCGTATATCTGCCCACGCGTGAGCGTGCTCGAAGTGAGCGAAATGATCAATATCGGCGAGTCGGAGGGGTTCACCTTGCGGTAGGAAGGCTGCGATAGAAGGTTGGTCGGCAAATCCGCCTGCGCTGCGTTGATTCCCGCCTGCACATCACGCGCCGCGCCGTTAATGTCGCGATCCAGCCCGAACTGCATCGTAATCCGCGCCTGGCCCGTCTGGCTTTGCGATGTCATCTCCGTCACATCGGCAATTTGCCCGAGATGCCTCTCCAATGGCGCGGCAAGGCTCGTCGCCACAACTTCCGGGCTGGCGCCGGGGAGCTGAGCCGAGACGCTGATGGTCGGGAAATCCACTTGCGGCAACGGCGCGACCGGTAACTTCGAATAGCCAAGAAATCCGGCCAGTGCGATCGCGATGGTCAGCAAGGTTGTGGCGACGGGACGGCGGATGAACGGCGCGGAAAGATTCATACGTCAAGCCAGGGCCGGAGGCCAGGAACTTGTCCCAAGCTTGGGCTGCGGGCAAAGCCCCAATATTGGTTGTCAAACCATATCATTCCGCAGGTGCCGTCCGTGGCTGCGGTCGCGGCCCGAACAGGCGGCCCGCACGCTGCGCCACCCGATCAAAGGCCAAATAAATCACCGGTGTCGTAAATAGGGTCAGCATCTGGCTAACGGTTAGGCCACCAACGATCGCGATGCCCAGCGGGCGCCGAAGCTCCGACCCGGTGCCATTGCCCAGCATCAGCGGCATGGCGCCGAGCATCGCCGCCATGGTCGTCATCAAAATAGGTCGAAAGCGCAATAGACAGGCTTCGTGTATGGAATCAAGCGGCGACATGCCCTCCACACGTTCCCGCTCCAGCGCGAAATCGATCATCATGATGGCGTTCTTCTTCACGATGCCGATCAGCAGAATGATGCCGATAATACCAATGATATCCAGATCGGAACCGGCAATTCGCAACGCCAGCAAAGCGCCCACACCAGCGGAAGGCAAAGTGGAAAGGATCGTCACCGGATGTACAAAACTCTCGTACAATATCCCCAGGACAATATACACAGCCACGACAGCCGCCAGAATAAGCAGCATTTCATTTGATAGCGACTTCTGGAACGCCGATAGCGCACCTTGGTAGGACGTGAGAAAGCTGTCCGGCAAATCAATATCATGTTCCGCCCGCTCAATGTCGGAGACCGCAACGCCGAGCGACGCATCTGGCGACAGATTGAAAGAAACCGAAATGGAAGGGAATTGCCCCAGATGCTCTATCTGCAAAGGCCCATTCTGCTCAGTTACATGCACAATAGCCGAAAGCGGCACCTGCCCGGTGGTCGCTGTCGAGGATGGGAGATAAAGTCCCGACAGGGCATCGTTCAAACTACGAATGTCGTGTAGATCGGCATTCAGGATGACGCGATACTGATTTGACTGCGTATAGAGAGTGGAAGCGATCCGCTGCCCAAATGCGTCATAAAGCGCATTGTCCACCGTCGAAGGCGTAATGCCAAAGCGCGCCGCGGTCGCCCTGTCGATAGTGATCTGTAACTCGCGCCCGTGCTGCTCCATGTCGCTCTGCACGTCTGCGAATTCCGGCATCTGCTTCATCCGCGCCACCAGCTTCGGTACCCAAGTGGCAAACTGCGTCTGGTCGGAGTTCTCCAAGAAAAACAAATATTGCGCGCGGCCCACCGTACTATCGATCGTCAGGTCCTGCACCGGTTGCATCGCCAGTGAAATGCCTGTCACATTCGCAATTTCCCCGCTCATCCTACGGATGATTTCGGTGACGCTATCGTTCCTCTCATCCTTTGGTCGCAACGAGATCAGGAAGCGCCCGGTATTCAGCGTGCTGTTGGTGCCATCCACGCCGATGTACGACGACAGAGAAGCCACATCCCGGTCCTTCAGAATGGCATCGGCGAGCGCCTGCTGCTTGTGCCCCATTTCCTTAAATGAAATATCCTGCGCGGCATAAGAAATGCCCTGGATTTCTCCGGTATCTTGCGTCGGAAAGAATCCCTTTGGAATTTCGAAAAACTGAAACCCCGTCAGCGCGAGCGTTAGAATGGCGATGATCAAGGTGAGCCCTTGATGATCCAGAACCCAGGTCAAGCCCCGGTCATACTGTGCAATAATCCGGTTAAACCCGTGCTCGGCGATAATATCGAAACGGTTCCGCCCGCTCTCCGGCCGATGGCGTATCATGATCGCGCACAGCATCGGCACCAATGTCAACGACACTACGGCCGACAGCACGATTGTCGTCGCCAGAGTCACCGCGAATTCATAGAACAGCCGCCCGACCACATCGCCCATGAACAACAACGGTATCAGCACCGCGATCAGCGACACCGTCAGCGAAATGATCGTAAACCCGATTTCGTCAGACCCCTTCAATGCCGCCTCAAGCGGTCCCATCCCCTTCTCCACATACCGCGCGATATTCTCGATCATCACAATAGCATCGTCCACCACGAAACCGGTGGCGATGGTCAGCGACATCAGCGACAGATTGTCGATTGAGAACCCAAACAAATACATCCCCCCCAGCGTGCCGGTCAGCGACAGCGGCACGGAAAGGCTGGGAATGATGGTCGCCGGCAGGCTGCGCAGGAATACAAATATTACCAGCACCACCAGGGCAACCGACAGCAGCAGTTCGAACTCAACGTCCGAGACGGAGGCGCGAATCGTCGTCGTCTGGTCGGACAGCACGTTGACCTGAAGCGCAGCCGGCAAGGTCTGCTCAAGCCGCGGCAAAATCCCCTTCACGGAATTGACCACGGCCAGCACGTTGGATCCTGGCTGCCGCTGAATGTTCAGGATAATCGCCGGCGTCCTGTTGGCCCAGGCAGCCAACTCAGCATTCTGCGATCCGTCAACCACCGTCGCCACATCCGAAAGGCGGATTGCGCTCCCATTCTTGTACGCGAGCACAAGGCCTCGGTATTCGTCCGCACTCGCCAACTGATCATTGTTATTAATCGTGGTGTCTTGCGCCGGCCCGTCAAAATTGCCTTTCGGCGTATCCGTGTTCTCGTTAGAAATGTCCGTGCGTATGTCATCGATCGCGATACCATAAGCGGCCAGCGCCCGCGGGTTAACCTGTATCCGCACCGCCGGACGCATCCCACCCGTCAGGCTGACAAGTCCAACCCCAGAAAGCTGCGACAGCTTTTGGGCAATCCGCACATCGGCCAGGTCTTCCACTTGCGTCAGCGGCAAGGTTTTCGATGTCAGCGCTAGCGAAACAACAGGCGTATCGGCCGGATTCACCTTCGCATACACCGGGGGCGCGGGCAGATCTGAGGGCAACAGGCTCGTCGCCGCGTTGATCGCCGCCTGCACCTCCTGTTCGGCCACATCCAGCGACAGATCGAGGTCAAATTGTAACGTTACCACCGAAGACCCGGCCGAGCTGTTCGAGTTCATCTGGCCCAATCCGGGCATTTCGCCGAATTGCCGCTCCAGCGGCGCGGTCACCGCCGTGGTCATCACCTCGGGGCTCGCGCCCGGATAGAAAGTCGAAACCTGAATGGTCGGGTAGTCCACTTCCGGCAAGGCCGACACCGGCAGAAACTGATACGCAACAATGCCAACAAGCAGCATGGCCACCATCAGCAACGTCGTGCCGACCGGCCGTACAATAAATAGGCGTGACGGCCCCATCAGGGCGCCTGCTGGCCGCTCGGGCGGTGATGGTGTTTCTTTGTCTGGCCTGGAACCGGGGTGTCATTGCCTGGCTGCTCGCCGGGTGGCGCGCCAGGGCCATTGTCCGGCGTCGCGGCTGCGGCCGCCGCATCCGCCGCTACTTTCACCTTCGCACCGTCTTTCAGCCGGTCCGCGCCATCTACCACTACGGTATCACCCGGCTTCAACCCACTGGTCACCTCCACGTCATCACCATCGGTAACGCCCGTCTTGATCACCTGAACGCCAACTGTTCCATCTGGCTTCACAAGATATACGAAAGTGCCCGGGGCCCCCTGCTGAACGGCCGCCGTCGGCACCCGCGTTACATGGGCGAGCGTCTTCAGCAGCAGTCGCGCGTTGACGAACTGATTCGGGAACAACGCGTTATCCGAATTGGCAAAGCTGGCCCGCAATTTGACCGTACCGGTGGTGGTATCCACCGTATTATCAATCGTCATGAGTGTGCCATTTGCAATCAAAGTCGCATTGGTGCGGTCATAGGCGCCCACTGTCAGCGTCGTGCCGGCGTTCATCTCTTGCGCCACCGCCGGTATGTTATCTTCCGGCAACACAAAAATCACCGAAATAGGCTGCAGCTGGGTCACCACCACCAGCCCGGTCGAACTCGATGTCTGCACGTAATTGCCGGGATCCACCAGCCGCAGCCCCACACGGCCCGTTACCGGCGAAGTGATTCTGCAATAAATCAAGTTGAGCCTTGAACTCGCGACCGAAGCCTGATCCTCCGTCACCGTACCCTGATCCTGCTGCACCAGGAATTCCTGGTCGGTCACAGTCTGCTGCGCAATGCTGTTTTTCTTACTGAGCGTAATGTAACGTGCCAGATCCGACCGCGCCTGCGCCAGCAGGCCGGTGTCGTGCGCCAACGTCCCCTCCGCCTGTTGTAACGATATTTCGTACGGACGCGGATCTATCTGCGCCAGCACGTCGCCCTTCTTCACCAGCTGGCCTTCCTTGAACCCTACGGACATAAGCTGCCCGTTAATCTGGGTCTGCACCGTAATCGTCGCCAGCGGCGTGACGGTGCCAAGGCCCGTCAGAACGACACGCATATCGCCCGTATCCACCTTTGCCACGCCAACCGGCTGAGCCGGCTCCGCCATCCCGTGCCGGTATGCCGACCCGCCCTTCGGCCCATACAGGCGCCAGCCAATCACCGTCAGCCCAAGTGCTGCCAGCAGCACGATCAGCCACCACAACCATCGCCGGCGTGGCGCAGGGCGCTGCGGCAGCGATGGCGTTACAGCAGGCGGTGCCTGGCGTGGCATGTCCGCGCGAACAGCCGGGGCTGCCTCACCCGCGACCTGGTCGTGGGGTCGATCCATGCCGGCCCCTATCCCCGTATGTAAATCATGCGCGCACGGCCAACCCCTGTGCCGGCATCTGGCGCTCCCATGCGGGGCGTCGAGCTCGCTATCATCATAGGCATACGTTTTCAGGCCCAACGTTCGTGTCAAAACTGACCATGCAATCTCTAGTGTGCCTTGCCGCAAACCTTCTGCGTGTCGAGTTATGTGGAGAATCGTGCCATCAAACCCCGTTCAAAAGCAGTATGGGCTCACGACGTTCCGCCGCCTCGCCCTGCACCTCCGGGTCGCATATCTCCACAAAACTCCCGACAACATCAAACGAAGGCAGTTGAGAGTGCGTGTGCGTAAGATCCTTGTGGTGGAGGACGATGTGCCGCTCGCGCACATGCTTGAGGAGTATCTGGCGCCGGAAGGCTTTTCCGTCGCGCTGCTGCATGACGGTGGCGCGATGACAGCCGCGAACCTCGAACAATTTGACCTCGTCGTGCTCGACCTGATGCTGCCGAACCGCTCCGGATTCGATCTTCTGCGCGACATCCGCAAGGCATCCGATCTGCCGGTGATCCTGCTCACCGCCCGCGACACCGAAACCGATCGCGTCGTAGGCCTGGAACTCGGCGCCGACGATTATGTCCCCAAGCCGTTCAAGCCGCGCGAACTCGTGGCGCGCATCCGGGCGATCCTGCGCCGCACCGAACGCGCCGAGCACCCCGCCAGAACATTGCGTGTCGGCGATGTGGCACTCGACCCGCGGGCCCGCGAAGCTTTCTCCGCCGGCCGGCCGCTCGATCTCACATCGGCGGAATTTGCCTTGCTGGAGCGTCTGTTGCAGCGCGCCGGCCAGCCCGTCAGCCGCGACGACCTCGCCCAGGCGGCCCTGGGCCGTGTCGCGCGCGCCGGGCTGGACCGCAACGTGGACACGCTCGTCAGCAAGCTCAGGCGCAAGCTCGGCGACGAGGAATCAATCAAGACTGTGCGCAACGTCGGCTACCTCTTCGCCGCGCCGTTGTCCGATCCGTCACTGCCCGACGCCCACTGAGCGTCTTTGGCCATGCGCAGCTTTCTGGGAAAAATCTTCTTCTGCATGCTGCTGGTCCCGGTTCTGGCGCGCGGCGGTGGCATGCTACTCGAAGCCACCCTGAGCGACCCACGTCCCCAAAGCGAGCGCACCCTGGCCATGATCATGCCGGCCATGGCCGAGCTCGCATCGTCGGAAATCGCCCGAAACGGACCACAGGCGGCCACCGACATTCTGCGCGCCAGCGGTGGCGTGGTTCAGCTCCTGCCCAAATCCAGCCACTGCATCGACACTCGGCCGCACAGCGTCACGGCGGCGGTGCCCGGCACCGACGGAATTTGCCTCGGTGGCCTGCCGCCGCCGCGGCCCCTGGTGCTCGGGCTTGTTCCGGCGAGCCTGTGGTACCTGCTGCCGGGCCTCGAACTGCTATGCTGTGGCATCGTCAGCTTCTTTCTCGCCCGCTACCTGGCGGCGCCGATCCTGCGCACGCGAATCGCCGCGGCTGCCTTCGCCGCCGGTGACCTTGCCGCCCGCGCCACCCCCCCATATGAGCCGCGCCGCCACGATGAGGCGGCCGACCTAGAGCGCGAATTCAACCGCATGGCCGACCGGGTCGCCGCCATGATCGCGGCCCAGCAGCGTTTCATCGGCGACGTCAGCCACGAAATCCGCTCCCCGCTGGCCCGCCTGGCGCTCACCCTCGGTCTGGCAAGGCGCGAAGCCTCACCGCATCTGCTAGCCCGCCTCGACCGCATGGAGCAGGAGCTCGATTCCGTCTCCCGCCTGGTGCACGAACTACTGGTGCTGGCCACGCTTCAAGGCAGCGTCGGGCCGCCCGCCTGCGAACTGATCGACCTTCCCGACATGCTGGACGGCGTGGTCGACGACCTCACCTTCGAATTTCACGAGCGCGGTCACGCTATCCGCATCATCCGCCGGCCGGGCGCCTGCGTCGTCCGCGGAGATGCCGCTTTGTTGCGCCGGGCAATCGACAACGTGCTGCGCAACGCATTATTCTATACGCCTGATGATACCGAAGTCGAAATGCTCGTCGAATGCGATGCAGCCTGGATAAAACTTATCGTGCGCGACCACGGCCCCGGCGTGCCGGAGGCAGCGTTGCCGCAATTGTTCGAGCCGTTTTTCCGTGTCGATCAGGCAAGGGCCCGCAACACCGGCGGCGCCGGCCTCGGCCTCGCGATTACGCAGCGCGCCGTGGAGTTGCATGGCGGGCGGATCAGGGCGGCGAATGCGCATCCGCACGGGTTGGCGGTGCGGATTGAGTTGCCGGTAGCGACAAAGGAAGAAAATAAGGAAACACTCCTTTTTTGAAAAAAAGAAGCAAGAAACTTTTGCTCTAACAGATAAAAGTTTTTTGGTTCTTTTTGTCAAAAAAGAACTCGTCTAACCTTAACAACACCGGCCCCGCCAGCAAAACCGCGCACCCATTCCATACCAAACTTTGTCCATTCAGCGGCCCCTCCAGCACGGCGCTCCCGATAGCCGCCCCAGCGAGCACTGTCCCCACCACGAACTCTTCCCGACCGCCCCCACCCCGCTGCACGTCCCCGCCCACCAGCCTTCCCACCGTCACCAGCAACGGCACGGCAAACGTGCTGAGCGGAAACTCGCGGTAGCGCCCATCGCACAGCAGCAGCATCTCCATCACAGCCGCCGTCCAAACGAACAGAAAGCAAATATCCTCGAAGAGCCCGCGCAACTGCGGCACACGCAGCCGCGTCAAAAGCGCGCGTATCATCTCGGTCGCGTCCCCGCCGGTCCGCCCGGGCGCCGCCGCCAGCACGCCCCCCAGTCGCAGCATAGCCAGCACCGCAAGCCCCGCCTGCGCCGGCACATTCACCGCCGCGGCAATCTCCAGATTAACATCAAACAAGGTCTGCCACGCCACCACCGCCGCAAATACCAACCCGCCCCCCAGCGCCATTCCGGCCACAACAATCATATTGCGCCGCGCTGCCCCTAACGCCGCCCCACGCCATAATCCAACGCCGCACAGCAGAAGCCCGACTGCGATCGACTCCCCCGCATGCGTCAGCCAATCCGGATCATTCGACACGCTGCCAGACAACGGAATCTTCATCCGGGCCGTGGGCTGACCGCCAATAATCACCTCGCCCGCCCTTGCGGGAGAGGAAGGGGCCCGCCGCGAAGCGGTCGGAAGGTGAGGGTTGTCCGACCGCAGCGCGTCGGAACTGACACCCGCCGGCATCCCCTGGTAAGCGTCGAAGACGCCCCAACTCGCGCCGACAATTCCCTCGCTACGGTACTTCCAAATCTGGTCGAACGCCTCGATAAAATTATAATCGAATTGTTCCGCCCGCGCCAGCGCCAGAAACCGCCGCAAAAAAATCGTTTCGTTCACAACACTCGGCACCGCATCCGCCCGCGCCCGCCCGCGACTTGGCCACCCGGTCTCCCCAATCGCTATCTGCTTGCCTGGAAATGCCGCGCGCATCCGCGCATAAATATCGCCAACATGCGCCACCGCGCGATCGATGCCGGTTGGCACATCCTCCCAATACGGCAGCAAATGGATGAGCATGATGTCCACATGCGGCGCCACTTGCGGAAACTGCATCCAGAATTCCCAAACATCCGCATACGCCACCGGCTGCCGAACCGCGGCCTTCACGCGATCGATATACGCAATCAGTTCCGCCACCGGCAGATCGCGCCGCAACAGCACTTCGTTGCCGACAACAACGCGCATGATGGTGTCAGGATACTTATGCGCCAGCGCAACGGCCCGGGCGATTTCCACCTCGTTCTTCGCCCGATCACCGCCGAGCCAAATGCCTTGCCAAACCTTCACCCCATACTTTTGCGCCAGCGCCGCGGTGTCGAAATTGCCTTCAACCGCCGCATAGGTCCGCACAGCGTTGGCCGCCCGCGCCACCACTGCCATATGTGCATCAGCCTCCGCTTCGGTCGGAAACCGATCGGTCAGCGGCGACTCGCTCGGCCCATAAGCGTCGAAGGACAGTGATGAGAACTTCTCCGCGTCACCCGCGCCCCCACCTCCCAGTGGGTCCACCGGCCTGTTGGGCAAATACCACGCCAGGAGCAACATGACGGCACAGAAGGCAATGAGCAGCGGACGCATGCCGCCCGCCTAACCCGAACCCGCCAAGGACACCACCCACCATGCAATCCTCCCAGGCGGCCGCCCCGGAAGAAGACGGCCTTTCCGACGCCGCAATCGCGGAAATCCTGCGCACAACCCGCCGCATCGCCCTGGTCGGTGCCAGCGCTAAACCCGACAGGCCAAGCCACGGCGTCATGCACATGCTGCTCGCCCACGGCTATGAGGTAACGCCCGTCAATCCCGGCCTCGCCGGCCAGACCATACACGGCCGAACGGTCGTTGCCAGCCTGGCCGAAGCTACCCCGCTCGACATGGTGGAAATCTTTCGCGCCGCCGACAGCGTGGGCCCGGTGATCGACGAGGCCGCGCGTCTCGGCGCCCGCGTCGTTTGGCTCCAGCTTGGCGTGGTCAACCAACACGCGGCGGCCATCGGCCGCGCCGCCGGCCTGACCGTGGTCATGGACCGCTGCCCAGCCATCGAGGTGCCGCGCCTGCACGTGCCGCGCCGGAGCGCTACCGCGTGATCCCCGGCGAACCCAGCCGCACCGCGCTCGCCGCAGCCACCCACCGCGCGGCGCACCAGGTACTCGAGCGCGGCGAAATCTTCGCCGACCCGCTGGCGATCCCCATTCTGGCCGCCGACCCGGCCGCCGTCGTGGCGGATGCCGAGGCGCATCCCCAACGCCGCCCCATGCGGTTCTTCATCGCCGCCCGCCATCGTGTCGCCGAGGATGCAGTCGCCGCCGCGGTTGCCGCCGGTGTCGACCAGCTAGTCGTGCTCGGCGCCGGTCTCGATACGCAAGCCTATCGCAGCCCTTATGGCGCGGCGGTCACGATCTACGAAGTGGACCTTCCCGCAACCCAGGCCTGGAAACGCGCCCGCCTGTCCCAGGCAGCCATTCCACTCCCCAATTGGCTCCGCTTCGTGCCGGTCGATTTCGAAACCGAAAGCCTCGCCGACCGTCTGCACGCCGCCGGCTTCGATCCCGCGCGCCGCGCCATTTTCGTCTGGCTCGGTGTGGTGCCCTACCTGACGCAGGCGGCCATCTTAGCCACGCTCGACTACATCGCCGGCCTGCCGGGCGGCGCCGAGGTCATATTCGATTACGCCGATCCTCCCTCCGCCTGGCCCGAGGCGCTGAGGCCGATGCTGGAGGCCCGCGCCGCACACGTAGCCTCGCTCGGCGAAGCCTGGATCAGCTATTTCGATGCCCCATCGATAGCCGCGCGCTTACATGCGGCCGGCTTCGTCGGCATCGAGGATTTGGGTCCCGCCGAACTGGTCGCCCGCTTTCGTCCCGCGGGGCCACCGGCGCAACGAACCCGCGGTGGGCACGTCGTTCGCGCGTGGACGTAAGAAGGAAGGAAGTATTTCTTTTTTGAAAAAAAGAAACAAGAGACTTTTGATTATAACGAGCCTGCCGGCGCTTAAGAAGCAAAGCGGCGTTTGGCGATCTGGCGTGTTTCCTGATATTGTTCTTAAGCGCCGCCAGGCTCAATATAACCCTTCTTTTTTTTCAAAAAAGAACTGCTTCCGGGCCTTTGCCTTTCTTGCCCTTCCCGATCTCCGGGGCATGTTTCTTGACATGCCGCCCGCGCTCGAATGCAACGACACTATCATAGAAGTGCATCGACAAAGTCGTTCGCGTAAACTCTGTCGGCTCCATCGCGCCACGCGCATGATCGGCGTTCAAATCATCAATCAGCGACTTGCAAAGCTCAATGAAGCTGCCCTCACGCCGCAAGCCCCCGCCAAACTCGCCCCAATACGCGGTATGCAAATCCTCAACCACGTAGACCCCGCCGGGCGCCACTCTGGGATAAAGAAATTCGAACGAAGCCCGCACATCGGCCATGATGTGGCTCCCATCGTCCAATACAACATCGGGCGCGCCGAATTCGTCCACAACCTCGCGCAGAAATCCGGCGTCCCCCTGATCGCCAATGCGCACGGCAATCTGATCTTCCTCGAACGCCTTGGCGCTGGGCGCGATGTCGATGCCGACAATCTGCGCGAGCGGGCCCAGATAGCGTTTCCACAGCTGCAATGAGCCGCCTTCCCCGCAGCCGATCTCCACCAACACCATGGGCCGATTCACATAACGGCCAAAATGCGCCTCGTATATCGGAAAATAGTGTGTCCATTTGTGGATCAGCCGCTGTTCGTTCGTCAGGAAGTCGGACCATAGGCTCATAAACACTCTCCTGACTGAACAAGACGATGCGGTCCAATCGTAAGCCGCACCACCTGTCTATTCAGAAATGCATGAGGCGCAAGTCACCAGCCGTAGGGTGGGATTCAGCCCACCAACTCCCAGCTGCCGACCGCCGCTTAATCACACCCCCTGTCTCCCTAAAAATGCCTCCGGCGCAACTCAGGAGAGCAGGGCCGACGCATCCGCCTCCCGCCGCGCCTGGTCACACCCGCCGTCAGTCATTTGCCCGGAGACCTCCAGCGCCGGCCGCGGCAGTTCGTCCGCCGCCGCGCCACTCCCTTTGCTCACCAGCCGATGAATGAACGCCAGTTTCTCGACCACCGGCTGCGACAGCACGAACGGATACAGATCCGCTTCGCCCATGCACCGGTTCAGGTTGTTGGCGACGAAAGTCAGCGGCAGCCAGGCCTCGATAATCTCGGTGAAATTCTCCGCACGGAACGGATCGAAGTCGATCCTCGCATGCAGCGCCGCGGCATCCGGGGTGGGCAACCGTGGACGCAACGACACGCCAAACGCGCGACCCATTTCCAGCGTGTCGGTAATATGGAGATAGTGGCCAAACGTCTCTGCGAAGTCTTCCCACGGGTGCGCCGAGGCGTAGGCGCTCACCAGCCGGCATTGCCAATCGGGCGCCGGCCCGTCCGCATAATAGCGTTGCAGCGCAGCGCCGTAATCCGCGCGGTCGTCACCGAACAAGTCGCGGCATTCATCGAGCCGCTCGCCATCGCGCACCAGCAAGTCCCAATAATAATGGCCAATTTCATGTCGCATGTGACCGAGCAGCGTGCGGTACGGTTCGCCCATGGCCTGCTGTCGCCGCTGGCGTTCCACATCGTCCGCCTCGCTCAAGGCCAGCGTGATCAACCCATTGTCGTGCCCGGTCATGACGTGCGAGCCGCTGCCGGGTGGCGGATCGGCCAGCACATCGAAGCACAAACCCGCATTACCATCCTTCGGCCGTACGGGGTGCGGCAGATCCAGGCGAAGCACCGAGTAGAACAGCCGGTTCTTCGCCACTTGCACACGCTGCCAGGCCTGCAGATTTGCCGGCGTCGTCAAATCGGGAACCACACGATTGTGGCGGCACGACTCGCAATATTCGCTCCCGTTGGACTCCGGCAAAAGCCAGTTGCAAGCGTCGTGCGCCGCGTTGGCGCAGCGACGCAGCGCTCCATAGCGCTCTTCAACCCCGCCGTCCTCGGCCACCGCCCGCAATGTATCACCGTCGGCTGCAAGCGGCAGCAATCTGTTAGCGTCCGGCAGATAGCCGAGCGCATGTCCGCATTTCTCGCAACGGATATTCTCGAAGTACAGAACATTGCCGCAATTTGAACAGGAAAATAGTTTCATAACACGAACCGGCGCTGAAGCTGACACCTGGGGTAAGGAAGGAAGTATTTCCTCTATTAAGAAAAGAACTGCTTCCTGGAATGTGCGAGCCGGGCGCGTTTGGGGGGGTGCGGGTACGCGCCCGGCTCGCTCGCCGGGTGCCGGGTCGTCGACGCGCCACCCCTAGAGCGGCGGCGCATGCATACCCAGCAGGCCGGCGATGAGTGAAGCCGCAAACAGAACAAGGAACAAGGTAAACAGGATACGCGCAATGCCGGCCGCGTTGGCGGCAATGCCGGTAAAGCCAAACAAGGCCGCCAGCAGCGATATGACCAGAAATGTGAGTGTCCAGCTGAGCATGTTCCGGCGGTGCTCCTTGCAAGTCCGGCGACCTGGCCGCCGCGACATGTCAGCGCCACAATGTCGCCGCCCTGTCTTGGTTCCGCACGTTCCGCAATGCACGGAACTTGGTGTCCGGCGGCACGTTACCAGCACGCAACCTGGGGTTTGGGCCGATGATGCGTATATTACGGTCTCTGATGATATTCGCGGAACAACTCGCCGTGGTCGAAGAAGTCACCTCGGCCGTCCGCCGGCTGGTCACGTATGCGTGTCTGGCGCTGGTTGCTGGCGTGCTGCTCATCGCCGCCCTGTTCTGCGCCAGCGATTCGTTGTGGCTGTGGGCCGATGAGCGCGTCGGCATGGTTCTCGCGCCGCTGGTCGTCGCCGGCGTCCTTGCCGCCGCCGCTCTTCTGACGCTGATCGCAATGATGCTGTCGCAGCGCGCCGCGCGAAGAACGCGGGCGAGGCGCGCATCGAACGCCATGCAGGAAATCGCCCAGGCGCCACGACGTTTACTGACGACAGCGGCTGAAGGTTTCCTAAATGGCCTGGCGAACGGCTCCTCCGCGCGGTCGGGGCGGGTGTGAACACGAAGAAGGCTGGGGGCTCTGCCCCCTGGAGCCCCGCGTCACGCGCAGCGTGCATTTGCACGACGGACAAGTCCTTAGAACCTGTTACTTCAGGGAGGTCATGGGATAGGGAGGGGGCGCCTACACGGATGTTGCAACATTCGTGTGCAATCCTCCCTATCCCCTGACTTTCTTAAACCAATGGGATCTGGGGGCTTGTCCCCAGCTTGGTCCAGGGGGCAGAGCCCCCGCCTTCGTCCTGCTCACACACAAAAAAAGCCGGGGAGTTGCCTCCCCGGCTTGCAATGATAATGACTTAGCGGCGTGCCAGTAGCAATCCCGCGAGCAAGCCCAGGCCACCGGCGATCAGCAGCGAGGTTATCGGCTGTTCTTCGACACGGTGCGCCAAATCCTGCACGGCCTGATCCGCTTGCTTGGACACGCGCTTATTAAGATCCGCCGCATAATCACGTGCGTTTTCAGCAGCGTCCCGTACCGCGGCGCCGGCGGCCGTTGCCGCCTGGTTGACCGTCTGACCAGCGCGATCGGCCTCGGAAGAGACGGTTCGGAAGTTTGTACCACTCATGAAACTTACTCCTCCTGGGTGCCTACGCCGCAACGGCGTCGGTTACACCTCAAATTTACTCGCCGCGCAGCGCGTCCTTTGCACCGCCAACGGCATTCTGAATTTTGCCTTCAACGCGATCGGCCTTGCCTTCGCCTTGAAGCTTGGCGTCGCCGGTGACTTTTCCAGCGGCTTCCTTAATCGCGCCTTTCGCCTGCTTCAGGCCACCCTCCACACGATCACTGTCCACGACAGATCTCCCTTAATGTGTCTAGCGGTTGACCCATGTCAACCACGTCGAACTAACGCCGCGCATCGCTTTAGAGTTCCGCTCAACCGGAACATCTCAAGCTGTCGAGACTTTGAAACCTGCCACGTGGCGCACGCACTGATCTAAGGCATCGTCGGCAAATAAGTGCGTCGGCACACCGATGAAGCTGCCCGTCAGAACAAAGGCATGGGCCTTTTCGTCGCTGCAACCAAGCGACAATTGTCCTATAAGCTCTATGCCGCGTCTTCAACAATCTGGTGTTTAAGGCTGAATTCCAGCTTCCAGCTGACACCCTCCGGCGGATAGCTCAGCGTCACCTTGCCGCCGACGGCCCGCGCAACCGTGCGCTCAATCACCACCTGCCCAAAACCCCGCCGCGCCGGCGGTGTCACCGCCGGGCCGTTTCGTTCCTGCCAGCTCAGGCAGCAGGCTTCCTGTCCGTCCGGCTGCAATTCGGTCTGCCAGCTGACCCGAACCCGACCTTCCGGCACGGACAAGGCGCCATATTTCGCGGCGTTGGTGGCAAGCTCGTGCAACGCCATGCCAATATTCTGCGCCGCATCCGGCGGCAATTTCAGCTTGCCGCCGTCCAGCTCGATCTGTGACGACCCTGCATCGGCGTGATGCGCCAGTTGCGACCGAACCAGGTCCGCCAGGGTAACGCCGCGCCAATCTTCCTGCACCATCAGGTCGAGCGAGCCCGCCAGTGCATCCAGCCGCGCGGAGAATCGTTTTGTGAAATCGCCGACAGAAATTGCGTTGGTCGCAGTCTGCCGCATGATCGCCTGGATGACCGCCAGCAGGTTCTTTGAACGATGTGTGATTTCACGCAGCAGCAGGCGAACATGCGCCTCGTATTGCTTGCGCTCTGAGATATCGACGGCGCCGCCTACCAGTCCGTCCACCCGGCCTGCGGCGTCGCGCGTCGCCACCAGCGTCAGATCGAGCCAGTGCGGTCCCGCCGCATAATCCATCCGCACTTCGGTGCGCACAGGGTCACCGCTGGCCAGCACGCCACGCTTGAGCCGCTCCAGCATCGACGCTGTGCTGGCCGGCATAAAATCCGCATCCGTTTTGCCGACAATTTCGGCGACCGGCGTGTCGGGCGTGCCGCGGCTGATCCAGCCATACACCAGATCCGAATCCTGGCTAAACACCGTGATTTCCGACGAATCAAGAGCAATTTGAAATCGCTGGTTGGCCTGCGCGAGCGCCATGGTGCGCCGCGTCACCCGCGCCTCCAGCGTGTCGACCAGCCGGTCGAGCTGAAGCTCGCGCCCGCGCAACAACCGCAGATGGCGGCCCACCTGAAGCATGCTCAGCGCGGCCATCAGCAAGGCGCCAAGAGCCGCGAACCCGATGGTGGCGATCAGCGCGGCGTTGCTGCTGGATTGCCGGTCCAGCGCCTCATCGCGCGCGCGGGCAAAATTCTGCCGCAACGTCGTAAGCGAACCGGATATGTCACCCATCAGCCGCAGGCCGAGGTCGGTATTCACCGCCGCCAGCACCGCATCGTGGTTGCCGGCATCGGCCAGCGCGAGCACACGCTCCATCTCATCCAGCTTTTGCCTGCTCACCGTGGCGATATGCGCGACGAGTTGCATGTTTTGTGGGTCGCCCACGACGAGCGCGGCGAGGCGCTGCTCCATCACCCCGATTTGCCGGGTCGCGGTCAGGTAGGGCGCGCGATATTCCTGCCGATTGCTCAGCAGGAATCCGCGCTGACTGCTCTCGGCAATCAATAACTGCGCGCGCAGAGCGTTCGCGGTGTTCGTTATGCGGGTGGCGCGCGCCGCGTCCGCGGCCTGTTCGCGGCCGATGGAGGCCTGATACCCCGCGGTTGCGCAAATGCACAACAGCAGTAACAGCCCGCAGATGATCGGCGCGGAGGCGTTCAAAGTCAGGCGTCCAATATCGCCTACGGGTCGCAGCGGCGGTTCCGTATCCGCCGCGTCAATCGATTGCCTATCCCCGGCGACGGCCATGGCAACGGTCCACCTAAGACGGAATCAACCGACCGCCAGACAGTGCCCTAGAGCCGGTTTCAAAAGGCGGCCTGACGAGTCGTCTGGTGTGCATTTACCAGCACCGAAGCGGAGCGCGCATTCGCACGACCGACCGTCAGGCACCTTTTCAAACGGGCTCTCAGGCGGCTGCCGAAGCCGGGCGGACGCCCGCGCGCCGATCGAAAAACAGCGCCTGGCTGATGATGGCCTTCACCACTTCAGGCCGGAACGGCTTGGTGACCAGGAAGGTCGGTTCCGGACGTTCGCCGGTCAGCAGCCTTTCCGGATACGCCGTGATGAAAATGACCGGCACCGGACAGGCGGTCAGGATATCGTTGACCGCATCCAGCCCCGAGCTGCCGTCGGCCAAGTGTATATCTGCCAGCACGAGCCCCGGCCTCTGCTCCGCGATGGCGGCCACTGCCTCGGTCTGGGTCCGCGCGATCTGGGTGACATTGTGGCCAAGCTCGATGACCAGGGCCTCGAGGTCCATGGCGATGATCGGCTCATCCTCGATAATCAGCACATCGGTCACGATCATTGCGGCGATCTCATGACCGGCTTCGCTCAACAAATCGGCAACGGCCTGCTCCGAAATTCGCATCATCTCTGCGATGTCGGGCACCGCAAACCCTTCCAGGGAATGGAGCAGGAATGCAACGCGCGGCTGTGGCGTCATGCGCTCCAGCGAACGGTCCGCCGCCCGCGCCGGGCCCTCCGGCCTCGGCTCCGCGGCGACGCGCGTATTAAGCGGAACCGACTGCCAAATCCGCAGGAATGCCGCATAAAGGGCAAGTTTTGGATCGCTGGTGTCCAGCGACGCGCCGGACTCGATAATAGCCTCGAGCGTCGCCACGACATACGCGTCGCCGCTGGTTTGGCTGCCGCTAAGGGCACGTGCAAATCGGCGCAGCATGGGAAGTTGATGGGAGATCGCGGCGGTCACCGACATAAGGACCTCTGATGATTGGAAGGTTGGGAGTAGGTGGCACGGTTGGCCGGCCGCGCTTTGCCGCCTTTATGGTCAAAAAACATCAAACCGCGAAAGCTCCCGATAGTTCCTTTAGCGAGGGAACTCCGCGGTGCGCGGCGCGTTAGCACCTGCGGAAATAATTGGGTATGCACCGCGAACCTGGAAGGGTTTCGGGTGCATAGTAACATTGGAAATCTGGCATTGGGAACCACTGAGCGCGGTGGCCGTTCCTTGAGGGAGATGGGCACGCACGTGTCGCGCGACAAGGATAAGAGAAACAGGATGGAATTTCACGGGCTAGCGGGGGCGTCGCCCACGCGGGCGCCGGCTGCGGTTGAAGCTGGCCTGGAGAGCGACGTTCAAGCGCATCTTGGGCGCCAACTGCGTGCGCTCTATGACGAGGTCGCCGGGCAGCCCGTGCCAGATCGTTTTCGCAAGCTTCTCGACCAGTTGGAACAAATGGAAGCGAAGGCTAAGCCCCACAGCGAGGCGATGCCTAAGCTGCAGGGCGACGCGTGAGCGCAACCCCTGAAGCCCCAGCGGAAATAGGCAATCCGCGCACCGAGTTGCTTGCGGCCGTGCCGCGCCTGCGTGCCTTTGCAATGTCCCTATGCGGTCAGTCAGACCAGGCAGACGACCTGGTGCAGGAGACATTGGTGCGCGCCTGGGCGCATCTGTCGTCGTTCGAGCCAGGCACCAACATGGCGGGTTGGCTTTATACGATTTTGCGGAACGAATTCTATTCCCGCTTCCGCAAGCGGCGCCATGAGGTGGCCGACCCGGACGGTATGCTTGCCGCCCGCCTGGCCACCGCGCCGACGCAGGACAGCCATATGCAGTTCCTCGACTTTCGGGCGGCCCTGTTCCGTCTGGCGCCGGAGCAGCGTGAGGCATTGATGCTGGTCGGCGCGTCCGGATTATCGTATGAGGATGCGGCGGCCATGTGCGACTGCGCGGTCGGCACGATGAAAAGCCGCGTCAATCGCGCGCGCAACAAGCTGGCAGCGATGTTGTCCCTGGAGGATCGCGATCGTTTCGGGCCTGATCAACGCTGGACCGCCGCCGCGGACGCCCCGCTCGGCGTGGACGTGCTCCCGAGAATTTGATTCGGAGGGGTGCAATGCGCTTCGCAATGCCCCCCTCCCTGCACGTTCATCCCTACTTCTTCGGCGGCTTAGCCGCCGGCGCCGACGAGCTCGGATGAAGGAAGGTTGACGTGGCCAGAGCCGGTTTTTTGCTGGCCTTTGGTTTCTTCAATTCCCGATTGCCCCGCTTCTGCCCCTTTGCCATGTCTCTTTTTCCCTTCTAGCCGTTTACTGATTTCAGCTTCGCTCAGCGGCGCATCTTCCAGATCGTCAGACCAGATGCTCACGACACCATACACGCTGCACGCTTGCGCCGCGAATTTTTCCGCCGCAACCGCTTCGATGCGGGCGCGTGCGTTGGTAAAACACCGTAACAGATCAGCCGGCGTAAAATGCCGGTAACCGCCCAAATCCTGCAACGCACTGCGCGAAATGGCGCAATCTACCATCGCGTCTCCAACCTCGATTTGGAAGACGACCCGTGTTCCGTCCCACCGCGGCGCAGTGGCGTGTGTTGGTTTCTGCCGTATGCTCATATGGTATATCCTCGCACCCAGAAGGCTGCGGACAGCGGTAGAACCAGCGGTAGAACATTCGCAATCCCACCGATTCCGGCTTGTAACAGATGGCGACGCACGACGGGCAATACAATGCCATCCCGCCGTCACCGTGGCGCTTTGACATCGTCGGGCGCCGCCATTACCGCATAACGCGCATCACACAGGCGTTTGTATGCAGGCCACATTCCCCGCAGGAGCCGCGAAACGCGCCACCAACGTCGCCGCCAGCGCCGCACTTCCAGTCGCCCTGCTCATTGCGTGCCTGGGTCCGGTAAGCGGCTGGCTCTGGCCGGAATTCAACTGGGACATGCTGGCCTATATCGCTGTCGCGCGGGCATGGCTCCTGCCGGATCCATCAGCGGCGCATGCAGGCGCCTATCTGGATGCAGCACGCTTCGCGCAGGCCCATGGCATGGTGTCCGCCTATAATCTGCTGGCGCACGGCAGCGCCTACCGCGAAACGCTGGCCAGCGATCCTATAGCTTTCGGCGAAGTATTGCGATTCTATCGTCTGCGCCCGCTCTACGAAGCCCTGGTGATTGCGGTTGGCCGGGCCAGCGGAAGCTTCGCGGCGGCAACCATCATCATTTCCAGCACCTCGGTTCTCGCCGCCAATCTCGCAATGCTCTGGTTCGCTATCGCAAGGGCCGGCTTGCTCACCGGCGTGGCACTATTCGCCGGCTTCGCGCTGTCACCGCCCATCATGACGGTGGCAGGATATTCCACCGCCGACGCGCTGGGCACCGCGTTCGTCACCTTCGCCGCGATCGCCTGGATGCGCGGCCAGCCGATCCTGGGCGCCGCCATCCTGCTCGCATCCGTCGGCGCGCGCTCGGACTTCGCTGTCACAAACATCATCGTGGCGGCCATGCTCCTCGCTGCCAGACTTGCCGGCGTCTGGCGCGTGCCTGTCGCGTCGCTGGTACTCCTGGTGTTGTCGTATCCGCTTGCGCGCGTGATCGAATCCGTCGGCGGCGCCTATCCGTTCAAGGTGCTCTATTACAACACTTTCGTTGCGTTCCTGCTGCATCCCGCTAATCCAGGCGCACTCGTGATACCAACGCACCGTTTTATTTCGGCATTGTATTGGGGCATTGTAAAGGGACTGGCGAATGGCGCCTATGCCTGGCCCATAATACCGATGTTGTTCATTGGGGCCCGCGCATGGGTCGCACCGCCGGCGATACTTGCGCTTGCGTTCGTGGTGGCGCTCGCAGTCCGCATCGTTGTCTTTCCGGAGCCGGATATCCGGTTGGTGGCGCCGATCTTTGCGGTGGGTTATGTGGTGCTTATCGAAACAAGGAAGCAAGTAATTCTTCTTTGAAAAAAACAACCAAAAAACCTTTTTTCATTTCAAAAGTTTTTTGGTTGTTTTTTTCAAGAAAGAACTATTTCCTTCCTCCGCCCACCCCACCGCATCCGCCACATCCACCACGCGCCGCGGCTGCTGCCAGCCCCCCACCTGCCGTACGCTGATCGTCGGCGGCGCCGTCACCAGCGGACGCACGCGCACAGTCGCATCTTCCGTGCGCGCCGGCACATCGAGCAGCGCGGTCAAATCCACCTCACCCGCGTCGCCGGTCAGCCCACGCGCTGCCATATCCAACGCGCCATGATCCACCGAGGCTGTGAAAGGTCCGGCCAGGCGCCCCGTATCGCCGGTCGTCATTGCCGTAACCAAATTTGCACGCAGTTTGGCGCCCCGTGCCGCAAGCAACCGTGTCACCTCGGCAACATCCACCCCCTCCAGCACCGCGCCATGCAGGTCGCCGGTGGCCGTGCCAGCCAAGCTCGCCACCAGCGCCGCCGGACTGTGACCCGTCGCGGTCAGATCAAGCGACACATCGGCCGTCCCATCACGCCAGGTCCACGGGGGGAGCATGTCCAGGTTGTTCAGCGCCAAACCCTGCGCGGCGCCCCGCACCATGAGAACCGGTGCGGCGCTGTCCAGCACCGCCGCCCCTTGCAGCGTCCCGCCGGCGGCGGACGCGGTCACGCCGTCGAGCGCCAGAACCCCCCCACTAGCCACAAAATTCGCCTTGAAACTCGTGGCAAATGGACTGAGATCGAACAGAACCTCGTCGCCGGCCAGATGAACCTGCGCCTGCCACGCACCGATTTGGCCAAGCGGCAGCGGAGTTTCGCCACGCGGATCGAACGACGGCAGCGCCAGACGCGGCGCCTCGATAGCCGCATTCAGCACCGGCACCGGCCCTGCGTAATCCACGTCCGCGGTTCCGCCGAAATGCAACGACGCCGCGGCAACAGAGAAATCCCGCGCCTCCAAATGCCCCGGACGTGCCGCAAAGTGAACGATGACGGCCACGGAACCCTGCTCCAGCCACCGCCCCGCATCCGCAATGCCAGCTTCCTGCAAAAGGCGCGGCGCGCCCGGGTGCCGCAAGGTAGCCGTTCCAACCAACCCCCACGCCGGCGTGTCGAGCGCCCCCTCCAGTTCTGCGCGCAGGTCGCCCAAATCGCAGCGCAACTGAACCGCAACCTTCTGTGCCGGCCCCCCCACATTCAGCGCCAGGTGCATCGGGCCGTGCCAAAGGCCCGGCAGGCGGCGCCACGATGGCGGCAGCGCGGCAGCCTCGTTAGCATCCAGGTTCAGCCGCCCGTCAGCCACCTCGCCATCCGGCGCAAGCTTCCCACCCGCATCCAAATGGGCGCCCGGCAAGTCGGCCGTCAGATGGTCGATCGATACGCCGCGCGGGCCGCCCACGGCATCCAGCGACACGTTCCCAAGCGTCACGAACGGCAGCGCGAGGCGCCCCGCCTCCAGGTGCAGGCCGGCATCAAAGTGGCGGAACGCACCCGTAATGGCAGCCGGCGAACGCGGCAGCAGCGCGGCCGGCCAGACGGTCGCATCAAGGCTGTCGGCCCGAAGGTTTGCGCGCAACACCGGCGTTGCGCCAGCAACCAGGCTCGCCTCGCCGAGCAAAGACGCGCCGTCCAGCGTGAGGCGCATATTGCCCAACGCACCGCCCGAGGACGACAGCGAGATGTCGGCCGCGAACTCAGCCTGCCGTGCAAATCCGGGCCGAAGTAATTGCAACGAAGACGGCAGCCCCGTGCGCAGCCAGGCCAGGGTAGCCGACACGTCGGGTACCTGCACATGCAGCTTTCCGGCGAGCACGGAGCGCCCGCGATCCGGCTCGATCGTGCCCGAAAACTGCGCCGGTGCCCCGCCAGGCAGGATCGCCGTGGCGGTCTCCACCACAACGCCGTGTGGAGTCACCAATAGGGCTGCTCTTGCCTCGCGCAGCGTGCCGCCACCCACCCCGGCAGCGGACGCGCTGAAATTCAAATGGATCGGTAGCGCCGGCGCCGCCGTGGTGGCCTCGGCAAGCCAGGCACCGAGCGGCAACTGACCGAGCTTGAGATCGGCGTCCAACCGCGCCGCCGGCGCGAGCCGCAACGAAATCTTCGCGTCCCCAGGCGATCCGCCGAGCTGAACAAGGAAGGACGGCGCGCTGATCAGGCTGGCATCGGCCTGCACCGGACCATCCACGCGCCAAGGCAGGGCAGGCGCCGGCAGCAGCCGCGAAGCATCCGGCCCATCGGCGCGCAGAATGCCCATGATTCCGCCGTCCGCCCGCCGGTGCCCGTGGAACGCGGCGCCGGTGCCACTCAGCCGGTCTTGCCCCTCCAAGGTCAGCGACACGGTCGCCACGCCATCCTGCCCAGGCGCACCGATGAAGGCCGAAAACCGCACTTGCGCGCCGCCCCCGACGGTCATCGTACCGGCGGCCGAGAATGCGCCACTATCGGGGTCGTCGTGCATCTGCGCCTGCACCGATTGCAAGGTCAGACCGCCCAGGTGCAACGTGCCCCCCTCCAACTGCGCGCCAAAACCTCGCGCCACCGCCGGCACGGGGCCTGGCGCGCCGCCCGGCAGCGGCCACGGCACCGTCACATCCGGGTCGTCGAGCTGCAGGCTCAGCGGCACCAGGTGCCCGCGCAACAACGGCCCGATGGCGACCGTCAGGCGCAGTGCCCCGAGGCGGGCAGAAATGCCATCGCCCCGATCGGCCAAGGTCACGTCCTGCGCCGTGAGCTCGGGGTGCGGCAACAACGCCAGATGGATCGGCCCGCCGATCGTCACGTCGCGCCCGAGCCGGGCCGTCGCGAAAGCCGAAATCCCTTGCCGGTACCGCGCCCAATCCAGCCGCGGCGTGCCTTGCCACACCACCAGCAAGGCCAGCACCAGCACGCACGCCAAACCGACCAAGGGCCGACGCGCGTCCATCCGGAAAGCCGCGCTGGCGATCATCCGACACCACGAACTTCGTAGGGTGCAACGCACTTCGCATTGCACCAAACAAGCAAGCCGCGACCGAATCGGTAGCTCTTACGCATCGCCTAGGCGCCTCTGTAACACCATGCCGGCAATGCGGCTGCCACATCTTCGATAACGCGCCTCCAATCACCCGGGCTCGGCTGCCGAAAGATGCGCATCGTGGGGTACCAGGGACTGTCAGCTCGGTCGAGCAGCCAGCGCCAGTCGGTATCGGCCCGGTTCAGCAGCCACACCGGCTTGCCCATCGCGCCGGCCAGGTGCGCAACCGACGTATCCACGGAAATCACCAGGTCGAGCGCCGCCACGCACGCCGCCGTGTCGGTGAAATCCGCCAGAAAGGGCGCGGCATCGAACACACAAGCCGGCAATCCAACCCGCGCCTCCCCCATCTGCAACGACACCCAGGAAAACCCGGGCACCGCCAATAGCGGCCCTAACTGCGCGGACGGCAATGAGCGCCTTCGGTCAACCGGATATTTCGGATTGCCCGCCCACACCAGCCCCACGCGCGGCGCGCTCAGGCCCGCCAGCCGATCGCGCCATACCGCGACTTTTGCCGCATCGGCATGAATATATGGCACAAGCGCGTCAAATTGTTCCGGTTGCGTGCCAAACAGCCTCGGCAGGCTCATCAGCGGACAATGATAATCATACGCAGGCACCGGCTCGCCGCTGACAATCCCGACCACCCCCGGCAAGCAATGCAGTAGCGCATTCAGCGACTCCGGACAGCCCAGCACAATGCGCGCGCGCCGCGCCGCTTCCGGGACAAAACGCACGAATTGCAGCGTATCGCCCAGCCCCTGCTCGGCATGGATCAGCACAACGCGATCGGTCTGTTGGCCGTCCCAAGCGGGCTCCCGCAGCCGCGCATTGCCCGGCTTGCGCACCCGCCATTCGAAATGCGGCCACGCCTCGGCAAACGCGCCATTCGCCATCAGCGCATACCCGTAATTGGCGCGAATGCCGGCATCCTCCGGCGCCAGACGCGCGGCCTCCGCAAACGGCGCCAACGCCTCCGGCCAACGGCCAAGATCGCGCAGCGCCAGCCCGATCCCCTCCCAGGTGGCCGCCGCGGTAGGCTCCAGCCGCGCAGCATGCCGGAATACCTCCAGCGCCGCTTCGATGCGATCCTGGAACGCCAGCGCCCGCCCCAGCAACGCCAACACCTGCGTGTCATCCGGCCGCGCCGCCCGCTCCGCCCGCAAAATCTCCTCCGCCGCCGCGCCGCGTTCCAGCGCCAGCAGCGCCCGCGCAAGTCCAAGTCGCAGATCGCTCGCGTCCGGCGTCGCCGCCAGCGCCGCCCGATAGGCCGCCACGGTCTCCTCGTGGCGTTCCAGAATGGCGAGGCTGTTGGCGCGGTTTACCAAAGCATTGGCATTATGCGGCGCGCCGGCGATGACCTGCTCAAAACACGCCAGCGCCGCCTCGTGCTTGCCTTGGCTCGCCAGCGCCAGACCCAGCGTATTGACCGCAACAAGATTGCCGGGCGCCACCTTCAGCGCCGCACGCACGCACGCCTCCGCCTCCACGCTACGCGCCGTCTCTACCAGCAAATTGCAAAGATCGATCCGCGCCGGCACAAAATCCCGCCGCAGCCGGATCGCCTGACGAAACGACGCCTCGGCCTCCGTCGCGCGCCCCTGGTCCTTCAACGCAAGGCCGAGATGGTGGTGAAAATCCGGCACGTTCGGCTGCAGGCGCAGCGCGCCCCGATAAGCCGCTTCCGCCTCCGCCGCCCGTCCCAAAGCCCGCAATACGTTGCCAAGACTGTTATGAAAGGCAAACATGCCTGGCGCTACAGCCAGCGCGCGACGGATGAGCTTTTCGGCGTCCGCGGCATGACCGGATTGATGCGCAAGCACGCCAAGCAGGTGCAGCGCGTCCGCATCGTTCGGGTTTGCCCGCAGGATCTGGCGATAGAGTGACTGGGCCTCTGCCAGGCGGCCGGCTTGGTGGAGGCTCGTGGCTTTACTAAGAAGGTTATTCAAGGAAGGAAGTATTTCTTTATTTCAAAAACGAACATACCTCCTTAGAACGCCAAGGCCGTAGCCTGCACCACCAGGGGAAGCGCCCTTACCTCCTTCAGCACCTGCTCGCTAACATCCTCGTCCACCGAAACCAGGCAGATCGCGTCCCCCCCCTGCGATGCCCGCCCCAGATGAAACGTCGCAATATTAATCCCATGCTGCGCCAGCAAGTCGCCGAACCTGCCGATAAATCCAGGCTTGTCGTGATTGGTCACATACAGCATCCGCCGCGCGAAATCGGCTTCCACCGGAATGCCCTTGATTTCCACGAGACGCGGCTTGTTACCCGCGAACAGCGTGCCCGCCACCGAGCGCGTGCCACCATCCGTGGTGACCGAAATGCGCACCAGCGTCTGATATTCGCTCGCCCGCTCCAGCACCGTTTCGGCCACCGCAATGCCATGGTCGCGCGCCGCCACCGGCGCATTCACCATGTTCACACCGGACATCACCGGCGTCAGAATCCCCGCCAGCGCCGCCGCGGTCAGCGGCCTCTGGTTCAGCGCCGCCGCAGACCCTTCATATTCGATCGAAATACGCCGGATCACGCCTTCCTGCGCCTGCGTCAACTGCCCCGCGAACGCGCCGAGTTTTTGCACCAGTTCCATATAAGGACGCAGGCGCGGCGCATCCTCCGCCGACACGCTCGGCGCGTTAATCGCGTTGGTGACCGCGCCCGTCAGCAGAAAATCCGACATCTGCTCCGCCACATGCAGCGCCACATTCTCCTGCGCCTCGGTGGTGCTGGCGCCGAGATGCGGCGTGCACACAACGTTGGGCAGCATGAACAGCGGGCTGTCCCTGGCCGGTTCGGTTTCAAAAACATCCAGCGCCGCCCCCGCGACATGGCCCGACTTCAGCGCCTCATACAGCGCCGCCTCGTCGATCAAACCGCCGCGCGCGCAATTGATGATGCGCACACCCTTCTTGGTGTGCCCCAGCGCTCGCGCCGACAGGATATTGCGGGTCGCATCGGTCAGCGGCGTATGCAGCGATATGAAATCCGCCCGCGCCAGCAAATCGTCGAGTTCCACTTTTTCGACGCCAAGCCCGACAGCCCGCTCCTCCGACAGGAACGGATCATATGCAATCACCCGCATATGCAGACCATGCGCCCGATCCGCCACGATGCCGCCGATATTGCCGGCGCCGATCAGGCCAAGAACTTTCCCGGTCAGCTCCACGCCCATGAAACGGTTCTTTTCCCATTTCCCGGCCTTGGTGCTGGCGGTCGCCTCCGGCAAATCGCGCGCCAGCGCGAACATCATCGCAATCGCATGTTCCGCCGTGGTGATGGAATTGCCGTGCGGTGTATTCATCACCACCACGCCGCGCGCCGTCGCCGCCTTCAGATCCACATTGTCGACGCCGATCCCGGCCCGCCCTACGACCTTGAGTTTTCCGGCAACATCGAGAAGCTCGCGCGTCACCTTCGTATTCGACCGGATCGCCAGCCCGTCATAGTCGCCAATAATGTCCCGCAGGTCCGCCGGCGCAAGCCCCGGCCGCACATCCACCTCCAGCCCGCGATTGAGAAATATTTCGACCGACGCCGGCGACAGCTTGTCGCTGATCAGCACTTTGGGAATGTAATTCGACATATGGGTCACTCCGCGGCCTGGTTGGCCAAGTCTGCCGCGAAATCTCCGCGCACCTGCACCGCGGCCCAATCGAGCCACGGCAACAACTTTTCAATGTCGGATGTTTCCACCGTGGCGCCGCCCCAGATGCGCAGCCCTGGCGGCGCATCGCGATACGCACCGATATCCAGCGCCGCCCCCTCCTTCTCCAGCAGCGCCGCGAGTTGCTTCGCCGCCGCCGCCTGCCGATCCGCGGACAGACCCGTAAACCAGGGCGCCACGATCCTAAGGCAGATCGACGTGTTGCTGCGCGCCGCAGGGTCTTCGGCAAGAAACCCCGCCCAATCGCTCTGCGCCACCCATGCCGAAATCGTCGCGAGATTAGCTTCGCTGCGCGCTTTCAGTCCCGCCAACCCGCCGACATTTTCAGCCCAGCGCAACCCATCCAGCGCGTCCGCCACGCAGAGCATGCTCGGTGTATTGATGGTTTCACCGGCGAAAATACCATCAATCAGTTTGCCGCCCTTCGTCAGCCGAAATATCTTCGGCAATGGCCAGGCCGGCTTGTAGGATTCCAGCCGGGCGACCGCCCGCGGCGACAGCGCCAACATGCCGTGCGCCGCCTCGCCGCCAAGCACTTTCTGCCACGACCACGTCACCACATCCAGCCTGTCCCACGGTAAATCCATGGCGAACGCGGCGCTGGTGGCGTCGCACAGCACCAACCCCTCGCGCGCCGCGCTGATAAAGCCGCCATCCGGCAATTTCACTCCGCTGGTGGTACCGTTCCACGCCAGCACCAAATCGCGCGCCGGGTCCACCGACGCCAAATCGGGCAACGCGCCGTAAGGCGCCGACAACACCCGCGCATCGACGCGAAGCTGCTTGACCGCGTCGGTCGCCCATCCTTCCGAAAAACTTTCGAACGACAGCACATCCACGCCGCGGGCGCCCAGCAGGCTCCACATCGCTGCCTCAAACGCGCCGGTATCCGACCCGGCCACAATGCCAAGTTTCCAGTCCGCCGGCATGCCGAGAATGGCGCGCGACCGCTCGATCACCTCCGCCAGCGCCGCCTTGGGCGCTTTCGCGCGATGGCTGCGCCCGAGATAAGCGCCGCGAAGCACATCCAGCGACCACCCAGGGCGCTTTGTGCAGGGACCAGATGAAAAATTGGGGGACTGCGGACGAATGTCCGGTTTCACGGCGTACGCCATTGCGGCTCTCCCTTTCAGAAGAGAAGCGCCCCGGTGGGGGGGCGTGGCCCGCCGCGCCGCTTAGCGGCCTTTCGTCCGCGATGCAACCAGCTTTTCGTCTCCACGAGCTTAATGCAAGATTGGAGCAAACGCGGGCGCGGCACAGCCACGTGCCAGACAAGACGCATCCAGGGAGGCAGAAACCGTTATGAGCCAGGCCACTATCCAGGCTCCAGGGCAGGATACCGTGCACGCCACAGGGCTGCTGTCCCGCGAACGCACCATTGCCGGCCCCGGCTTCAACCGCTGGATGGTCCCGCCGGCCGCGCTCGCGATCCATTTGTGCATCGGCATGGTGTACGGGTTTTCGGTTTTCTGGCTGCCCCTGTCGCTTTCCGTCGGGCTGACGCACCCGGTTACATGCCCCGCCGGCACCGGCACCCTCTACGCTCTGACCGCAACCAACTGCGACTGGACGCTCAGCAACCTCAAGCCGATCTTTACCATCGGCATTGTTTTCCTCGGCGGATCGGCCGCTTTGTGGGGCGGCTGGCTGGAACGGGCCGGACCGCGCAAGGCAGGGCTCGTCGCCGCAATATGCTGGCCCGGCGGCCTCGCGCTGGCCGCATTCGGCATCTACGTGCACCAACTCTGGATCATGTGGCTCGGCGGCGGCGTCATCGGCGGCGTCGGATTGGGTCTGGGCTACATCTCGCCGGTCTCTACATTAGTAAAATGGTTTCCCGACCGCCGCGGCATGGCGACCGGCCTCGCCATCATGGGTTTCGGCGGCGGCGCCATGGTCGGCGCGCCCCTGGCGACCCGCCTGATGGCGCACTTTCACACCGCCACCGGCGTCGGCGTCTGGCAAACCATGCTGACAATGGCAGCAATCTATGCCGCGTTCATGACCGCCGGCGCATTCGGCTATCGCATACCGCCCGACACCATGGTCGCCAGCACCGCCGCCGGCGGCTCGTCCGTGCCGGTGCAACGCGTACACCGCACACCCCAATTCTGGCTGCTTTGGGGCGTGCTGTGCCTGAACGTTTCGGCCGGCATCGGTGTTCTCGAAATGGCCAGCCCGATGATTCAGGAGACATTCGGCGGCAGGCTGATCGGCGCGCCGGCGCTGACCATCGGCACGCTATCGCCCGACCAAAAGAAGGCTGTGGCCGCGGTGGCGGCCGGCTTCATCGGCTTCCTGTCGCTGTTCAACATTCTGGGCCGCTTCTTCTGGGCATCGTTGTCCGACCGCATCGGCCGGCGCGCCACCTACACGGTGTTTTTCGTCCTCGGTTTCATTCTGTATGCGTCCGTGCCGACCCTGGCACGCAGCGGCAGCGTCGCCCTCTATGCGGCCACCTTCGCCGTCATCCTGTCGATGTATGGCGGCGGCTTCGCAACCATTCCGGCCTATCTCGCCGACATTTTCGGCGCCGGCAACGTCGGCGCCATTCACGGCCGCTTGCTCACCGCGTGGTCCGTCGCCGGCCTCCTAGGCCCCGAAATCGTCAACGATTTCCGC
>Ga0116229_10000126_pt1 | contig 75675 bp, 69 predicted proteins | sample S1TSphgellanicum_3_FD_87313 | JGI IMG/M metagenome (GOLD analysis project Ga0116229, IMG submission 87313) | Host-associated microbial communities from peat moss isolated from Minnesota, USA - S1T2_Fc - Sphagnum magellanicum MG | ecosystem: Host-associated > Plants > Peat moss > Unclassified...
ACCCCGCAAACCATCTACATCTAACTCTGAACAAACTTCAGAAATCTTGACTCGTAAGTCATAATCAAGAGTCACTTTTGGTAATAAGTGCTGGGCCTCAACCAGTTTATTTTGCAATTCTGCTTGCTGTGGTTGATATTTTTCCATAAACGCTTGAGGATTTTGGTCAAATTCTGACCTCTGTTCCACAATTTGCACGCGCAGAGGAGGTTCTTTAACAGTATGAATTTCCGAGTGCATACCAAAGCGGTCTAATAGCTGTGGACGCAGTTCCCCTTCTTCCGGGTTTCCCGAACCAACTAGGACAAATCTGGCTGGATGTCTAATAGATATACCTTCTCGCTCTACTGTATTCCATCCACTAGCGGCTGAGTCGAGCAATACGTCTACTAAATGGTCATCTAATAAGTTGACTTCATCAACGTACAGGATTCCGCGGTTGGCTTTGGCTAATAAACCCGGTTCAAAAGCTTTCACACCTTCAGATAAAGCTTTTTCAATATCAATAGTTCCACAAACTCGGTCTTCTGTTGCTCCTAATGGTAAATCTACCATTTGGACTTTTTGCCAAACTACCGGAATTTCTGCTCCTTCCTCTTTCAGCTTGCGGACTTGATCGCTGGCTGAGTCCGGGTCGTTTGGGTCGCTATTAAACGGATCGTTGGCAATTACGGGAATTTCTGGCAAGAGATCTGCCAAAGCGCGGATAGTTGTGGATTTTCCAGTACCGCGATCGCCCATGATCATCACGCCACCAATTTTCGGGTCAATCACATTTAACAGCAATGCCAATTTCATCTCTTCCTGACCGACAATTGCTGTGAAGGGAAAGACTGCGCGACGGGTACTTGCTGAAGCTGGAGCAGTTGGACTCACTAAATTACCTTAAATAATACTTCTGGGTTACAATTCTTTATTTTGTCATATTCTTGGGAAATTTAGCATGTGAGTCTTTCAGGTGGTAGCATGTCGATGATCTTCAACTGTAGATCGGGGAAGTCCCTGGGAGTAATTGTCTGATTTTGGTTGAAGGTAACTTGACTGCGATAACCAACTTGACTGGGTAGACGAAAAACACGCACTTCCCGATTAATCACATCTATTACCCAATAATCTGAAATTCCAGCCAGAGCATAAAGATTAGCCTTTGTCTCACAATCAAATTTTAAGCTGCTGTCTGCTATTTCAATGATTAGATGAATTTCCGCAGGTGTGGGATGATGATCTGCATAATCAAGAGGATCTAATCTGACTACAGCAATGTCTGGTTCTGGTTCGGAATGTTCATTTATCTTGACAGGATTTTGTACTACTACCCAAGCACGATTTCCCAATCCAGCCTTGAGTAAATAATCTGTTCTCCCAACAGATGAACTGTGAGCAGTTCCCTTAGGACTCATCCGAATTATTTTTCCTTCTATGAGTTCTATCCGTTCATCAGCAGCCAAGATACCCATATCAGCTATTCGATGATATTCCTCGACGGTCCACAGGCGTAATTTTTCAAGAGTCTCTGTGTATTGCATAGAATAGCTATATAAGATATTTAAACGTTATCAATCTATGCTATAAGTTTTAATTTATGCAAACGGGCGATAATCCTTGAAAGCATGGTATTTTACCTCTAATATCTAAATTCATTATATCCAGAATTAGATGTTATTTTATTCACTTTCTATCCAGAGGATTAAAATAAAACGAAATACATATATGTCTAACTTTAAAAGATTGTCCTGATCTCTCGTGCGTATGAGTTGAAAAAAAAGCTAGATCTTTTTTCTGACAGGGACTTGACATATAATTTTGCAATTCCTGAGACTCTAAATAAGCTTTCCATCTGTCCATAACAGACTTTGCATTTGCTTGGCGAATATAAATTAGTAAACCACCATCTTTTTGATTAGAATTAACATTTGAATATCTAGTACTAAGTTGTTGGAAACCCGTAAATAAATATGGATAGCTAGAATGAATTTTTGCTTCTCCAATCCATAAATAATCATTTTTCCTCACAGCTAGATCAACATGACCTCCCATTCTTGCTTCATGGGATGCATCATAACCCATTGTAAGTAAATGATTTTTTATTTCTAATGTTATTTTATCTTCTGGATCATCTTGGTAAAACTGAGGATTTTCTTCCAATAAAGAAATTATTTTGTCAATATCCGTATAGAGTTGATCAATAAATTTATCATATGTATCTGCTAAAAGTCTTGAAGGGAAACGAGCAAGCCCTGGAACAAAAGGTTCATATATTTTCAACTGACGCAAAGTTAAATCTTCAAAGGAAATGTCACTATCGAACATAATTAAATTATTAAATGATATTTTCAGTCAAAGAACTTGGTACGAAATAAAGAGAAACTTTTTCCTCAAAATTTTTAACTGTATATCCCGTTTTAGGATGAATAAGCTCTCCCGTAGCTTGAGCAATTTCTATGTCACTATGTGACAATGGAACAGCTCTCTCATCTTCAAGAAGCTCAAAATTAGTATCTAATAGTCTAGTCCGATCACCACACAGGTATTGAATCGCTTTTAATAAATCAGTATTTGTATAACTATTACCTATAACAACTTTTAAGCTACCGAATGTAATATGATAATGCTTACCTTTAGGCAAATGCGTTAAATAATTCAATAAAACAATACAAATTTGTGATTGCGGTTTTTCACCCCAATCTTCATAAATTTGCGCCACAATTGATTCCTTACTAACTTTCATGATTTTAGGTATTTATCAATTATGTTAAATATAAACTTATACTGTTCAATAAAACCACACTCTTCTATTATAATTTGTTCAATAGTAGGATTAGTACTACTTAAGATATAATATTTTCCAGGTAGGATTAACTCAACTTGAGTTTCTATATCAATAGTTTGAGATTGTATATGTTTAGATATGATAAAATTCCATAAAATAGCCAAATGATACGCAGTAATGTGATGCACCGCGTTTTTGCCAGCGTTATGATAAGTCTCATATCTAAGATCACCTTTATCTTTTTTTATTATTTCTTTCTTCGTTGAACCCTCATCAGTGGTAAAAAATAGTTCAAAGACCTTTCCTTCATTTTGAGAGTAATACAACTTATCAATAAGTGGAAAGAAATTGACACGATTTCTTAATATTTCTTGAATACCCAGGCTTGTATCTACTAAGCTATTAAATGACTTTGTAATTCTGCTAAAAGAATTATCATATTCTTGCGAGAGAGAATTTTTAGTAATATCAATTCTAATTTCTACCAGATTTCTGTTTCTCCAAATGACAATAATATCAAAAAACTGATAAATACACCTTTTTGTGCCATAAATTTTATCATAATAAACTAATTTTTCCTGAATTTCAGTATTGAAATCCCCAATATCTATTTCAGTTCTTTCTGTAAAAGAACGCCTAGTACAAAAAACAAGAGATATATTCTCGTCTGTAGTTTCAATATGAGAAAGTTTCGGTAAAGCATCAATTCCTGTCAAATCTTCATCAGGGACAGGAAATGGATAATGTTTTTGATAAACTGTGGGTTCAATTTCATAAAATTCAAACAAACATATTAGCTTATCAATATATTCTTCCTTAACATTAAAAAACCTAATAACTTTTTGACCAACTAATATATGGTTAGAATATAAAGTTCTTAATTCTTGAAATTTAATTTCTGAAGCAGGAAATTGTTGTCTTAAAAGTCTACTAATAGTAGCATCTCGTCCTTTGCCAATAGGCAAATCACACATAGTTAACATCTCTTTCATTATTTTCCACGATGAAACTCTTTGTGCAAAAGCGTCAATTAAAATAGATTCAATCATTATAAAAAATGAATTATAGTAATTTGATAATAATCAAACTAAATAAGGCTAAACAAAAACTTAATCTTATTTATTAATTTTTGCTGAATGAACAACCGGAACATGACTTTAGCAGCTTTTAACCTCACGTTAACTTCCTCTGGGCTCCATTGAACAATTGAACTAAAAATGAAAGAAGCTTGTTTCTTATTCTAGCATATTAGAGCATATTCGCAACAGCAATTCCAAATTCAAAATTTGATGCTGATGAAAACCTTACACCAAGAGGGCTTTACAATTCTTAATAATCTGGGTGATCGCTGAAACGGCGTAAAATCACTCTGAATTTGGAACTACTGTATTCACAAGGGGAATTTTCCCCCATGTTCAAACGGGTTTAACTACAGCCATAAATGGCAAAATCCTTGATTAATAAGGGGTTTGAACATTAAAAACCATTAATTTGTCATCCCCCTTAAAAAAACCAAAGACTTCATTTGTACCAATTATGGCAAAATCTTGCCATCTATCAAAAGATACGGAATAATCCAACTCAACATCGTTATTCTTGTAAATTTTGATTGGTTTGTAAAGAAACTGCGAAATTGCCCGCAAAACCTCTAGCTTAGGATTTATCACCTGACCCCTGATATAGCGTCCGATTGTGCTGCAAGCTAGACCGGATTCGCTCGCTAATCGTGAATCATTCCAATTTCTGTGCTGCATTGATTTTTCTATAATGTTTGCAAGTCGCAAAATACCATCAGGCGTAAAATTAAACTTCTCTCATTTTATGCGGTTATTTGCGCTCATGATTTATCCTCAATAATAATCATTGTATTTTACTAACACTTTATCAGACTAATTTGGCAAAAGCCACACACAATGTTATTTTTTTAAAATTTAAAATCTAGAAATCTCTAAATTGTATGCAGATCTCAAGTGCTAACTGTCAAGTTATTAAAAATACCAATAGCTCCATAGAGTTCATCAGTGAGGATGAACAACTCTATGGAGCTATCGGAGAATGCGCTGATTTCGTGGTTAGAGAACCAGAGTCATTAAACCCAGGCACTAAACTAGTTTTTAGATATCCAGACCCAACAAGGACTCCATTATTGACTTTGACTGTCGGAGGTATACTTGTTCTGAATAGTGCGCTTAGTCATTCTTTATCATACTGAACAGTCTTGATTGGTCTAGTCCTAGCAATTCCCCCAGCGCCAAAAACGCCTTAACTGGCGGGGATTTTCCTATGAATATGTCCAATAATACCCTTTCTGCGTCCTCATCGGACAAGAACGGGTCGCTATGTCTGATAACTTGCAAGACCTTTTCAGTGCCATTCGCACCATTCACCTGTACATACTGAAAGACCAATAAGCTAAACGGATTGATGTGTTTTTTGTGCTTGATCTCTGACACTATGTTTGGCTTTGATTCTGCTTGCTTTGATTCAGTATAACGAATCTCTTCTTGAATTTGAACCAAAGGCTCGAATATTGGATTGTGATCTGGCTCAGAATCATCTAATTCATTATTCTGATTGCCAAAGCTGGGCATATCCCCGCCGGAGATATGAACCACATTTGAATTTGGGACAGATGGTGTGATTGACTTAGGCGATTCCCCTGACAGAGCTTCCTGCGCCAAGCCAACCAAGTCTTTATAGGAATATTTGTCGGAGAAATTGGCAAATATTCTAAGCACCTCGTGGTTTATTTTGGTCGCTCCAATTTTTGTATTGGGGTCTCCAGTGTGAATTACCCTGTTCACTGTATCTCTGTTGATGATTTGGGCATCACCATAAAAATCAGCAACCATTTGCACGAATTTATCAATAGAAAGTCCCTTAGGAGTCCCGGTGGTGTCTCCGCGACGAACTTTAAGCTTCTCCTCTTTCCAAGTTGAAGCAAAATTTTTATATAATTTGGCTACTTCCTCATCTGATTTGCCCTCATAAGCGCCATCAATTCTGGAAGAAGGAAAATCAGGGAATTTCATTATATCTTTCAATACTATGGTCGATTTAGGGATATTGCCATATTGCTGAATCGTTGGATTTGCTGTTGCTAACATAAAAATACAATTTGTTGTGTTGGCTTTAATTCCATTATATATTAGCAATAATATTCAAAGAAAAATAGCCATTTATTGCTACTTTTATAACGAAATAATCAAAATCTCAAAATCTCAAAATCATTAAATTGATCTTAAATTAACCTTTGGCTATTCTCAAATATCCTGTGTTTCTCATTTTGGGATATCTATCTTTGATAAGTTTGCAAGTACACAGCCGGATCGTGCCCTGTTCACTCCGCAGCGATCGCCAATGGGACATCGTACTCAATCGATAATCTAATACAATCAGCATGTCACAAACAATATGGATTAAATGGAATTTTGCGACGCTTAAACATTTGGTAAACGCGACTGCCTAATGCCATAAATGTTTCACCATTGCAAATAGGGACTTGGGATTCAACCAAATTCCATTCAATATTGTGGGGTTTTAGCTTCGGGCGATCGCTCCTCATCCAAGTACTCCCGCCAATCAAATTCCTTTCTAGCGAGCATTCCCCAATCTTTTTTGCTTCAACTTCCTCGGTTTGGAATCCACCAGGATTAGCGTATACTCCCAATCTCAAATATTTTTGATGCCATTTCGCTTTGTCGATTCCTGGTTTTGGCGGGAAAGTGGCGCGAAGACTAAGACGATCTTCTCTTTGTACAACCACAACACCCACTTTCCCCGCTTTTAGTCGAGAATTCACTTCCTCTAGAGTCCACTTAGTTGCCATAATCCTGAGCTAATTTTGAGCTAAAACAAAACAACGCTATAGCACATTCAGGCATATTCATCTTGAAAAAAACAAACTCTTGATTAATAAGGGGTTTGAACATCTAAGCGGGCGATGGGACTCGAACCCACGACATTTTGCATGGGAAGCAAAAATTCTACCACTGATTTACACCCGCACCAGTTTTTGGACTTTTTTTGATAAAATCCGATCATAACACAAAAAATGGCGTTTGCAAAATTGGGTGATCGCTTTTCTCCGCTTGCTTTTTTCTTTCGGTGCAAATTGATTGAACAAAGCGGCTTTCAATTGACCGTAGATAGTAGCAGTAAATTCATCAATCAGGAAAGAGTCAACCAGACAGATCTATATATATTGATAATTCTGTAAAAGCTCATAAAACCCTTGTACTATCTCAAGTCACAACAAGTAAATACTTAAAGTATTCTATCACCATATATTTACTGATGGAATGCCACAGTATCAAATATTTAATAAAATCTTTTGACTAACTTCAGGACTGGGAGCTTTTTTGACAAATTTCAGACATCATACAGGTGTCAATTAGATAAGTCATAGTTCAATATTCATGCCTGTGTCTGTATTACGTTCAAACAATGAGGCGATGTCATCTTCGGCTGATTCGTTGTCTATAAAACGTAGTCGCCCAAATAAAGGCAGTTCTTTTTTTTGTTGCTGTAAGTAATTGGATAATATTTTAATCACTGCTTTCTGTGGATTTTCATAGTGACTGACTGCGATAATTTCATTAATTAGTTCATCATCTATTGTGATCATGGTCATGGCTTTGTCCTCGGTTGTTTTACAGCAGGGAACACTGAAAAGTCTTAATTTATCCATTACGAGGATTTCTCCTTCTTTCCAAGATGCCTTTCTGTGTAGTTCATAACACTGTTCCATCTGTTGCTACAAGTACATAGCGATATTGATGTGGTGCTATGTGCAAAAATTTGTTTAGTAGCTGCTTGTCGTAATCACGTTTGATATTAATCTCGAATTAGCCATGTTCTGGAACCCAAGCAATCCACCATTCCTGATCAATTTGCTTGTAACCGATTGTTTTCCAAAATAAAAGCCGGATTTTTTTCTCTTGTGTTGCTGTAATAGGAAAACGTACCTTCCTGTGTGTGGCTGCTCCCACATTGCGCGATTCTTGTGCGGAAAAGTTTGATGGATTACTCAAACCAAAGTTATACCAAATGTATCTTTGTTTTTCTGTAAAAAGTGTGAACTCAGTACAACCATTATATGAGTCAAATACAATCCGTCCATCACTGGCATATACTAAATAATGTGCATAATGATCACTCGCATAACTACCTACTTATGATTAAATTTAAAGTGACAGCACTCAAAGATAAACCTAAAAGCTGAATTTTCAACATATAGCCATGATTTGAACTGATCTAGTTATACTTGTATCACAAAGAGAAGTAAAGCTATTAAGCTATAGACATTTACAGGAGCTAAAATTATGAGTACAGTAGCTTTATGTATAATCCCACACATAGAAAAGTATATACAAGACAAATATTCGGGCGGTTTAACTAGGTATCTCCGACTTAGCCAAATATTGCAATGAGATAGAAGGTAAGGTCTATGTAGCTTTATTAGAATTAGAAAAACTCAATAAAGTGAAAATTATCAAAAGATACTGTTGTGCTGAAGCTGATCAGATACCAGCAGATTCAATGCCATACTGCCCTGAATGTGATTATGAATATTCAAAGGCTTACATTACTATACGTATTTATGTAGTTCCTATGAAGCAATTATTGAACACAATATAAACTTCTGCTATTTCATCAATTGGGCTATAAAAATGGGGTTGACGGGGTGACAAACTAGGCGGTATTGGGAAATCTCCTGTTTTCAAGATGGATGAGTTATATTTATGTAAAAATGCTCTATATTTTATGGCTGTAAAACCTCCAACGGAAGAAGATCATTTACAGGTAAAGGCTGATATACAAATAAACGAAGCAGTATCAGAAGAAAGGATTCTCTGTACCCATTGCAAGCGTACTCCTAAGAATGGTATTAAATGTAAAGGAATTTGTGTATCTGATAATGAGTACTAACACGCAGCACAAAAACTAGTATTAAGAGAAACCGGTATAATCTTAGTTGAATTAATCTCATCCTAAAGATAGAGGTGCAATGCTATTCCAGAATCTAAGATTAAAGCAAGTTCAATTAATCTGCTCTGGGCGAATGGCAGCCCAGAGTAACTGGTTGATATGATATTCTCTCCCGTTGGGGCTGCGCCCTGGCGGGAGAGAATTTGGCTATTTTTCTGGTAGAATGAAACTAGTAATAGGAAACAGGGAACGGGGTTAGGGGAACAGTAAGACTTTTTGGTCTTCTATAGAAATTCCCAATGATTAATTTTCCACTTTGGGTAAATAATAGATATATGTATGTCGATAAGACGCAATTCTATGGCACTAATTACTACTGGTAACGCTTTAATCCGGGATTTGGAAAAGTTTGGCGCTTTAGGTGTTTATGTCCCTTTAGAAGGGGGTTATGAAGGGCGCTATCTCCGCCGACTACGCGCTGTTGGTTATACAAGTTTACATATGTCTGCCAGGGGATTAGGAGATGTTGCGGCTTATTTAACCGGAATTCATGGGGTGAGACCGCCACATCTGGGGAAAAAGTCTACTAGTAGTGGTGCTGCTGTAGGGGAAGTTTACTACTTACCGCCATTAATCAGTCATCATCTAGAACAGTTACCCGCAAAATCAAAAGGTTTGGTGTTGTGGTTGATTGAGGGTCATGTACTTTCTGACCAGGAAGTTGAGTTTTTAACCAACCTCACCAAAATAGAACCTCGGCTGAAGGTGGTAATTGAACGGGGTGGCGATCGCTATTTCCATTGGACAGGACTGGAAAAAACTTTATTGGCTAGCTAACTAGTCTCAAAACAAAGTACCAGAGAAAAAAAGAGCCGTATACTGTAGTAGGGAGATAGAATATATCTCCTTACCTATTTGGAGTGAAGGCGATCCAATCAAAATGAGACGTAAACCCAATAGTAGGTTAGCCAACGAGCCTACTACCAAACCATCTATTTTTCAATCTCCTCTGTTCAACATCACCACCATTGCAATTTTGGCGGGGATGTTAGTCATCGGAATTGGGATTGGTATTGCGATTAGTTCTACAGCAACCTTAAGCCCGTCCAATGTGGCTTCTCGTGAATTTATCGATCTAAAAGCTCCTAATCCAGAACTCTGTGTACAATATGGAGCTAGTGCTATGGTCATGGACGCTAGGTTATTTGTTACGCTTAATCCATTTAACGTTTATGTCTCTCAACCTAGTATGCGTCCTGGATGCGTTTTACGTCAAAATAACTGGTCAATTTTAGAGCAGAAAAAACTAGTTACCTCCGAGCAGGAGAGAGAATGTAAAGATCGTTTAAATACTTTTGGCTTTACGGGTAATTTAGATGGCGAAAAGCCTGATATTAGGTGTGTATATCAAAATGATAACGCGCAAAACTTCTACTTAACTCAGCCAGGAGCAGTAGCTCCAACTCAGGATAATACACAAAGATTTTAGTTGGCGGCAGAATGTGGATTTGGTATACTGAAACAAATTCTATACAGTGTCAATTACCATGCTTAACACTTGAGGTAGTCAACATTGGGGGAAAATTAAAGGTAATAGCTGATGGTGCTGTTAACCAGTTGAGAGACTATCCGATGGCTCCCCAAAATTTGGGTGAGCTGTTGATATATCTAGACAAATGGCTGGAAGAACATGGTCTGACTGCTTCTGGGATGATCGGGTATGAATGTCAATATCTGCTCCAGGAAAAACTCGATTGGGTGAGAGATTCAGGAGAAATTGCGGGGGAAATTCGCGGGGAATCTCTTGTTTTTGCGATCGCAGCTGGAAATACGCAGAAATTCCTACCAAATAACATCATCCAGAATGGTTCGACCCCACACCAACCGAAAAATTATTTCCTGATTGACGAAGAGACAATTGAGGGAGTGAATAAATTGGTCAGAGGGGGATTAGAGATTCGACAAAAGTTGAGTAGTCCCCATTTGGTCGTGGCTGCTAGATTACCAGTATCAGTACATGATGATTTAATCAAGTCTTGGCTATATTCCGTCCAAAATCTTTGTCCTCAAGGATTTTTGCTCAAAAGCCAAAATTGGGATTTGATTAGTTGTACGCCAGAGCGGTTTATTACTATTACTAACGCCCAGCTACAAGTACAAATTATGGCTGGAACTTTCAAAACAGGGACTGATTTCGATGAAATTAGTTTAATGGATGAACATCTATCCGCCCGCAATGCTCTGTGTTCGACTTTAGAAGGCTTGGTCGGAAAATTGGAGATGACAGTCAACTGTGAATTGTCTGCGTTTGGGGAAATTACACATTTTCATTCAGCATTTACCAAACCTTACGAGAGCGATCGCTCCATGCTCTGGACCTTGGCTTACCTAACACCTAGTCCCGCAGCTGGAACACAAGACAGCAAAATCCAATCGGCGATTCAACAATTAGAGGGTAACACCAGGGGTTACTATGGTGGTTGTTTCTTTCTCCGCACTCCCGGCTGTCTAGAAAGCCTAGTGTCTATCCGCTCTATTTTCAAGCTAAAGAATAGCCCAGTCGGAGAGATGATCGTGGGAGTAGGGTTAAAAAAAGGGTCAACTTTGAGTAGTGAATCAGCTGAAATCATCTCAAAAGCGACTAATTGTGCCAATTTACTAGGTATTAAACTAGGTAAATAATCATGAAAGGAGTTTGGGAAGTACTGGAGAAAATTGGTTAACGTGGTATGGGTTGACCAAACTCAATAACTGAAGTATCAGACGACTTAGGTTTTATGACACTTTGGGGATTTTCTGATGGATGGGCGGAGTTTTCCCTCTGGTTGGTTAAGTTGGAATTTTCAGCATCTAGAGGTGGGACGATAATAAAAGGCTTTTCAGGGTTGTTATTCAGGTTTAAAGATGATGGGAGAGTAGCACCGGGAATCGGAAATAATTTACTAGCTGGTGAATTGAGTGATGGTGCGATCGCTTGATTGCTTGGTAAAGTTACGTTATTTGGTTGAGTCGCTAGTTGTATGAGCCAGTGATTTAACTTTTTTGGAGAAAGAGATTGCATTTTTATTTGTTCTGGTGCAAAAACAGTTCCTGGAATTAAATCCAGCACGATACGAGTAACGCTGGGGTTTAATTGAGCCAGTCGGACTTGTTGAACTATTCCCTGATAGCTTTTTTTCGTGAGAACTTGACCTAATTTAGTTTCAGGTAGATCTATCACTAGGCGTGGTGGTTGGGGGAGATAGAAACATTCAGGTGTCTTACCTGGAGAGAGATTAATTTCAAGTTGCTGCTTTTGGGAATTAAAGGACCATTTTTCTAACCTCGCTGCTTGAGGAATGGAACTAAAAGCTGGTTTTAGATTAATTCCAGCCACAAAAACTAGCAAACTAGCATTTAACCAGTAGGATAGACAAAATTCTTTGGTTTTGACCATGGGTTTCATATGAGTTGACCAAAGCTTGATTAAGTGGGATATGTAGATTATGAGAGATTTAATGTTGAGTTGGAGGATTAATAATTTTTTCGGTGTCAGGATAGACAGTTAAGCTGATAGGTTGGGCGTTGGGGAAATGGATTTCTCCTGTAATTGTTTTCTGACTCGCCAATGATATACGCATATTAACTGGTTGAACCTGATTTTCTGGAGAATATGACCCATGTAAGTTACGACAGATTGTTGCATAATTCAAGTTACCCGATAAATTAAGGGCTTGATTGCGCAATATTCCTGATAGATTAAATTGTTTAATTCTGTCTGAGTCTGCTGATGCTGGTAATAAAGCAGCATTTATGTAGATACCAGACTGTTGAACTTTTAATATGAGAGAATTGACCTGATGACAGTTTGGTAAACTTTTGGCTAAAGTTATGATGTAGCGGTTTTTTAATGCTTTGGGAGGGTGGAGATAATTTTCTCCATAATGCGTGATCGTTTTCAATAAGGCGATAACTATAATAATCGCACCCCCATAGAAAAAGGCTATATAAGGTAACTTGATCTGCTTCACACGAGTAACTCCTAACGCTTAACTGCTAACTGTTGACTCTTGACCACTAATTTTCGACAGTAGGGAATTTAAATGAGAAGTAACTTGTGAGTGACGGCGAGTAATCAGCAGGGAAGAGCGACATTGAAGAGCTAATTGGTCGGTATAGCGTCCTAAAGTTTGGCGTTCAATCCCCCAAGCACGACTAGTTCCAGCTATCGTCAAGTCAACTTTCTCCGAAGCTTGGACTAGAGCTTCCATTGGTTCAATATCTATCAACGTCTTGATTTCAATGCGATCGCCCACACTCTTTGGTAATTGTCGAATAATTTGTTCGATCTCGTAGCTAAATTCCTCCTGAGATTGATTTTGGGTAATAGCTTGTAAAATTTGCAGTACGCAATTTTCCAGATTCATCAACAACCGCAAAGCCAGAATTAATGCTAAATCATCATGAATATTTGCGGAATATGGGACTAATAAACTTTCCAGTCGTTCACTTCCTCGATCAATGAAAACAGCAACATCAAACGGCGCAGAACTGAGAATTTGTCCCACTCTTCCACCCAAGCGATTATTACTAAAAGCAGGACGGTGCCATCCGACTAAAATTAAGTTGGTGGACTGCATTTGAGCAACTTCTATTGCTGCCCTGGCGACATTATTTGATACATGAATGATTGGTTGTAAATAAGGGCGAATACTCGCTGGTTCTAAAGTATCAATTAATTCCTCTAACAGATGACGACGTTCTATAATTAAGCGATCGGCTTCTACTGGGGTACTCTCAAATGCGTAGTCCTCTTCTAATTCAATTAAACTGAGGGGATTAATAATGGCTGGTTGTTGATTACTACAAGCGATCGCTACGGCTAACTGTAATAAACCTTTCTGAGTACTAGGATTAGCTACGGGGACTAAAATTCTGTAGGGTGAAACATGGGGAAGACTGTTTTTCTCCACTTCTGAACCTGATTCCGGTTCTACGACATCTAATTTAATTAATTTTTTCGGATATATCCACTCTAGTAGGGGTGAAGTCATCACAGTTGTTACTAAAGCCATTACTACCAACATAGTGAATAACAAAGGTGAAATCACACCCAAATCTAAACCAATATTCAAGACAATTAATTCAGTTAGTCCGCGAGTATTCATCAGCCAACCAAGTGCTGAAGCCTCCCGTTGATTAATTCCACTAGCAGTAGCTGCTAAGTATGTACCAATATATTTACCGGCGATCGCCACCAACAAAATCAACCCGCATAATAACCACAATTCAGGACGATTCAGCAAACCAATCTGGGTCTTTAAGCCACTATAAGCAAAAAATACCGGAAGTAGGAAAATTAAGACAAAATCCTCCGTTTTTTCGGCTATTTCTCGCACTAATCCTGCATTTTTGGGCATAGCTGCTCCTAACAAGAACGCTCCAAAAATCAAGTGGATACCAATCAATTCCGTAATCAGAGCGGAAGCCACAACTCCCATATAAATTAATGCTAGGAGTAATTGGCTCAAACGATTAGTTCTCAGATAATGAGTATTTAATCGTTTGAGTAACCAACGTCCAGCCGTAAACATGAAACCTATATAAATTATACTTTCAATAATAGTTAAAATGGCTTTTAGGTCAATACTACCATTCCGTGCTATAGCGATCGTCATTGCTAGTAAACACCAGGCTGTGACATCATCTACCGCAGCACAAGTCAAAGCTAAAGTACCTAAACGTGTATTTTGTAAGTTATTTTCCGTAATAATTCTCGCCAATACTGGAAAAGCAGTAATTGACATGGCTGCTCCCATAAATAGAGCAAATGCAGTGAATGATACACTAGAAGTAGAAACTAGAGGATAGAGCAGCAGAGATAAAATAAATGCTAGAGAAAAAGGTACAATAATGCTGACATTAGAAATCAAGATAGCTGCTGAGAGATTCCCACGGATGTATTTGGGGTCTAATTCTAAACCAATCAGAAACATAAAAAATATTAATCCCACCTGAGATAAAATATTCAGGAAAGGAACTGTTTCTGGAGGAAAGAGGGTAATAGCTAAATGGGGAGCAACCAGACCAAATAGGGATGGACCGAGCATAATTCCAGCTACAATCTCTCCAATTACCAGTGGTTGTTTAATTGCTTTAAAAGCCAAACCTACTAATCGTGACATCCCAATAACAATCAACACCTCAGCTAGGACAAGCACAACTGTTTGCATAGTTTCCCCTCAATGGACTATCTGGGTTTCTTAAGATAATTCTGTAAATCGATCAGAAATGTCAACCTTTTTCCTATTATTCTGCATAATTAACTAAACATAAATCTCTGCTTGTGCATGGTATTTCGCTAATTCTGACCAATTGAGTACAGATTCTAGCAGGTCTTGATAACCCAATGTATTTGGATGTAGACCGTCTTTACTCATACGTTTATGTCTCCAAGTTTCGCTGCGCTCCATCCATTGGTCAAAGATGTCCAAGTAAGGAATATTCCTCTGCTTACAAGCAGATAGAGTTGCTGCTTTGTAGCGATATTGATCTGCGTGATTATAGTACAGACAATCTAAAAATGGCATTTTGGTTTCATCCACGGGAACCATCCCCACAAATAACACAGAACAGAGTTTTTGCGATCGCTCTAAAAGGGTATTTATCTCTGTGGTAAATGTAGCAAAATCAGTGTAATTCCTCCCATTACTCCGACCTAACCTGGGAGAATCATTCACACCAACCGATAAGATGATTAAATCAGGAACTTGATTGCGGATTTCACCGCGATGGCGAAATTCTATTTCTAGTCTTTCAGCTACTTGTTGTGTGCCATCGCCCCTAACACCCAAATTATAAAGTACATGACCAGCACCATTAGGTGACATCCACCAACGACGCAATTGCTCCACCCAACCACCCTTTTCTGGGTCGCCATAGCCATACACCAAGCTATCTCCCAGCGCGACAATCTTCAATGGTTGACACAATTTTGGTACTTTAGACAAATGAATTGTTGTCATGGGTGGAAAAGTAGTCATGATTAAATAGCAGTGTATTTGATATTTCTACATATTTCTAGATAATTCTATACCATTCTCAGTAAATTTTGTCTTTTATGGTTCTTTCGCCGAAGCGATTTTATCCGCAATTCTTGTAGTTTCAGGTAAACGGTATTTGGTCGTACATTTTAAGACGACATCAAGCGCTGTAGATAAACTGATTTTATGACCAACGGAAATATAGAGAGGTTTCACGCCATCTCGTGTACGCAAAACCGCACCAACTGTTTCCTCACGATAAATCAATGGTAGCCAACTACCTTTAGTTTCTGGTAGCACCTCATGTTTACCAACAAGTAGAGATTTCGCTACACCTATAGTTGGCATATCTACGATAACTCCTAAGTGGGAAGCTATACCAAGCCCCCTTGGATGAGCAATTCCTTGACCATCGCAGAGAATAATGTCAGGTATGGTTTTAATCTGGGACAAAGCCTCAAGTATGGCGGGAATTTCTCGAAAAGAAAGAAAACCGGGGATATAAGGAAAAGATGTAGGAAGATGTGCTGTAGCTGTTTCGACCACTTGTAAATTAGGAAAGTTCAACACTGCGACAGCTGCGCGACTGATAGTACCATTTGCTAAAAAACCCATATCAACTCCAGCGACATGTTGGATTGATTCGGGTAGTTGATCTGTGACAATGACTTTATGGCGCAGACTGTTTTGTATTTCTATAGCTGCTTTTATTCCATCAGGCCAGGGATGAGGTTGCAAAATTTTCATCAGAATTAAGCGCCAATTAAAACTCTAATTAAAGTAGGGATAACTGTTCAGAAGGTGGCTTGAAACCTAAATGTTTATAAGCAGCATTTGTGGCAATTCTACCTCTAGGTGTGCGACTTAAATAACCAATTTGCATTAAATACGGTTCATAAACTTCTTCAATGGTTTGGGTATCTTCCCCTGTCGCCGCAGCGATCGTCTCTAATCCCACTGGACCGCCATTAAAATTCTCAACAATCGCTGTGAGTAAGCGCCGATCTGTCCAATCTAAGCCACAAGGATCTACTTGAAATAACTCTAATGCTTCAGCCGCAACTTCTCCCGTAATTTCTATGATAGATTTTACCTCCGCGTAATCCCGAACTCGTTTCAATAGACGATTCGCAATTCTTGGTGTACCACGAGCACGACGAGCAATTTCTGTAGCTCCTTCTGGGGTGATCAGAGTTTTAAATAATTCGGCGCTACGCACAATGATTTTTTGGAGTTCGTCAATTTCATAAAAACGCAATTTTTGAATTAAGCCAAAGCGATCGCGCAGGGGTGAAGCCAAAGCTCCTACACGGGTTGTTGCTCCTACCAAGGTAAACTTAGACAAAGATAAACTACGAATACGAGCGCTAGATCCTTTGCCAACAGTAATATCTACACGATAATCTTCCATCGCCGGATAGAGTATTTCTTCAGTCATCTTAGATAAACGATGAATTTCATCAATAAACAAAACATCCCCCGGTTTCAGATTCACCAATAATCCGACTATATCTCTGGGACGTTCTAAAGCTGGAGCGCTAGTAATTTTGTAATTTACTCCCATTTCTGCCGCTAAAATCATCGCCATTGTAGTTTTCCCCAAACCTGGAGGACCATAGAGCAGCAAGTGATCTACCACCTCATTTCGAGACTTAGCTGCTCTGATAGCTATATCTAGCACATCTTTCAAGTCTTTTTGTCCGATGTAATCAGCAAACTTTTGGGGTCTAATACTCTCTTGTGGTTTATTTTGTTCATCAGGCGTAGCTTCAAGTTGTAAAAGATTTTCTTGCGTAGAAGCTGGTGCTACATCCTTTGATGGCTGGTGTTTATCTCCTGGTTCTGGAGATGGTTTTTTAGAAGATACGATCGCCATAGTTGTTGGTAATGGTTGGTTAATGCTGGGATTTGACACAAAATCTTTGTAGAAAAGTACCAAGAGATTTAAAATTGAGATTTTGGAGCGGAGGTTCCAGAAAATCAACCTCCATTGGATCAGTGAAGAATTACCCGGAGTACAAAAATCGTTATGCTATCTAAAAGAATTTTACCTTGCTTAGATGTGAAGGCGGGAAGGGTGGTTAAGGGGGTTAACTTTGTCGAACTCAAAGACGCTGGTGATCCAGTGGAATTAGCAAAAGTTTATAATGACGCTGGCGCGGATGAGTTAGTGTTTCTGGATATTACAGCTTCTCATGAAGATCGAGGGACGATTATTGATGTTGTTTACCGCACGGCGGAACAGGTCTTTATTCCATTAACTGTTGGGGGTGGTATTCAATCCTTAGAAAATGTTAAAGTATTATTACGAGCGGGAGCAGATAAAGTTAGCATAAATTCAGCAGCAGTTCGTGATCCTAGTCTGATCGATCGAGCTAGTGGGGAATTCGGCAACCAATGCATTGTGATCGCTATTGATGCTAGACGTAGATTAGATCCTAGCAATCCTGGTTGGGATGTATATGTGAAAGGAGGTAGGGAAAATACAGGAATTGATGCTTTATCCTGGGCGCAGGAAGCGGAAAAAAGAGGAGCAGGTGAATTGTTGATTACAAGTATGGACGCAGATGGTACTCAGGCTGGTTACGACTTAGAGCTGACTAGAGCGATCGCCCAATCCGTGCAAATTCCAGTCATTGCTTCTGGAGGTGCGGGAAACTGCGAACACATTTATCAGGCTTTAACTACAGGTCAAGCTGAAGCGGCGTTATTAGCATCTTTATTGCATTATGGGCAATTAAGCGTAGCGCAAATCAAGAATTATTTGAACGAGCAAGCTGTACCGGTGAGGTTAACCTAACGCCACTTGCTGCTTTGGAGACCAACTCCAGATCGAATAAGTGGCGATTGAATTAACTAATGCTTTCCGAGTCAACATACATCTATCTCAAGTTAGACACATTTGGCGCAAAGGATGTTAATGTAAATTTACAAGTATTAATAATTATTAGAAATATGTTGATTCCCATATTGCTCTTCGATGTAGCACTTGTTGCTTGGTCACTACACTTGATGGAAAAGGCTTACGAACATAAAGAATTCTCCTTAATGCTAGCTGGGACGCTGGTTGCTCTAGCTGCTGCTGCTATGTTAGTAGTCTATTTCCTCATGGGAAATTGCCTGAGTTATTTACTTAGGATGTCTTAAAGACGATTTTAATTTACGTAAAAAATTATTTATGAGCGTTTTCATAAAAATACTCTATAAGTATATTGACAAGCAGGAATCTACCAGTTATTATGGTTAATGCGTTAGATGGGGTTATAGCTCAGTTGGTAGAGCACTTCAATGGCATTGAAGGGGTCAGCGGTTCGAATCCGCTTAGCTCCATATTTAAATGCAACTTTTGGCTGATGAAAATGCAAGTTCGTTTAAACTTCGTTTCCCAATAATCTCTATCTTTAGAAGGAGGAAAAGCAGTCAAGGCTTTAATTATTATAGTAAATATATTCCATCATCCTTTTCCCTCAGGCTAAGATCTTACTGAGAGGTCAGGTTGTTAGGATATATATTCTCTCCCTTTGGGCCCGTGCGGGTCTGGGGGGAGAGAGTTTGGCTTTTTTTAGAAGGGGGCGTTTTCCGCCTACATCTGGCGTATAAAGTAAATAATTTTATTTTACTTTATATATCGTTTTGTTTTGATCCATTAATTTAGGACTATTATTAAGATAATAAAATGATCGCTATTGACTGTTATGAAAATACTGTCTCAAATCTTCGACAAGAGAATAAAAGCATACAATATTTTGACGGAGATTTCGATTTCTGAATATTTAGAAATAGCTAAAATTATTCTCCAGAATAATCCTTTTCAAAGAAAAAAATTCAGATCATATCCGTCAATATATAACTTATTAAAAAAAGATTTAAAAGTAGGCTGTACTATACCCCCCCTAATTTTGGCACTCAGTAATGAAAACCCAGATATTAATTATGCAGATGATAATGAATCCCTAAATTATATAAATACGCATAAAAATAAATTGATTATTCTTGATGGGTTACAAAGAACATATACTTTGCTCGATGTAGAACAAGAATTAGATCGGGAAAATGATGAAAACAAGAGAAATTTCTATGACCATAAATTAAGATTTGAAATTTATTTAGGTCTTAACAAAATAGGTCTACTGTATAGAATGTTGACACTTAATACGGGTCAATCATCTATGTCCGTAAGACATCAAATAGAAATACTTTATTCAAATTACCTGGATGAAAATATTCTTGGGGGAAGGATACGGCTACTCAGAGAAGTTGATGAAGTGACACCTGATCAAATTGGTGAATATCGATTTAATGATGTAATAGATGGTTTTACTTCCTATATTCTCAGAGATGAGTCTAGTTTGGATAGACAAGACTTACTTGAAAATATTAAAAGTTCAGAAAAACTTGCTCTAGAAAATCAAGATAATGATCTATTTCAAAATTACTTGACAACATATAATAGCTTGGCTGAAAAAATAAGTGAATTAGCAGGTACTTGGAGTTTTGCTCCTGAAGAAGTCATATTATCAGGTAAGCCTTTTGGGTCTAGCGTAGATAAAATATTTACTAAATCACAAGTAATGACGGGTTTCGGTGCTGCTGTAGGTTTTTTGAAAGATAAGGATCTGATTAATTCATTTGATGATATAAGTAGGTATATTGGAGATATTAAACTTAGCAAAGATGACCACAACTTTCTTAATGAGTTAATTATAAAATTGGATGAAATCAGTAAAACTGCTAGAAGAATAAGTAACTCTCAAAGAATGTATTTTTATTACTTATTTAGAGAATTATTTAGCGAAGCAAGTGACTCATTTTTATCAATAGATGAATCAATAGAATCTAGTTACAAAAAATATAAATTAAACGAGTAAAATTTTGTATGTCTCTCAAAATTATAGATGAATTTTCAAACACAACATATTTTTTAACAGAAGTTACACCAAAATTTAATAGTAATGAATCTTGCTTTGAGCTTTCCGATTCAAGTGGTATTAAGGTCTATATTGATTATGTTTTAGCTCTCTCCGCTGATTACAAACCTGAAGATTACTCATTGTTCATATTTAAGTCATGGATTTTAAATGGCGAAAATAATATTTTTCAGGCTTATGAAAAAGACATTAATGAGAGAATTGGTTGGATATTTCCTATTCAGTCTCTTGTATCTACCGATCATAAATATGTAGATGATCCTCATTTTTTAAAATATGCGTATGTTACATTTTACAAATTATTAATGAATCAAGAACAGCACGAAACTTTTACGACCTATCTCCAGACTACAGACAGTTATAGATTAACAGACTTTTACGGAAATGATATAATAATATTAGTTTTATCTAATACCAAGATCCAAAAGATTGAGAATTTTCATATTGATAATTACCTTACTTCTTTATATTCATATAGTTATTACTACTGTCAGCCTATTGATAATTTTAAAAGAATTGGGTGTAGAGCTAGTTTTCAATCTCCTGGTGATACACGATTGATACTTCAGAGAAATTCGATCTATCTCCAAGGAGAAGTTTATCTACATAGACTTTTCAAAAGTTTGTTGAAAACCGAAGAACATCCTTTGGTTAGATTTTATCTTCTTTACCAGGTGATTGAATTAATTATAGAAATAATTTTTCAAAAAAGTTTTTTAGAAAAAATCAATACTTTCCAGAACAATACAGATAGAAATATATATGAGCTTAAGGAATCAATAGCATACATTTCTAGTGAAAAAGAACGAATATCTAAATTAATAACTAGCTTAGAAAAATATTTTGATGGAAATACTAAAACCAATTTGCTTCTTTATTGTAATGACTTACTCATATCATTTAATAGTGAGACAAAAACTAGCTTGGCTTTAGCTTTATATTCTGTTAGAAGCTTGATAGTTCATAAATTCAGAAAGTTACCAGAGGAAAATTTACCAAAAATTGCAGAAATTAATCAAGAATTTGAAAATATTTTGATTAAAATAATTTTGAATTACGAAGAAACAAGTATTTAGATTTTTTAATTTTAAACTAAATACCCGTGAATGAAATTGTCAAACTGCTTGAATGGTAAGGATTTCTAAAGCTTTTTCCAAATCTCTGGAATATAAAGTTAGCGGAATTTTGTCATAAAACATCGGTAATGGTAAAAATGTAGTGATGCTAGAATTTGAAAGTCTTGATTTAATCAGGTTTAATGGATAAATCACCACCAAAGGAATTTACACTGATTATTCTAGGTGGTAAAGATTTTAATTGTGCATAAATAGGCAAGTATTTACAGTAACAGATATAAATACTTTTATACTTATTTTCTGGACTCTTAATTTTGGTAAAGATATTGAATAGAGAATAAATTTTTGTTACAATAAACCCCTATTCACATAAAATCGAACCATTCAAACTAACCAAGGTAAGTAAGTTATGGTTCAAACCTTACTTAAGACCAAGCTAGTCACTTTTGCAGAATTCATCAAGTGGAAACCAGAAGGTGTCCGCTATGAATTACATAATGGGGTGATTATCCAAATGAATCAACCTGCGGGGAAGTATGAAGATATCATCTGCTTTTTAAATGAGAAAATTACAGCTGAATACCTGCGCTTAAATTTACCCTATGGAATACCCGGAACTGCTTTAGTCAAACCATCTGAAAGCGAATCAGCTTACTCACCCGATCTTTTAGTGTTAAATCGTCCCAAGATGGTTGATGAGCCGTTATGGAAAAAAGAATCTACAGTTACTCAAGGTGCTACAATCCCACTGGTGATTGAAGTTGTTAGTACTAACTGGCGGATCGATTACTTGACCAAGGCTGGAGAATACGAGGTAATGGGTATTCTCGAATATTGGATTGTTGATTACTTAGGAAATGGTGGTAGAAGATTCATCGGTAGTCCCAAACAACCAACTATTTCTATCCACAAACTTATAGACGGTGAATACCAGGTTAATCAATTCACGGGTGAAGACCGGATAGTATCACTAGTTTTACCAGAACTGTCTTTAACTGCTAACCAAATTTTTGACGCAGAATGGCTTATTTAAATTAACCATCTTGCGTCAAATTGGAGTTTAGATTGTTATACTTCTTTTGCAAACTATAGTGTTCAAATATTCGCTTGCTGTCTTTGATATAATGACCAATATAATCCCTTGCGTTGTAATAACTCGGAGTGAGTACCACGCTCATCAATCACACCTTTCTCTAATACCAAAATCAAATCAGCATATTTAAGAGGTGCGAAGCGATGAGCAATCAAAAAGACGGTACGATGAGCAGAAACTTTTTGCAGATTCTTTAATACCTGTTGTTCAGTTTCACTGTCTAAGGCGCTAGTCGCTTCATCCAAAATCAATATTGGTGCTGAAGAAAGAAATAATCTGGCTAAAGCAATGCGCTGTCTTTGTCCACCAGATAAAGCAGTACCCCTTTCCCCTACATTGGTTTCATAGCCATAGGGTAATTCAGTGATGAAATCGTGTGCTACAGCTAGTTTTGCTGCTTCTACTACTTGCTCTGCTGCGATCGCCGATTGACCAAGGGTAATGTTTTCCAAAACAGAGCCATTAAATAAAAAGTCTTCTTGGAGTACTACTCCCATCTGTTGTCGTAAAGAGGCTAGATCGGCGCTTTTGACATCAAAGCCATCTATGAGGATGCGTCCCGATTCGATTTGGTAGAGACGTTGTAATAATTTAGAAAGCGTACTTTTACCAGAACCACTACGTCCGACAACTCCTACAAATTGTCCTGGTTCCACTTGGAAGGAAATCCCCCGTAGTACTGGTTCTATGTTAGACTGGTAACGGAAAAATACTTGTTCAAAGGTGATTTGACCTTTTAGTGGTGGTAGAACTAATCCTGTTCCCGATTCTGCTTCTGGCGCAACGTTGAGGATGTCACCAATTCGGTCTACGGAAAGTAATACTTGTTGTAAGTTTTGCCATAACTGGACTAAGCGTAATAAAGGACTGGTCACTCTTCCTGATAATATTTGGAAAGCGACTAATTGACCAATTGTGAATTGATGGTTAATGACTAACTTGGCTCCAAACCACAGGATTAACATGTTAGAAAGATTAGTCAGAAAATCGCCAATATTGCTGCTAATGTTGGAGGTTGTAGAGGCTTTGAAACTTGTGCGGATGAAACGCGCAAATAATCCCTCCCAGCGATCGCGGGCTATTGGTTCGGCTGCGTGAGCTTTGACGGAGTGAATTCCCGTAATCGTTTCGACTAAAAATGATTGACTATCGGCATTACGATTAAAAGTTTGATTTAACCAATTTCGTAAGATAGGAGTAGCGACAATTGTTAAAATAGCAAACAAGGGTAGTATAGCTAAAGCGACAAGTGTAAGTGAAATACTGTAATAAAACATCAATGCTAGATAAATTACAGCAAAGATGCTATCGAGAACTACTGTTAAAGCTGTACCTGTGAGAAACTGGCGGATTTGTTCTAATTCCTGGACTCTAGCTACTGTATCCCCCACCCGTCTCGACTCAAAATAAGCCAAGGGTAATCGCATCAAATGGCGAAAAAGTTGGGCTGATAAACTTAAGTCTAAGCGTCTGGCTGTATGGGTGAAGATGAATAATCGGAGAGTTCCTAAAATGGACTCAAACAGCGCGATGAATAACAAGGCGATCGCCATGACATCAAGTGTGGGTAGGCTCTCCTGTACCATCACTTTATCAATGATCACTTGGGTAATGAGAGGCGTTCCTAAGCCCAACAATTGCAAGGTAAAAGAAGCTAGTAGTACTTGGACTAGTAATCCTCTATATCGCCAAACTGCGGGAGTAAACCAAGTCAGATCGAATTTTTCTGGTTGAGAAATTAGCTCTACCTGCCATAATCGCCCATTCCATTTGGTTTCCACAACTGACCGCGTGAGATACTCACACATGTATTTGGGATGAAGTGGATGAGCAATAATTAAGCGATCGCCCTTAACTCCATAAATTACCACCCAAAACAATTGAGGAGAATCATCCTTTGGGCTGATTTCTTGCCATAAAGCCAGAGCAGGAAATGATAATTGTCCTAAATCACTCCAATCTACCTGCAATTCTCGCAGAATCAACCCTAATTTTTCCCCAGCTTCTATTACATGTTTAGCTGACTGTCCCCGGAGTTGGCGCTCAATCCATTCTAATCGCACAGGGTTGTCTAAGTGCTGCGCTACCATCGCAAGACTCGCAGCAGCAGTATTGTCACTAGCGATGAAGGGGTAATCAGAAAATCGAGATTGAGTAGAGGTTAATGTTATGGGGATTTCTGTGGGAGTTACTGGAGTAGATAGAGCATCAGCAGATAAAGGTTCTGGAGTATCTGAAATAGAAGGGCTAATCCAGAATTCGGCGATGGCTGCGCCCGCCGAAGGCATCGCTCCTGTGGAAAGTTCCCTCCATAACTCCGAACTCCAGCGAACTACCACCACTTCTTTACTAGCAGCTACAGCTTTATATTCAGCGAATGACTTTTGTAAGTCCCCGAACCAATCACCAACCTGAAGAGTTGTTAAAGTTTGATTTCCCAATGCTGATCGCAGTCTCACCTTACCCATGACGATGTAGAAATGGTAACTTTCTCCTGGGGACGACCAGATTTTTCCTCCCAGTTTATATTGGAGAATTTCTGCTCTATCTCTTAACAATGTTTGTTGTTCAGGAGTCAGCCAGCAGAGTGGTGGTTGATTCCACTGAATATTAGCTAAGACATTTTCTTGGAAAGTTTGATTATCCAGAGTTTTTAGCTCACTTGTAACTTGACTGTTAGTTGTTGAATTTTCTCGGCTAGCCATTTCTCAAACAACTCATTTTGTAGTGTTTGCTTTATTTGAGTATCTTCTAAAGATGCTGATAAAAATTGTTCTAATCGAAACAAACCAAAACGTCCTTCTATTTCGATCGGTCCGATTAATTTTCCCGGAGTTGCATTGTCTAGAGATGCGCGTAATATATCTGGCATTGTTCCCCGACTGACTGGTCCCATCATTCCGTTGAATATTCGTTCATCCGCTAGGGAATATTCACGAGCTAATTGCTCAAAACTTCCCCCTTCTTCTATCTGAATTTGTAATTCTTCAGCTAGTTCTTGACTATCCACAAGAATCCGGGAAATCACTAATCGGTCGAGAAAAATTTTCCGTTCAATAAAGTATTCTGTTAGCTTTGGTTCCGCTAATAATACCTTAAGTTTTTCTAACTGGAAATTGAAAGTCACAATTCTATGAAATGAAATGTAATCAGTACCATTGTTCTGCAACCATTCTTGGAATTTTTCTGGGTCTGTCAGTTGATTTTTTAGCCGAAAATCAATAATTCTCTGTTCTGTTAAAGCTGGATTAATATCGATATCCGTGCGTGATTGTATTTCTTGTTCTATAACGAACTGTCGCAAAATGTCACTGACAAATTGACCCAATTTTCCAGAAGTTTGTAAATACTGTATTACTTGATAATTTGCGATCGCCTGGTCATTAATAGTCAAAAAAGATGAAGATTCCATGAAATAAATATGAGGAAAAAATAAGCAGATGTTTAACTTTTCAATTAAATAATCGAGAAAACCGTAGAAATTGTCTGCTTAAATAATAAAGATTCTGTAAAATAAGAAAGTTAGCAAAATAGCAGTAGGGGCGCAAGGCCTTGCGCCCCTACGTGGTCAAAAATTGGTAAAAGAATCAGGGTCTATCCTGGGAAAATGGCTAAATTGCGAGCGATTAAAGCCAAAGATATAGCTAAGATGGCTCCAATCAATGTATTAAAAATATTCACAACTTCATTGGTCAGCCAATTGTATTTAGATTGTAAAGTTGCGCCAATGACACTTTCTAAATTCGTCGCGATAAATGCTGATAATATACACAAGACTACACCAGTTAAATCGATCAAATTAACTCCCCAACCCAAGAGGGCGATCGCCACTGAACCAACAACACCAGCTAAAGTCCCTTCTAAACTAACTGCTCCTTCTGTCCCGCGCTCTACTGGTTGTAATGTCGTAATCAAGAAAGTTCTCTTACCATATGCTTTACCCACTTCACTAGCAGTGGTGTCTGATAATTTAGTGCTGAAACTTGCTACATAGCCTAATAATAGGAATGAGCGCCAGCTAGGTAATAGCCATACACCCAAAGCGCATAGCGCCGCAATTAAAGCCGAACCCCAAACATTTTCTGGTCCTCTAGCACCAGAGCGCTTTTCGGCAATTCCAGCAGCTTCTTTTTGCGCTAAACCAATGCGGGTAACTCCAGAACCAACGAGGAAATAAAAAGCTACTATCAGATAACCTCGCCAATCTAGGGTTCCCCAGATAATGATTCCCAATAACCAAGCGTGGAATAGTCCGGCGATCGTCAATAGCTTTTTGGGACTAATTCCTACTAATCCCAATAAGACGGTATTTAAACCCACTCCAAACAACCAAGGATTTATTGAATCAGGTAATATCATAAAAACTTAAAAACTGGTTAATGTTTCCGCTAATGCTGCTAATATTCTAGAATCCTTCAGCATCCATGAATGTAGAGCCACAGGAATTGTGATTTCCTTACCGATGTTTAAGTGAGAAAGGCTAGAACTCCTTGGGGGTAAAATCATTAAGTCATAAGGTGTCCATATAGAAGTAAAATTTAGGCGTTTGAGTATTTGTACATCAGAATTTAAATCTTGTAGAAAAGCACTATTAGGACGCATTTGTACACATCCAGGAAGATTAGAAGCAAAAGCAAGAAAAGTTCCTTTATGGGGCGAGGAAATTGTGACAAATCGCTTAATTCTGTCGATTCCTCCTAATCTCTGGACGTAATAACGACTGACAAGACCTCCCATACTAAAACCAACTAAATCTAGTGGTTGATTGGGTTCAAATTTATCAGCTATATAGTCTGCTATTTGCTGCGCTAACTTATCTAAGGCGATCGCGCCATTGTTTGGAACTAAATCCAAAGCATATACAGCCCAACCATGATTTCTCAGATAAGATGCGATGCGCTTAAACACTGTCTGTGTATCACTAATGCCATGTACTAGTAAAACAGGATAGCGCTGCTTGATGGGAAAATTCATATAACCATATCCTTTTTCGCTTCTGGGAAAATTATGGATATTTTACTGCTTCCCCAAACATGATTAATTTTTGTGAAGCAAACTCTCACAATCTTGCGCCTATTTACGGTAAACTTAGTGTTGATTCTTGATATTTGCTGATAAAGCCGTATTTTGTACTCAGTAGTTACAAAATCTTAGTAGAGCCAGATTTGCGATAATTTTGGATCAATTTTAGTCTATTCCACCGTAGGTTTAATGGTTACGGTTTAATGCTAGATATTAAAAAAGGGAGAAATGGTCATGTTTGAATTTATCAAAAAATTATTTGCGGGAATTTTCAGTTTTATCTTTGGTCTGTTCTCAGGGAACAAGAAAAAGAAAAATAATGGCTACTTCTTGGAAATAGACGAAGCTGAAACTGTAGAAGTTAAGCCAACTGGATCAAATGGTGCGCGAACAGGTACATCTGTAGGGAAACCAGAGATCATAGCAAAGCCAGAAACAACTGCGCCAGCGGAAAGCGTGAAATCAGCTAAGAAAACAGATAAAGTATCTGTAGCTCCTGCTCAACCAGCCGTAGCAACTTCATCAAGTTTTGCTCTTAACTATCTCCTGACTACTACAAATAGTAATGAACGTCGTTATCCAGGAGCAAATATGAGCTTTTACTTAGAACTGGCTCGCGAAATCAAAACTCGTTAATTGCAGGGGGTTGGGGAAATCCCCAATCCATTTGATCTTTTTTTCTAAAAATCTGTGTGGTAGATTGGGTTGAGGAACGAAACCCAACCTAAATTTCTAATTTTTGTCTAGCAGATTCCTAATGAGTACAATTGAGGTGTATAGCTGAAAAGCTGCGTCCCAATTGGTTTTTTCCCTACGCAGTATTTGTATGTGAGAGGTGATTTGACTCAGCGCTTCTGTTTGGTCTAATACCGTTTGGGCGAAGTAATCAAAATCCGACCAAACCTGAACCTGTGGTATTTGCTGTTCCACCCAACTGATCAAACCATTCCAGTTGATCCGAGTAGTATTTTGATTCGCAAGTCCTGTGATTTTTAGTCCTGGTTGAAATTCATATCCGCGATCGCACAATCTTAAAATACAGTTTCTTTCAGGTAACAGTAGATCGCAAAATTGAGCATAGTCTTGGGTTTTGGTTTTCCATTCCAGTTGATGACGCGCATTCACATCTACCACCTGCTCAAAAATGGGTAACATCCCCATGACTCTAGCTTTCACCTCTTTCCAATTAAAAGTGATTTTACCCATTTGGTTGGTGGCGTTTTGACAAACCACAGTAGCTTTTGTGGTGGATTCTAAAAAATATTTAACTTGGAAAACTTCAACTTGCTGAATTTTGCTAATTCTCATCCAGAAGCAAGGAATATCAGCTTCCTGTAGTTGTAAACCATAAAATTTCAGTTCTCCCACTTTTCCCAGACGATATAATCTCCATCCGCGACTGGGGAGGATTAATTTCGCACTATAACCATCTATCTCCATGACTTGGGCGAGTTTTTGAGCAGCAATAGCTTTCAATTCGCTGTTTACTGCTTCTAAGACCAGTATTCCCGGTTCACTATTTATCGGACTCGATATTGCTGCATTAATTGCTGCTTGTTTTTGATCGTGCTTAATCTTTTTGAGACGTTCTATACCTTGACGTGCTTGTATAAGGACTTTACTTGAGATTGTTTCCTGTAATAATCGCCGATAGATTTTTTCCGCTTCCTCTATCTCATGGGACACTTCATGTAATTGACCAACATAAAGCTGTACTCTAGGATCTTCTGGTATCTGTTTAAGTAGATTTTGAACTAATTGCGTAGCCTTAGTATAGTCTTTACGATTAAATGCTTCTTCAATTTGCTCAATCATGATTAATTGTTAAAGAGGGAACAGGGAACAGGGAACAGGGAATAGTGGGTCATTGTTTTAGCTTTTTAATAAGAGCAATAATCATTCGGCTCTCTTCTCGAAGTAAATAAATAATTAATTCTATATCTATTTGGCTACATAGCCTTACTCTCTCAGATAAAATAATATGTGTTTCTAATTCGTTAGTTGAGCCTTGAGCAATATTAAGAAATCTGATGTACTCATCTGTTGACCTTCTTCCATAGCCTTCTGCTATATTAGCTGGAATAGATGCTGCTGATCTCCTGATTTGTTGTACCAAACCGTACAACTCATCTTTAGGAAAAATTTTAGTCAAGAAATAACACTTTTCAGCTATATCCATACCTTGTTGCCAAATTCTTAAGTCTTTAAAATCACTAATTTCTGACACTTAAAAACCTCCTAATTTATTCCTCTATTCTCTGTTCCCTGTTCCCTATTCCCTATTCCCTATTCCCTGTTCCCTGTTCCCTGTTCCCTCCTTATAAAATTTGCAAAACAACTAATGTCATATCATCAGTATTTTGTTTATCCGATCCAATGAATTGCTGGACTTGATCAAAAAGATAATCTACAATTTCTTGCGGTTGTGAACAATATTTACAAGCTGTATAGAACGAATTCACGAAATTGTCTTCATCAAAGCGATCGCCCCCAGCAGCAGCAGCATCTGTCAAGCCATCTGTATAGTAAATAATTGTATCTCCCGGCTCCAATTGTGCTTGAGCATCTTCATATTGGCTGTTAGCGTCTAGACCAATCAACATTCCTATGGTATCTAAACGAGTTACATTTTTAGTAGCTGCGTGCCACCATAAAGGCGGATTATGTGCAGCATTACTATAGTACAACATCCGAGTCAGGGGACTATATTCTGAGTAAAACAGGGTGACAAAACGGTGGGAATTTTCTAGATCAGCATACATAACTCGATTTAAATTTTGCAAAATGCCTGATGGAGAATTTCCATGAAGTACTTCACCTCTGAGCATTCCTCGCATCATAGTCATAATCAACCCCGCGGGTACACCTTTACCCATCACGTCTCCAATCACTAAACCCCAACGAGCATCTTCTCTATTCTTCGTTTCATTTAGCTTTAGTGGATTGTAGTTGACTGGAATGAAATCGTAGTAGTCTCCACCGACGCGATTAGCTGGTTTACAACGCGCAGCCAGAAGTACGCCAGGAATATTAGGACATTGACGAGGAAAGAGCCGTCGCTGAATTTCTGCACCAATTTCTAACTCTTGGTCTAAGCGTTCCTTCTTTTTCAGCTCTACAGCTAATTCATCGTTTTCGATCGCTACAGCAGTTTGATCAGCAACTAATCTGACTAACTTTTGTCTGGTTTCTGTCCAACTATATTCTGGGTCACGGCTTAAAACGTAGAGCCAACCTCTTTCTGTATGTTTAACTAAAATGGCTGTCCCAAAAATTTGCACATCTGGACCTAGATAGCGGTGCATATAATCGTCCAGAATCCCTGTAGATGTTGTCAGAGGTACAGAGTTGGGTAGAACTGTAATTTGACTACTTGCAGTTTCCAGAGCTTTGCGAATATCTTTCCGCTGACGGCTATCTTGCCAATGTAGCTGCTCCAGTCTAATTTGACCATTTGGTTTGTACAGAAATAGAGCACTACCATCTGCGTCTGTGACTCTAGTAGCCATTAATGGGATCAATTCCAAAAACTGATTCAAGTTATTAAAGCTTCTAAGGGCAAACCCCAGAGAACTCAGCAAATCTTGAATTTTGTTCTGTTCTCGATGCAGTCTAGCCACAAGTTCCTTAAGTGCCACAACTGGAGTCACTTCTGTTGGGGCATTATTGTTATTGTCAGTGGGTTGAGAAGGCACTTGAGACACGGGCGAATTCACTATTACATTACTATTGCAAGTTAAATTAGTCGGTTTTTACAGGTTAGATGAACGATTATCTTCTATTATTTGGCTCTAGCTTTGCTAAATCATATTGAACAAGATATTCCATTTTGGCAAGGGTAGAAAGACGTAAAATGAAGCTTTCTTAAGTATTAAATTTGCTCGCGCTATTTAATGTGCTAGAAATTACAATTTATTAACTAGCTTAATAATGCTTCTACAAACTCATAGCTGGAAAATGGACGCAGGTCTTCGATTCCTTCCCCAGCACCAATAAACCGAATCGGTAACCCTAACTGTTCTACAACTGCTAGAGCCACTCCTCCTTTGGCTGTACCATCTAATTTAGTTAACACCACTCCGCTGAGTTGGACTGATTGAGCAAAGACTTCTGCTTGTCGCAATCCGTTTTGTCCTAATGTCGCATCTAAAACTAGTAATGATTCTATGGGAGCATTTGCTGCCTTTTTACTGATAATTTTGCGGATTTTACCCAATTCATCCATTAAGTTTTTCTTATTTTGTAGTCTTCCAGCTGTATCGATTAATAAAAGCTCTGTTTCTCGCGCTTGAGCAGCAGTGATCGCATCAAATACCACTGCGGCTGGATCAGTGTTTTTGCCAGGATTAGCAATTACTTCCACATTACTTCTACTACCCCAAATTTTGACTTGTTCTACGGCTGCTGCACGAAAGGTATCAGCTGCACCAATCAGACATTTATAACCTGATTTTTGAGCTAAATGGGCAATTTTACCAATTGTAGTCGTTTTCCCAGCACCATTGACTCCTGTGATCAACCAAATATTCAAAGTGCCTTTTTCTGGAGCAAACCCAGGCTTTTCCTGGGATTTCAGCGGTTTATCCAGTATATCGCGCAAAATTTGTTTCAAGTAGGCGATCGCTTGGTCTGGTGGAGTGACTTCTTGGATTAATTTTTTTTGCAGGGTATTAATGATCAAATCAGTCGCCTCTACACCCACATCAGCTTGTAGGAGTAATGCTTCAATTTCTCCTACTGCTGCTTGGTTAAGAGGACCTTGTCCGACAATTGCCTTTAATTGATTAAGAATACTCCGGCGAGTTTTATCTAAACTTTGGCGCAGTTTTTTTAGCCAAGTGATTTCTTCTAGAGAAATATCTTCTGCTCGTCTTCCTTGAGCTGCCAAAACTTCTGTAGACCAGACAAAACCATCATCAAATACTAAATCAGGAATATCTCCTGCTGCAGGTTGTGTGAGTACATTAGATACATCAGCCTCATCTATTCTTGCTTCTTCCGGTAAATCAATCGCATTAGCGATCAATCTGCCTTCTTTAGCTTCTCTTTCAGCTGTTGCTCTGGCTAAAAACGATAAATTAGTCTCTTCTGCTACTTCTGGCTCAACTTCCTCTATCACCTCCTGGGTATTTTCAGGTGGAGTAATTGTTGTCAGTTCTGCTGGATCAACCCCTTCTGCTAAAGGGATGGATTCTGCTGCTGATTCTTGCTTTTGCTGCATATTTTTATAAGCAGCTTTAGCAAATGCCAGCAAGTCCGACGGATCTGGTGGAGTTTCTGTAGTCGGTGCTGGAGGGGTTTGGGGCGTAAGGGTTACTTCCCCTTGCGGCTCATTAGCCAGAGGGTCTGAGGAATCCTTATTTTGACGGTTGAACCAATTAAAAGCCATTGCAGTGAATGAGTTAATAATGAAAATTTGGCTGATGCAGAGGATCTTTATTAGTATCTCATGCTGTTTTTGTTTGTTCTACTACCCGACGGAGGACACCATTAATGAATCGATGTCCTTCTTCTCCACTGTAGCGTTTAGCTAATTCTACTGCTTCATTAATTGCAATACTCTGAGGAACTTGCATAAATTCAATTTCCGCTATAGCAATTTGCAAGATATCTCTATCTATTTGAGCTAGCCGTGTTACTTGCCAATCTACTAAAGCATCGGTAAGGATTTGCTCAATTGTACTACGATTTTCATTGACAACAATCACAATCTCTTTAGCATAGTTACGCACTTCTCTATCCTGATTAGACAACTGGATCAGTTCCGGAAATTCTACTGCTGTTCCCAATTGATTGATGGCTATTTGGGTAGAGGCGATCGCCTCTTGCAGCATGATTCTGGCACTATCTATATCGGAAGCTCTTGTTTGGCTACTTAAGAGACGATCATTACTCCGCTGTAGATCAGCAGCAGCATTATTTAAGGTATCCTGCACTTCTGAGGTTAGGGTACGTACTGCTCCTAATACCAGCTTGGATACTAGTTGATCGTCTGTCAATTTTTCCAATTTCTTCTGGCTAACTGGTAATTGACTGATACTTAAAAGCGCCAATTCGCGGGCAATTTGTTGGGGTTTACGAGGTCGCATAAAGTTATTTGGTTTGTTTAATTTCCCAAATCTTGAGTAAAATCAAATATTCGTAAAAAGCTTGTAAAGTACACCAAGCTAATCCAGCAGAGCCATCTAAACAACCTCCTAAAATAAAGTACATGTATAGAAACCGGAGTATTGGTCTAGCAGGTAATCGCAAAGACAAATCTTTCAGTGCGTGGCGCTTTTCAACTTCTGTTTTACCAAAGAATAAATCTCGCCATTTAATCCGTCCATTTGACAGTTGATACAGCGTTTCTTTAGCTTCATCAGTAGAATAACGATTATGCTTTTCAATCCAACGATTTAGTCCCTTACTACAAGTGTAGTGAGGATAAGTTTCCGTTAAAAAGCTAACTTCACCATTGTATTCTTCTCGTTCAGTATGCCCGTAATCGCTGAACCAGACCTGACCGTGACGTAAAAGGCGTAATTGATAACGTGGGTATTGAGTACTATAGCGAATCCAGCGATCAAAGAATATTACCCGCTCTGCTACATAGTAACCTACATAACGGTCAGTTTGGCTAGCAGCTAGACATTCAGCAAAAAGTTCTGGTGTGATTCTTTCGTCAGCTTCCAGAATATACACCCATTCATATTTTGGCAGAATATTCTCTAGCATCCATGTGCGTTGCTTTCCATGACTGACAAAAGCATGTTGGATGAAACGCACAGGATAGCGCCTAGCTATTTCAGAAGTGCGATCGCTGCTAAATGAATCTAACACAATTATGTCATCTGACAACATGGCTGATTCAATACAAGCAGCTATATCTATTTCTTCATTATACGTCAGTATATAGATAGATATCATTGATTAACTCTATGGTGGTTTAAATTAAATAGGATTTGAGGATACATATTCTTGCTTTTAAATGAGTTTAAATTTGCTCTTAAGGGCAGCTATAACAATTAACACTGTGTTAAAAAGTTATTACTGCCACTTAATTTGCCTAAATACGAACTTAGTGGACTGCTGACTTTCTCTTAATACCTTGGGTGGAACCGATATTTTGTAAACCAGTTGCACCAATAATTCCATAGGCGATCGCATACAATAGACTAGTGATACTAATCCGCAATCCTGACCTCAAAGCACTTTGTTGAGCCTGTGTTTCCGCTTCCTCTCTCCGCTTACGAATTTCAATCAGCTTTTGGTCGGCGGCTTTCTTCGGGTCACTTTTTTCATCAATAAACTTGTCTAGCTCTTGGGGATGAGCTTTAAATTTTTTGAGTAGTTCTTTTTCTTCAGCCGAGTGCTGTTTATCCGCGAGAAATTCGGCGAATTTTTTGTCGTCACTAATTAATGCAGTAACTTGAGCCTTTTCTCTATCTTTTAACTGTTGTAATTGAGCTTTAGCTTTATCGTTACCATTCAATTGTGCCTCCACTTGATTCAGTTGGGAGTTAAGTTGTGCTTCTGCACGTTGGGCTGATTGGGATATCTGTTCCAGAGACTGTGCTTTCACCGCCATTGTACTAGCAATATGTAGGGGAAAAATTAATAAGAACATAGCCCCTAATATGATCGATAAAACACATACTGGAAATCTTAAGTCAGTACCATGTATACGGTCATCAGCACTATTAACCCGATCAGCCCAGTATCCAGTCAGTATTAAGACTATACCAATTAAGGGTACAATTCCTCGATCAACTAGTGCTGTTGCCAAGTTAATTTGTACTTGTTTATTATCTATGCTGAAATCTAGCATCAAAATGACAAAATCTATGAAAAAAGAGATAATACAAACGGTTCCCACTGTTTTCAGGGCGAGAGAGATGTTAGATGCAGAAGTACGGTTGACCATAATGTTTACCAATTGTTGGTGAAAAAGAATGCTTGCTATAATTTAAGCGTTAACTTTTTTGACTTTCGGACTAGTCTAACTGAGGATCTGGTCTTTAAATCGAAAAGTATCTGGTAACGTAAAAACATAGAAGAATGAATACAAAGAAGATCGAGACAAGGGATAATTATAAGCCAGTTGTGCGCGTAGGAGTACTAGGCTTTGGTGGATTAGGACAAGCAGCCGCTAAAGTACTTACTAGCAAGCAAGAGATGGTTTTAATGGCTGCTGCGGATCAAAAAGGTTATGTTTATTCGACCCAAGGATTAAATGCAGAAGAATGTATTGCTGTTTATCAAAATCAAGGTTCTCTAGGTTATTTAGAGCCAAGTGGTGTATTGACAAATAATAGCATTCAGCAATTAGTGGCTAGCACTAAATCAATTGATGGTTATTTCCTGGCTTTACCCAATTTACCTAACGATTTTATTCCCTCTGTTGCACGGGAATTTATCCAAGCTGGTTGGCGGGGAGTTCTAGTGGATGCTATCAAACGTACAAGTGCAGTGGAACAGCTTATAGCCATGAGAGCGGAACTACAAGCAGCAGGAATTACCTATATGACTGGATGTGGTGCAACGCCTGGACTATTGACTGCTGCTGCTGCTCTCGCCGCCCAAAGCTATATGGAAATTCATCGGGTAGAAATTACCTTTGGTGTCGGAATTGCTAATTGGGAAGCTTACCGTGCTACTGTCCGTGAGGATATTGGACATATGCCAGGTTATACAGTAGCAGCAGCTAAGGCGATGACTGATGCGGAAGTAGAGGCTCTATTAGAGAGGACTAATGGTGTCTTGACTTTAGAGAATATGGAACATGCTGATGATGTCATGCTAGAACTAGCAGGAATCGTAGACCGCGATCGCGTGACTGTTGGAGGAGTAGTTGATACCCGCAATCCCAAAAAACCTCTGAGTACTAATGTCAAAGTTACAGGGCGCACCTTTGAAGGAAAAATATCCACCCATACCTTTACTTTAGGTGATGAAACAAGTATGGCAGCTAATGTATGTGGACCAGCTTTTGGCTATCTGAAAGCTGGTTATCAATTGCATCAACAAGAAATTTATGGCATATTTACCGCAGCAGAAATCATGCCAAAATTTGTCAAATAATAGCACCAGATTAGAACTGTAGGTTGGGTTGAGCAATAGCGAAGGCGCTCCCTTGTCTACGTTCCTCAACCCAACCTACGATATAACTACGATATAACAGCGTTTTCCTCAGATGGAACATTTGTTGTTTGCATGATAATAAATGGCAGATCCGCACCTATAAGACCGCGCTGAATCCGCTCCGAAGTTTCGGTAGAAACTAAAAATAGTGGATAAATATGATTAGTACCCTCGCTTAAGATATGGCTATGGCGGGGGTGCATGATCCATTCATAATCTCGATCTAGTAAAACTTGTGTTTGTCGCCAGCGTCCTAGTAATTCAGAAAAATCCTCTTGGTGACGGTGAATAAAGATGAATATTTCCACACCAGTTTTGATCTTCCATTCTGGATCGCACATGAGAATACCTATATCGCAAGGTAAGCATAAAGTTTGCACAAGTTTAGTTGTACTATCTCGCAATCGCACAATTGGTAAAGTAATGGTAATTGCACTTTCCGATGCTCGACGCAGGCTAGGAATCATTTCAAAGTATGGACGGTGCTGCTTCAGTAGTGCGATCGCAGATGCATTGTTACTATACTCAGCCAAACTAGCTTCATAGAAAGATTTTTGTACAGGCATAATTTACAGTTCTTAACTTGTTAACCCAGCTTGTCAAATACTTTGAACAGAGGTAGATACATAGCTAATAAAATTGTCCCTACCATTCCCCCCAAAACCACAATCATAATTGGCTCTAAAATGCTGGTTAAAGCTTTAACTGCTTGTTCAACTTCATCTTCATAAAAATCAGCTACTTTCATCAACATAGAATCCAATTCACCAGTTTCTTCCCCGATACTGATCATCTGAATTGCCATTGGTGGAAAAACTTGGTGCTTTTGCAGAGCGATACTGATCATTCCTCCTTGCTGAATTTCTAACCGGGCTGCGTCAATGGCATTGGCAACTACTTGATTTCCCGAAGTATTCCGTACAATCTCTAAAGAGGTAAGAATTGGCACGCCAGACCGAGTCAAAGCACCAAAAGTCCGGCTAAACCGAGCCACAGATGATTTCTGAATCAAGTCACCGAACAAAGGTAATTTCAGGGATAATCTATCAATAGTTTCTTTACCAACACGAGTTTTATAGTATTGTGTAAAAGCAATTCTCAGTCCGGTAATAATACCGACAATAATCATATCTTGCCACCAATTTCTCAATACTAGACTACAGTTCATCAAAAACTGAGTCAGACCCGGTAGTTCTGTATGTAAGTCATCAAAGATTTTGGCAAAAATAGGTATGAGAAAAATAGTCATCCCCAGGAAAATAGCTGTTGCTAAGAATCCCACCACAGATGGATAAGCTAAAGCTGATTTAATTTGGTTTTGTAATCGAGCAACATCTTCTAATAGTTTCGCTAACCGATTCAGTACTTCATCCAGTACACCCCCGACCTCACCAGCCTGAATCATGCTGACGTATAAGCCATCAAAGCAATCAGGATGTTTGCGCATAGCATCTGAAAGATTTACCCCACTTTGGACTTCTTGGCTAATCATGATTAAGGCTGCTTTCAGCTTTTTATTTCCACATTGTTCAGATAGCACTCCCAAACTTCTGACGATAGCGACTCCGGCGTTCATCAAAACAGCCATCTGACGGGAAAAAACAGCTTTATCTTTGACACTAACCTTAACTAAGGAATTTTGAAATTCTCTGATGCTGGAACCTAGCTGAAAGCCAAAAGATTGTTTCAGTTCTCGGACAACAAAGCCCTTTTCTCTGAGGTTGGCGCGGGCTTCTGCTAACGATTCAGCAGTAAATCTCTCTGTGCGGGAATTTCCTTGAGAATCTTGTACACGGGCAAGATAAGTAGGCATAGGAGTTTGTGTTGTGTAAATTGTGTATAGTATTACCAGGGTGCGTTAGTAACGCACCATACAACTTAATGCGATTTAGTGCCAGCTTTTGCTGGTGCTGGTGCTGTCGGTTGTACACCACCGATCAGACGTTGAATTTCATCAGGCTTAGAAGTTTTTGACAGCGCTGCTTCAAATGAAATCGTCCCGTCTTTATATAAATCAGCTAAAACTTTCTCTAGAGTTTGCATACCCAATTTACCACCCGTCTGAATAGCTGAGTAGATTTGGGCTGTTTTCCCTTCACGAATTAGGTTGGATATAGCAGGAGTCACAATCATAATTTCTTGTGCCATTTTCCTGCCAAATTCACCAGGTTTGGGATTTTTCTTGGGAACTAATGTTTGGCTAAAAACGGCTACTAATGAGTTAGATAATTGCACTCTTACTTGAGTTTGTCTTTCATGGGGAAAAACGTCAATGATCCGATCCACAGTTTGCGCAGCCGAACTAGTGTGTAGAGTACCAAATACTAAATGTCCTGTTTCTGCAGCAGAAATAGCTAGGGAAATTGTTTCTAAATCACGCATTTCCCCTACCAGGATAATATCAGGATCTTCCCGTAAAGCTGCTTTCAAAGCGTTAGCAAAACTTTTAGTATCTTCACCCAATTGGCGCTGGTGAACTAGGCTTTTAATTGGTTCGTAGACAAATTCTATGGGGTCTTCTACTGTCAGGATATGTTCTGCTCTAGTCCGGTTAATTAAGTCAATCATTGCGGCGAGAGTTGTTGTCTTACCCGAACCTGTAGGTCCTGTAACTAGAATTAATCCTCTAGGCTTTTGTGACATTTCTCGCACTACATCAGGTAATCCTAATTTATCAAAATTAGGGATCTTGGAACTAAGAGCCCGCAAACAAGCAGCATAAGCACCACGTTCTTTATAAACATTCACCCGGAAGCGTGCTAACCCCTTGACTCCATAAGAGCAGTCTAATTCCCAAGTTTGCTCTAAGGTTTTTCTCTGGGTGTTATTCAACATACTAAAAATTAGTCTTTGACACTGGTCGGATGTGAGTGGTTCATCGCCAATAGGAGTTAGATGTCCGCTGATGCGAAAATATGGTGGTAGACCTGCAGATAAGTGCAAATCTGAACCACCCATTTCAATCAATTGTTCCATCAAGTCTTCGATCATGAAATCCATAGTTTTTGCTCCTAAAAAGAGGTGTGGGGAATATTAAGTGATTATTAGTCTGTAAATCTAGGTGTCAAGCAGTAAGGACAATCCAGCCATTCTGGTTGCAATTCAGCTATACAAGTTCTGCAAGTAAGACCACTTTTACGTTTAGCTTTTAACTCCGCTTCTAAACCTGTATCAGTAAATGTAACTCGATCTACTTCTTCCAGTGTGGTAGCTCCTTGACGTACTAAATCAAGACTATAAGCTAGAAGAGTTTTCATCCCTTCTTCTACTGCTACTTCTTTAATCCTTTCTGTGGGAGCTTCTTCATTAATTAAAGTTTGGAGAGTTTCGGTAATTCGCATAACTTCATAAACTCCACAACGTCCTCTATAGCCGGTACCATTACAATTTGAGCAAAACTGATTGTTGGCTTTGGCTTCAGCTACATTTTCTGGTAGTACCGTATTAGCTTTGTAGAAACTTACATTTACTTCTGCAGAAACTGTCATACCATAACGTGCTAATTCTTCTACTGTGGGGGTATAAGAAATCCGACATTCAGTGCATACTCTCCGGACTAAGCGCTGTGCTAAAACTCCAATTAAAGAGCTAGAAACCATGAAGGGCTCAATTCCCATTTCTCCTAACCGAGCGATCGCCCCTGGTGCATCATTGGTATGTAGGGTAGTTAATACCAAGTGTCCTGTTAAAGCCGCCTCAATAGCAGTTTTTGCTGTTTCTTTATCTCGCGTTTCACCTACAAGCAATACATCAGGGTCTTGACGCAAGAAAGCTCGTAAAGCAGTGGCAAAATCTAGCCCTTTTTCGCGAATTACTTGTACTTGAGTAATTCCTGCGAGACTATATTCAATTGGGTCTTCTACCGTACTGATATTAATTCCTGGTGAATTTTTCTCAGCCAAAGCAGAATATAAGGAAGTTGTTTTTCCTGAACCAGTTGGACCTGTAACTAAGACCAGTCCGAAAGGACGGCTAACCATATCCTTAACAATTTGCAAAGTCTCTGGGTCGGTAATTAACTTATCTAAACCCAATTGAGTCGCAGAATTATCCAAAATCCGCAGAACTATTTTCTCACCGTATCGGCTAGGTAGAGTATTGACGCGAAAATCTACTTTTCTACCTTCATACACCCGACGGATACGTCCATCTTGAGGTAATCGTCTTTCAGCAATATCCAGATTAGCAATGATTTTAAATCTGGCTGTGACTGCTGGGATAATTTTCTTTGGTAGAGGATCGAAGGCTTCTCTTAAGACTCCATCCTTGCGAAAGCGGATGCGCAAGTTTTCTTCTTGTGGTTCCACATGAATATCAGATACCCTCTCGTGTAAGGCTTTGATCAGAATTCTGTTGACAAGATTGATCACTGGAGCATCTTCAGCCCCCTTTTTAGCTGCTACTAAATCATTTTCTGAGTCCTCAAGATCATCATCTTTTAAATCCAAATTGCTCAGATTGATTATGTCTTGATTAATGTCTACGGATCTTTCTTGTTCTATGTGCTTTTGCTTAATAGCTAATTCATCTAAATACTTGTTAATGATTTGCTGATAATCTTCTTGAGTAATCACCATCCGTTGTAAGATTAAACCTTGGAGACGTAAAATCCGGTTTAGGTCATCACAAGCCTCCAGGTTATCCGGATCAACCATAGCCACTAAAATATAAGGTGGACTTTGGTCTTCATGCTTGGATAGTGGAACTAAGCGATGGCGACGACATACATCTATAGGGATTAAAGTTTCAATCAGTGTTCCTACTATAGGGCTACCGATTTGATTTAACGCCGGATCGACGGATTCAACACCGTATAATATTTTTAGTTCAAATAGATGCTGTTTCTTATACTCTCTCAGTAATTCAGGTGTTAATTGTCTCCCAGTAATTGACTCTAGAATTTCTGTTAATGGTTTGCCAGACTTCCGGTTTTCTACCAGAGCCTGTCTCATCTGCTCGCTGTTAATATAACCAGACTGTACTAGCTTCGTACCAAAGGGTGAAAATTCTGTTCTAGTCGTGAGAGCAGTACTTTTTTTCTGTGATGAGTAAGTCATAGGAAGTAAGTTGAGTTTGGGGAACTGCTTTTCCAAGTATTCCAACACTGTGGGCAATAATTCCCATAGTTAATGTATTAAATTTTAATTTACTTTAATTGAAAAACCCGCCCTCAAATAGAAAATCTTGATTTTTCCCCCTGCCTTTCCTCCGCCCCCCTGCCTCTTTCCCCCTGCACCTCCCTGAAATATGATCTAAATTATCTGTGATGAGTAGAGAATGATGGACGAAAATAAACAGGTAGACAATTCTAATCAGCAATTAGATGAACCAATAGAGGTAAAACAAGCTATGAAGAGTGACTCCCCATCCCAAATTAATTCCCCAGCACCAGACGGCGAGGCTATAGAGGCAGTGATAGCTCAAACTGATTTAGAAGGAGATACTGCACTCACAGAAGAATATAGCACTGCTGCTCCAGATACAACAGCATCGGTAAATCATACTCTGATCGCGGATTTGTCTCAACAAATTGAATCTCTAAAAACACAATTAGAGGAGCGAATATCTCAATACATGCGCATTGCAGCAGATTTTGAGAATTACCGCCGACGCACTTCCAAGGATAAAGAAGAATCGGAGGTGCTGATCAAGCGCAATACAATTATCGAATTGCTACCTGTTGTGGATAATTTTGAGCGGGCGCGATCGCAGCTTAAACCCCAAACAGAGGGTGAATTGACTATCCACAAGAGCTATCAGGGAGTATATAAACAGTTGGTTGACTCTCTTAAACGCTTAGGGGTTTCCGCTATGCGTTCAGAAGGCCAAGAATTTGACCCTAATCTCCATGAAGCAGTGCTGCGTGAACCCACAGACCAACACCCTGAAGGAACAGTGTTGGAAGAGTTAGTCCGGGGATATTACTTAGGCGATCGCGTGCTACGTCACGCTATGGTTAAAGTAGCTAGTACTCCAGAAGATATAGCTCCAGTACCAGAAGAACAATCGAGTTCAGCAGAAAGTTAACTTTAACAGGGAACAGGGGAAGACTAAGTGAGTAGGTCGTCTTGTTCAAAAATCAAATACGATTTCTATATGTATTCACTGTTCCCCGTTCCCTTTGTTTGCAAAAATCGAGATAATCCAGCCAGCAGTTGAGCAATTTTATCGGGTAAACTACCGTTTTATGGGAAAAGTTATTGGGATCGATTTAGGCACTACTAATAGTTGTGTGGCTGTTTTGGAAGGTGGTCAACCAATTGTGATCGCTAGTTCGGAAGGAGGTAGAACAACACCCAGTATTGTGGGGTTTGGTAAAAGTGGCGATCGCTTAGTGGGTCAACTAGCTAAACGACAAGCCGTTACCAACGCGGAGAACACGGTTTATAGCATTAAAAGGTTTATCGGTCGGCGATGGGATGAAACTAAGACAGAGCGGGAACGCGTTCCCTATAACTGTGTTAAAGGCAAAGATGACACTATTGACGTACAAATTCGTGGGCGTAGCTACACACCCCAAGAAATATCTTCCATGATCCTGCAAAAGCTGAAAGAGGATGCAGAAAATTTCCTCGGTGAACCTGTGAGTCAAGCAGTAATTACTGTACCAGCTTATTTTACAGATGCTCAAAGACAAGCAACTAAGGATGCGGGGACAATTGCTGGATTAGAAGTAATGCGGATTATTAACGAGCCTACTGCTGGCGCTCTAGCCTTTGGCTTAGATAAGCAGGATCAAGAACAACTCATCTTAGTCTTTGACCTAGGGGGTGGAACTTTCGATGTATCGATTTTACAGCTGGGAGATGGAGTTTTTGAAGTTAAAGCAACTAGTGGAAATAATCAACTTGGTGGAGATGACTTTGATAATTGTATTGTTAAATGGATAGTAGACAGCTTCCAGGAACTAGAAAAAATAGACATTAGCCAAGATAAGATGGCTTTGCAACGTTTGCGAGAAGCTGCAGAAAAAGCCAAGATAGAACTTTCTAGCATCATTAATACTTCCATTAATTTACCTTTCATCGCAGCTGACGATACCGGACCGAAACACTTAGAGATGGAATTAAGTCGGTCTCAATTTGAAGAGATGACTCGTCATTTAATTGAAGCCACTATCGAACCAATGATTCAAGCAATTAAAGACGCGGACTTAAAACCACAAGACATTAATCGAATTATTTTGGTTGGTGGTTCCACTCGGATTCCTGCTGTCCAAAATGCTTTGATTAAGTTCTTTAATGGTAAAACGCCTGACCGCTCCATTAATCCTGACGAAGCTGTGGCTTTAGGAGCCGCTATTCAAGCAGGTGTATTAGGAGGAGAACTTGATAATCTGCTGCTTTTGGATGTCACCCCCCTATCTTTGGGAATTGAAACTTTAGGGGAAGTGTTTACTAAGATCATTGAACGCAACACCACAATTCCTACCAGCAAATCTCAAGAATTCTCCACAGCTGTAGATGGACAAAGTTCTGTAGAAGTTCATGTCTTGCAAGGAGAGAGGGCTATGGCTAGAGACAACAAAAGTCTAGGGAAGTTTCTGCTCACAGGTATTCCTCCTGCTCCTCGTGGCGTACCACAGATTGAAGTGGCTTTTGAAATTGACGTGAATGGTATTCTGAAAGTTTCGGCTCAGGACAAGGGTACAGGTAGAGAACAAAGCATCAGGATTACAAATACAGGCGGATTGAGTAGTAGTGAAGTCGAGCGGATGCGACAAGAAGCAGAAATATACGCTGAAGAAGATAAGGGACGACGAGAAATTATTGAACTGAAAAACCAAGCCACTAATTTGCTTTCTAGCTACCAATCTACGTTAAAAGACAATAATACCTTAATTAGTCCAGCAATTAAGGTGATGGCTAATCAAAAAGCTATAGAATTACAAGCAATTTTCACTCAACCTGGGCAAAACATGGAAGACTTGAAACGGCTGATCAAAGATTTCCAAGAAACTTTGCTTTCTATAGGTTCAGATGTTTATAGTCACGCCAATAAAGCATCTGACTCCTTGGATGATTCTGCAGCAGCATCCTTAGCCTCAGACACAGAGGGTTCAATGAGTGCTACATTAATCCCACAATTCAACTTCGATTTTGAGGAAGAAAGTACAGCACAAGCTGATTATGAAGCGATAGACTAAATCTTGGGGATATAGGTCAAGGACACCAACTCCTTTGATTTCGCTGACCTGATAATTATATAGTTCGGCTTTCCACACTCAAATGGTTCGGCTACTCCCTCTAATCGATCAGCGAGTTTTTTTTCACCTAAGTAACACAATTGTAAAGAGATAACCCAATTGAGATCAAGGAAATCAACTTCCTGAATTCCTCACTTCTACCTCTTTTAACGTTTGCTTAACTGTTTAAGTACTATTGTTTCCTCTCTGTAATTTTAACCCTTGCTTATATGGCCCGCGATTATTATGAAATTTTAGGTGTCTCTCGTGACGCCGACAAAGAAGAACTCAAACAAGCCTATCGCCGTTTAGCCCGAAAGTATCACCCAGATGTGAATAAAGAGGCGGGTGCGGAAGAAAGGTTTAAGGAAATTAACCGTGCTTATGAAGTGCTGTCTGAGCCGGAAATTCGGGCTCGGTACGACCGTTTTGGTGAAGCTGGTATATCTGGAAGCGCCGCTGCTGGTGCTGGTTTTCAAGATATGGGAGATATGGGAGGTTTTGCCGATATCTTTGAAAGTATTTTTAGTGGTTTTGCTGGTGGTATGGGTGGAACCACTCAAAGACGGCGTAGCGGGCCTGTCCGAGGGGACGATCTCCGGTTAGATCTGAAGTTAGATTTTCGGGAAGCTGTATTCGGTGGTGAAAAGGAAATTCGGATTTCTCACCTAGAAACTTGTGAAGTATGTAGTGGCTCTGGTGCTAAACCAGGAACTCGTCCACGAAGTTGTGCAACTTGTAATAGTTCAGGTCAAGTCAGACGTGTGACTAAAACCCCATTTGGTAGTTTTACCCAAGTCTCAACTTGTCCCACTTGTAATGGTTCAGGTATGGTGGTGGAAGATAAATGTGACCCTTGTGATGGTAAGGGAGCAAATCAAGTCACCAAGAAGTTGAAAATTACGATTCCGGCGGGAGTAGACAATGGTACGCGTCTGCGGATTTCTCAAGAAGGGGATGCTGGACAACGTAGTGGACCTCCTGGTGATTTATATGTGTATTTGTTCGTTAATGAAGATGACGAATTCCAACGGGAAGGGATTAATGTCCTCTCAGAAATCAAAGTTAGTTATTTGCAAGCAATTTTAGGTTGTCGTCTGGAAGTCAATACGGTAGATGGTCCAGTGGAATTGGTAATTCCCGCAGGAACTCAACCTAATACTGTGATGAAGTTGGAAAATCGTGGTGTTCCTCGTTTAGGTAATCCTGTAAGCCGCGGCGACCATCTGCTGACAGTTTCCATTGATATTCCGACAAAAATTACTTTGGATGAAAGGGAACTATTAGAAAAACTAGCTAAAATTAAGGGAGACCGCACTGGAAAAGGCGGTTTGGAAGGTTTTTTGGGAAATTTGTTTAAATAATGCAGTCTCCATTTGTGTTAAATCCCGATGCGCAACTCGATTTGCGCGGTACTCCCTGTCCAATTAATTTTGTGCGCACAAAACTTTATCTCGAAAAAATGCTCCCTGGAAGTCTATTAGAAGTTTGGTTGGATGCTGGAGAACCTATTGAACAAGTACCAGATAGTCTGGTGATGGCTGGTTATCATGTTGAGCAAGTCACAGGTTGTTCCGGCTATTTCTCTGTCTTGATCCGTTGTCCTCCCTCTAATACATGACTGGGCTAGCAGTTTTTCCTCCAGACTATTTATTCGGTACGGTTTTAGCTGTACAAGCTAATTTCTATCGCGTGCAGATCGATCTACTAAATTCACCAGCGATCGCCCCAAAAAACACCCCACCCAGGTTGACCTCTACTCTGGTTTTACTTTGTACTTGTCGAAATCGCTTAAAAAAAATCGGTCAGCAAGTTATGGTGGGCGATCGCGTTGTCGTGGCTGAAGCAGACTGGTCTGGTGGTCAAGGGGTGATTACGGAAGTTCTCCCCCGCTATTGTCAGCTAGACCGTCCCACGATCGCCAATGTCAACCAAATTCTCTTGATGTTTGCTGTCGCTGACCCACCTTTAGAGTCTTACCAATTAAGTAGATTTCTGATTAAAGCTGAATCCACAGGTTTAAATGTGATACTATACCTGAATAAAAGCGATCTGATTTCGCTCTCAACCCAGCAAGAAATTGGCGATCGCTTAATGGCTTGGGGATACCAGCCACTATTTATCAGCTTGTCCCAGTCAACTCGTCTCGACCAAGCAGCAGCTTATTTAAACCAAAAAATTACTGTAGTAGCTGGTCCTTCAGGAGTTGGTAAGTCAAGTTTGATTAATCGCTTGATTCCTGATGCGGGGTTACGGGTGGGAGAGGTTTCTGGTAAGTTAGCTCGTGGTCGTCACACTACACGTCATGTGGAACTATTTGAATTACCATCTGGTGGCTTACTAGCAGATACTCCCGGTTTTAATCAACCAGATTTAGATTGTACCCCCACAGAATTAGCCTATTATTTTCCGGAAGCTAGAAACAGGTTAGCTGTGGCTAGTTGTCGATTCGGTGATTGTTTACATCGAGATGAACCAGGTTGTGTAGTCAGAGGTGAATGGGAACGCTATATACATTATCTGGATTTTTTGGACTCGGCGATCGCCAGACTTAACCAACTACAACAGCAAGCTGACCCTGAATCAGCCTTAAAATTAAAAAGCAAAGGTAAAGGTCAGAGCCAATACGAGCCAAAATTAGCCAGTAAAAAATATCGTCGTGTGGCGCGGAAAACTCAATTACAAGCCTTAAACGACATATATCAAGATAAAGATGAATAAACCACTCCAATATAGTCTTAAAATATGATTAACTTCTGCTTTAAACCTTTCACCTCTAACTTACTACTTAACTAAATTAATACACCCAGATTTATTATGGCTAAAGGCTACGTCGCGCTTGTACTTCATGCACATCTACCCTTCGTTCGTCATCCTGAAAGCGACTACGTACTAGAAGAAGAATGGCTATATGAAGCCATCACAGAAACATATATTCCTTTATTAAAAGTATTTCAAGGTTTAAAGCGGGATGGGATTGATTTTAAAATTACCATGAGCATGACACCACCTTTAGTGTCAATGCTACGTGACCCTTTACTACAAGAGCGTTATGATGCCCACTTAGCCAAATTAGAGGAACTTATAGAGCTAGAAGCAGAACGTAACATCAATCATGGACATCTCCGTTATTTAGCCGAGTATTATCGCACAGAATTTCACGAAGCACGACAAATATGGGAAAGTTACCAAGGAGATCTAGTTACAGCATTTAAACAATTTCAAGATACAAATAACTTAGAAATTATTACTTGCGGAGCTACTCACGGCTATTTACCGTTGATGAAAATGTATCCCCAAGCTGTATGGGCGCAAATTCAAGTAGCTTGCGAACATTATGCAGAAACCTTTGGTCAAGCACCAAGAGGTATCTGGTTACCTGAGTGTGCTTACTACGAAGGTTTAGAGCGGATGCTCGCCGACGCTGGGTTACGTTACTACATCACCGATGGACATGGTATTCTATACGCTCGTCCTCGTCCTCGTTTCGGCACTTACGCTCCAATTTTTAGCGAAACAGGTGTAGCTGTATTTGGACGAGATCATGAATCTTCTCAACAAGTATGGTCTGCGGAAGTAGGTTATCCTGGTGCTGCGGAATATCGGGAATTTTATAAAGATTTGGGTTGGGAAGCAGAATATGAGTATATTAAACCCTATATTATGCCCAATGGTCAGCGGAAAAACACAGGTATTAAATATCATAAAATTACTGGGCGTGGTTTAGGATTGTCTGACAAAGCGCTTTATGATCCTTATTGGGCAAGAGAAAAAGCAGCAGAACACGCTGCTAACTTTATGTATAACCGTGAACGCCAGGTTGAAAATTTAAACAACTTGATGGGAAGACCACCAATTATACTTTCACCTTATGATGCGGAATTATTTGGTCATTGGTGGTATGAAGGTCCTTGGTTTATTGACTATCTGTTCCGGAAGTCATGGTATGACCAAAAAACCTATGAAATGACCCATTTAGCCGATTATCTACGCGCCTATCCTACGCAACAGGTTTGTCGTCCTTCTCAATCTAGTTGGGGTTTCAAGGGATTCCATGAATATTGGTTAAATGACACAAATGCTTGGATTTATCCACATTTACACAAAGCAGCGGAGCGGATGATTGCTATTTCCCGTCTGGAACCTGAGGACGAATTACAATGGCGAGCTTTGAACCAAGCCGCCAGGGAGTTACTTTTGGCGCAATCTTCTGACTGGGCGTTTATTATGCGCACAGGAACTATGGTTCCATATGCTGTCAGAAGGACGCGATCGCACTTGATGCGATTCAACAAGCTTTACGAAGATTTGAAAAATGGCAAAGTTGATAGTGGTTGGTTGGAAAAAGTGGAATTTATGGATAACATCTTTCCTCAAATCAACTATCGCGTCTACCGTCCTGTTTATTAGAAACCGGTTTCCAGAAAAATTAGTCAAAACCTCTCCCGCCAGAGCCGCACGGCCCTAACGGGAGAGGTTAACATAAGGCAGCTTACCCTCCCTGGAGAATCTCAAATCAGGAAAGAAACACTTACCAAACATTTCCTTAATAGTAATCAAAGCCTCCACAACATTTCCTCTCTCCTAAGATAGATAAAAAAGATTTATTTGGTAAACTTTTTGGAGATAAAAGACTAAGCTCAAACCTAAAAAATACGGAATGGAAAATCAGGACAATGCGTAGTCATCTTGTTCGCCATTCCTCAGACGAAGAAACAAATCTAGGGAGAGGAAATGCTGACTTTCATTTCCCTTTTGCACTAAGGAAAATTGGTCAGGTAAGTCATCTTTACCGCAATCAGCAAGTAATTTCCCACGGCGTGTGGGATCGCGCATCACTACTTGCACTATTCGATCTGCGGTTTCTGCAATGCGTTTCAGAACAATAGCCTTGGGAGAAACCTGATTAGCTATGTAAATCATTCCCGCTTCTACATAGTCAAACTTACAGCCATCTGATTCCACTAACTTAATTTTCTCTATTCCTAATAAATATATTATTTCTTTTGCTTTAGCTAACGCAATGGAATCAATGTCAATACCAACATATTCTATCATTGGATATCTGTCGTATAAATAAAACAAAGTAGCTGGTAAAGCTCCGCATCCTACCATAACACATTTCTGGCAATCAGAAAAATCAACCATCTGGCAGAGTCCTTGCACTCGTTGATAAGTGTTTATCCCAAACCCACTCATTAGGCAATCGCCAAGTAGTGTATCTATTGTCTTGCTCTTTTCGAGAAGTAAGTTGACTTCTTGACGCTCTTTTACTGTTAAGTAGCGTCTTTGACTTGCTGTGAAAAACTCTTTATACTGAGCCAGATAATCCTCTTGCTCTAGTTCCTCAATATAAGACTCTTCTAAGCTGGCTAGCCATCCAATAAATTCTTCATGTACAGTCAAAAAGTCATCATCTTTGTTGGTGGTAAGACGCGTACAATAATCTGCTAGGATTGTGTTCTCTGACTGAGCTACCATATCAATTATTCTTCTTCTCTTTTAAAAAGAGTAAAATATAATTTACCAATAATAAAGGTATTCAGACACAATTCTCAATATTCATCCCCAACATAACTTAAAAAAGCAGGGATCTACCAGGAATACCCATAAACAAATTTAATATCGAATTTGTAAGTAGGTGAGCAAAATAAAACTCATCGTTCATAGTCGTGATTCAACGCAATTAAATGCTGAACACAAACCAGTTCCGTCGAGTTTACATAACTTTACATGCTATAATTATTTCACTTTATCTACTTATTGGCAAACTATGTTAGGCTATATAATGGCCTATTGTAAAAGTTTCAAAGGAAGTAATACATCTGTGAATCATTTTGGTGTCCTACCCCCAATGCTTGTATTAGACACGATTCTGCGCAGTTGGCTGTTAGAAGATATCGGTCGAGGAGATCGTACAACCGAACGCTTAACAAAAAAATTAGCAGGAAAAGCAAAGTGGAAAGCGAAAACATCCGGGGTTATAGCAGGGTTACCAATAGCAGCGAGGATATTTCAACTTTTAGATGAAAGCGTAAATTTTTTGTCTATTGTGCCTGAGGGTGTTTTTTTTCAGCAGGGAGAAATAGTGGCTGAAGTCGATGGTCCAGTTGAAGCATTACTTATGGGAGAACAGGTTGCTCTGAATATAGTGATGCGGATGAGCGGGATTGCCACACTCACTAGGAAATATGTGGAAAAAATTTCTGACTTACCTGCAAAGTTCGTAGATATGCGTAAAACTACACCTGGGGTGAGAATATTGGAAAGGTATGCAACTGCTGTGGGCGGCGCTGTTAATCATCGGATAGGGTTAGATGATGGGGTTATAATTAAGAAAAATCACATTATAGCTGCTGGCGGAATTGGCCAAGCAATTACTCAAATTTGCCAAGGCATTCCTTATCCTCTAACAGTAGAAGTAGAAACAGGAAGTTTGGATGAGATAGAAGAAGTTCTACAATACAGAATTGACAGTATTATGTTAGATAATATGCCTGTCAATTTGATAAATCAAGCAGTGTATATGATTCGTCAACACGAGAGTCGCATTAAAATCGAAGCATCCTCTGGCAACATTAATTTAGAAAGTATTCGTGCTGTTGCAAAAACAGGAGTGGACTATGTTTCAAGTAGCGCACCGTTAACTTTATCCACATGGTCAGATATAAGTATGGAATTACAGCCCTTTGAAATCGGGTGAATTTTGTTAATATGGAATTCTATCGATCCATTGATTCTAGATATGTTTGTTTGAATTCATTGGTTTGGTCTTCAATTCCTTTCCTGCTGGTTAGAGCAAGGTAAATACCTAGTATGATGATCGCAAAAGCCATCAGATTCGACCAGCTCAATTTCTCCGTAAAGATAAACCAAGCTAAACAGGTACTAACAACTGGATCTAAAAGATTCACCATTGCTATTACACTAGAAGATAAGTATTTAAGGCTGTATGTAATCAGCCCGTGACCAAAAATAAGAGTTATAGCTAGAGCAATCACACTCAGCCACCCACTCCAAGAGTGAGGAAACCACTCATCATGAGTAGTAAATATTATCGGAATGAACAAAAGCGTCACAATCCTACAAACCCAGCTCAGGATAGTTGTCACTGTTAATTCTGTCCGCAACTTTTCGATCACCAGAAAATACCCACTCCAGAATATTGTCGAGAGAAAAGCAACTAAGTCACCTTGAAGTTTAATGGAAGAAACTTCCAGGTCATCTAACCCAAGGAAAGCTGTTCCTATAGTTGCGATCACAAGGCCAATCAAGAACTTATAACCAAAACGTTGATTGAAGAATAAGTATCCTCCCATTACGGTAAAGAATGGTGTCAAGCTATGTATTAATGCTGAGTTTGCCACACTGGTCTGAGTCAAAGACAAAGCCCAAAGAATCTGAGTTGCGCAGAAAAACACTGATGTTACTAAGAGTAGCAGGATTTGTTTGTTGTCTAATGATGGCTTAACGATGGCTGGTTTTCCGAACCAATTCTGATATACAGACGATAGCTCTTGCCAAAAAACAAATATTACAGCCGCTATCCAACACCGATTGAACATGGTAGCATTAGGACTGATTTCATTTTCGCTCCATCTGATTAAGATAGGCATAATACCAAAAATCCATATAGCAACAAAAGTAGCAATAATTATGCTTATTTCTTTGGTAAACGACTGCTCTTTTGTGATTTCTAGCTGGTTGGTCATAATATCATTAGTGATAAGTTTTATAATTCCAGATGAGTGATTCCATTAATTTATATTCATCCAAAAGGCTTACCTGCACTACCTCCTGCTATGTTTTAGTTCCTTCAAACTCACGTTAACATAGATATAGCAAATTTCATCCCTGTTCCCTAATGTAAACTTGCACTAATACCTTTATCAACAGTCTTATGCGCTATCCGCTTGTCCATCGAGTCAGAGGAATATTTCTCGGAACCCTTTTGGGAGAAAATTTAGCTTTGCGTCAAATCAATCAGTCTCATAGCGTTTGCGATTTAGGTAAAGTAGCAGTAATAGGAAGTCAAAGTTTAATTAATTTAGGTAAGTTAGATGTAGATGATTGGTTAGAGCGTCAGCAAGCAGCCTCGCTTCAATTTGACCAAAAGGATACTTCCACTGCTTGGGGAAAAATTATTTTATCTACATTGCCAATTGTGATTTTCTACCACGAAAATAATCTGAAACTGCGAGATAATTTAGGGGAAATTTTACAAGCTTGGGAAGTTCACCCGGTGATTCGTGACGCGACCCTAGCTGTGGGATTGGCGATCGCCCAATCGCTGACAGAAAGACTTGACCCAATAACTATCATTCCCCAGATAATTACTTTTTTAGGGGACACATCAACTGCGCTACCAGAAGAGTTAGCAAAACTTAACGTATTGCTACAACATAAATCTATCCCAGGTAAGAAGCCAGTTTCCCCGACCTCCTCAATAGAATTGAGTGACAGAATAACGCCAAACATCACATTATTATTCTATTATTTTCTGAATACCTTAGAAGACTTTCGACTTTCAGTGTGGCGTGCTGCTAGTCATCACAGTCTAGACAAAGAAGAGCATATATATTTACCAGAGATTTATCCAGCTAGAGGAGGGATTACAGGAGCATTATCAGGAGCATATAACAGCATTATCGGCATTCCCACAAATTTGCAGGTGTTATTTTCACCCATAAATTTACCAGCTTGGGGATTCGGTGAATTTTCCCAGGTGCTAAAATTGAGCGACGCACTTCTGGCAGTTTGGTCAGGGGTGTATAACCTGAATCCAGATGACCATGTGTTGACAGATGAGCAAACTACTATATTTTGCAACTTGGCTCCCTTTTCTATTTTTGCAGCCCCGCGTGTTATTCGCCCACGATAGACCATTCATTTGGAGACACAGAAATTTGGGACGGAATTGCGAGTACTCCGTTTTGAATCACTTAAGCAAAATGGAGATATGAGGAATTCAGTTAGCCAAGACTTGAGCAATTATAGGCACTTGCCATGAAAACGCAGCATTTCTTGCAGTCCTTGAGCCAAAAATATAGGCAATGGCAGAGGTATTATAAAGTACTAAGCTGTAAAGGAAAGCTGCTTTGTTTATTAGTTATTACTAAGCAGAGAAGTTGCAAACATAAGCTTTACCTCAAGATTCTGCAACAGATATTTGTCCGTATAGCACTGACTAGCTCTAAAATAGAATTAAAATCCGGTATAAGCAAGCTAAAATCAATTACAAATCGTTGTCAAAAAAATCATCTTATTCCTTTCAGTCTGATCAGATGGTTAAAAAAGCAGAGTTCTTCAGCTATTTTAGTCCTGGCTTTACTGTCTTTTACTGGTGTTATTGGTCATAAGCTATATAATCAACCGGAATTAAGGGTGGGAACTTTAGCACCTCAAACATTTAAAGCTCCACACACCGCTAGTATTGAAGACCAAAGACAAACGGAAACCCAGATCAAATCCATTCGGCAAAATTCTTTCCCTATATTAGAGATAGATAACCAAGCAAATGCACAGATTAATGAGCATTTGCAACAACTACTGAATGATGGCAATGAGATTAGGAGTAATTTAGGTCCTTTCCCTTTTTTTGATACAGCCGTTTTGTCCATCGCTACCCAACAATATTTACGTTCTTGTCCAGTTGTAGAATGGCAAAAACTACTAATCAGCTTACAGAAAAGTAAAAAACAAAACTTAAAACCGAGGCTGACAAAATTAGGGTCACTGTCTCCATCTACATCTAAACAAAATCTGACAGCAAACAATCCGCATAAATATGCCGATCCAAAGCACATAGGTAGGACAAATATCAACTTTAGTCAAGCTTTAGGAGAATTGGGAGTTTATCGCACCGCTACATCCGAGCAAAACCTCGCCTCACTCTTAACGCAAATAGTCCAAGCGAGGAAAAAATATGCCCAAGCTCTAGGGAAAATTTCTTCCCTAGTAACAGAGGAATTAGATACAATATATACGGAAACCGCCTTTTTGGAATTATCTGATGACAACTGGATAAAAGCTGAAATTGGTATCCGCCAAAGTGCAGAGCGCATCCTGGCTCAGGGAATTCCCTATGGATTGCCATCAAATATTTTACACAATGCAGTAAGTTTACAATTACAGAACTCTGTACCAGATGCATCTATAAACTTGGCAAATAAGTTGCTATTAACTGTACTACAGCCAAATCTCAAAGTAGATCTCATCCAAACGAACCTCAACCTACAAAGAGCATCTGCTGGAGTGTCACCCGTAATGGTAGAAGTACATTCGGGAAATGTAATTGTCAAAAAAGGCGAGTTGATTACTGCGTGGCAATTTGACGTATTGGATTATTACCACTTAATTCATCGCCAAGTCAATTGGCTGGGTTTGATCGCGCTCATGGGAATCATTAGTATAGGAATTAGGGTGTTTATTTGGGTAGAGTATAAATCCAAAAGTCGTTTGCGACGACGCGATCGCTTGTTGATATTTCTCTTAGCTCTGAGTACACCAACATTATTAGCAATGGGAATACCTTATACTAATTGGAGCGGTCTGGGTTTATTGTTAGGTAGTCTTTATAGTCCAATTCTGGGGATAACAGTTATTAGTCTGCTAACACTGGTTATTCCTCTGACTATGGAAGTGGGAAAAATTGAGATCATCGCTGGTGTGATGGGAGGAATTTTGAGTTGTTATATTGCGCAAAGACTGCGATCGCGGGAAGAATTAGCCTTATTGGGTATAACTATTGCGATAACTCAAGGAGGTATTTACTTACTGTTAAAATTACTGAGTGGTGCAGCATTTGCTACTATTTGGTATCTAACTTTTAAGTCAGCAGCTTTATTTGCTCTATCAGGATTAGTTTGGAGCATAGTGGCTTTAGGGCTAAGTCCTTATTTAGAAAAACTGTTCGATTTGACTACTCCCATCCGCCTAGCAGAACTAGCTAACCCCAATCGTCCTCTACTGAAGCGACTGGCTCAGGAAACACCAGGGACTTTTCAACATACCCTATTTGTCGCCACTCTAGCAGAAGCCGCAGCTAAAAAATTAGGCTGTAATGTAGAATTAGTTAGGGCGGGAACACTATATCACGACATTGGTAAAATGCACGATCCTCTAGGATTTATTGAAAATCAGATGGGAGGACCGAATAAACATGATACAGAGATTAAAGACCCTTGGAAGAGTGCAGAAGTTATTAAAAAGCATGTGATAGAAGGCTTAGTCATGGCTAAAAAGCATAGTTTACCTACAGCAATTCAAGCTTTTATTCCCGAACACCAGGGTACAATGGCGATCACCTATTTTTATCACCAAGCAAAACAAATGGCTCAGGAAAACCCGCAGATAATTGTAGATGAAGCGGATTTTCGCTATAGTGGTCCAATTCCCCAATCCAGGGAAACGGGAATTGTCATGTTAGCTGATTCCTGTGAAGCTGCACTGCGTTCAGTCAAAGATGTGACAACTGAACAAGCATTATCGATGCTAAACAATATTCTCCGCGCTAAATGGGAAGATAATCAAATGGTAGATTCTGGAATCACTAGAGAAGAAATGTCTCATATTGCTCACATCTTCACTGAGGTTTGGCAGCAATTTCATCATAAACGCATTGCTTATCCTAAGTTAAAGACTGGAAATTCAAATTAGCCACTTTAGTAATTTACTCTTATTTATGACTGAGCTAACACTTGATTTATCTCCTACCATTAAGTTAACTCCAGAACAATTCTATCAAATCTGTCAGCAAAATCGCGATCTCCGATTTGAGCAGACAGCTACAGGGGAAATCATAATTATGCCACCAACAGGATGGGAAACTGGTAATCGGAATGGTAGATTAACCCAACGTTTATGTAATTGGGCAGATGCTGATGGTACAGGAATAGCTTTTGATTCCTCCACTGGTTTTATTCTACCTAATGGCGCAACCCGTTCTCCCGATGCTTCATGGGTAAAGCGAGATCGATTAGTAGCTCTCAATCCAGACCCAGATAAATTCTTGCGGCTGGTTCCTGACTTTGTAGCTGAATTACGCTCGGCTACGGACAGCTTAACCAAATTGCGCCAAAAGATGACAGAATATATTAATAATGGTGTATGCTTAGGCTGGTTAATCGACCCCCAAAATCAGCAGGTGGAAATTTACCGCCCACAAGCAGAGGTTGAAATCAAGCGATCGCCTACTAATGTGTCAGGAGAAGATGTATTACCTGGGTTTTTACTGGACTTGAGGCAGATTTTGCATTAGCCTACCATCTCAAGCACAATTAAACTATTCTTCATCAATGGTCATAAAAGCCAAAGAATTTGACTTTTTTGTAATTAGCGAATTCGGCGATGAAAAAAACGCAAATACTATCTACGCCCTTAAATTTTCAAGATGACTATCCTTGTCCAGTTTGTCGGTTGGGCATAATCTCTCATATGCCCTTAATGGACGCTATGTCTTGTAACTTTTGTCAAGAAATTTTTGCAGTCAATTTGGAACTACAACAAATTAAAATGCCTTCTAGAGAGCCTCCTTTAGTTTGGTGGTGGAACGGCTCTGACTGGACACAAGGAAGATTGGAAGGTGTGGAGTTGGGTTGGGGATATGGACTAGCTGCACTTCTGTTTATTATTCTACCTACTACTTTAATTGGCATCACAGCTTACTTTTTACCATCGACACCTCATACTCCTTTGTCTTGGATTCCGTATATTTGGACAATACTCACTTTTATTTTACATTCAGCAATTATAGTGGTAATTTTTATCGAAGTTTATCGAATTCCAGTTTTCGCTTATTTACGGGCTTTAGCTCGCTGGAGAAATAGAATTATTGGTTGACTCAACCTCAAGATATAATCGGTTAATATTATTTGATGGGACGAATGGGGGCAGAAGAAGCAGGGGAGCAGGGGAGCAGGGGGGAATGAAGAATTGGAAAAGTACTTAGAATGCGGGAGTACGTAGTTCAGAGATTAATAGCTTAATCACAATCTTAACCACTTGAGCATCAATTTCTTTTCTCCCCTGCCCCCCTGCCCCCCTGCCCCCCTGCCCCCCTGCCTCTTCCTGCCTCTCTATAGAAACGCAAATTGATTTTTATTAGCACATTATATGAGCGAACTGGAGCAATATTATAGAGTATTGGAGTTAGAGCCTGGAGCCACATTGGCAGAAGTTAACCAAGCTTACAAGGATTTAGTGTTTGTTTGGCATCCTGATCGTCTTCCTAAAGATAATCCCCGTTTACAGCAGAAAGCTCAAGAAAAAATCAAGGCGTTTAACGAAGCTCGCGAAAAATTGCGCTTTTTTACCCAAAAGTCTCAACCTTTAGAGTATACCTCTTCACCACGGAAACGCCCCTATAACCATGATCCAGTCAAGGAAAATCATCATCAAACAACAAATAACAGTTCAGATTTAAGTGGTAAAGATTTTAGTCGGGCTAATTTAAGTAATAAAGATTTATCTGGGAGAAATTTGAGTTATGCTAATTTGAGTGGTGCTAATCTCAGCGATACTTTTATGCATAAGGTGATTCTGCGAGGTGCTAATTTATCAGAAGCTAATTTATTTAGAGCTAATTTACTTTTGGCTGATTTGAGAGAAGCTAATTTGCGCTCTTGTAATATGATTGGGGCTGATTTGAGTGGGGCTGACTTACGTGGGGCTGATTTGACGGGAGCTAGGATTCGCTCAGGCGATCGCTTATTAGTCAAGTTGGTGGGAGCAAATCTCTCTGGAGCTATTATGCCTGATGGGACAATTCATCAGTAATAAAAGAAAAACCTGGTAATATTACTTATGACATTTTTTTAACTAATGATGAATATTGCGATTATTGGTTGTGGTTACGTTGGCTATGCCATCGCTCAACATTGGCAGCAAAAAAAAGATTTTATACTAACTGTTACGACAACTACTCCCGATCATATACCTAAATTACAAGCTGTAGCGGCAAGGGTGATGGTTGTCCGAGGTAATGATCTAGAATCTCTCAAAGCTGCATTAAAAAATCAAGAAGTGATTTTATTAAGTGTCGGCGCAAAAAGCAGAAATGCTTATGCAGAAACTTATCTGGATACTGCTAAAAACTTAGTGGCTATTATCAAGAATTTACCTAGTGTTCGCCAATTAATTTATACGGGGACTTATTCTATTTATGGCGATCGCAATGGAGTATGGGTAGACGAAGAAACACCACCTGCGCCACCGAATTTGTCTGCGCAAATTCTCTGCAAAACTGAAGAGGTCTTACTATCACTAAGTAATGAAAATATCCGAGTTTGTATTTTACGTTTGGGAGGAATTTACGGACCTGGTAGAGAGTTGGTACAAATATTCAAACGAGTTTCTGGGACAAATTTGCCTGGTAATGGTGATGAAATCACGAACTGGATTCACTTAGACGATATTATTAGTGCTATTGAATTTGCACGTCATCGATATTTACAAGGTATATATAACTTAGTAGCGGATGAACATTTGACAAGTCGAGAATTAATTGATCGTGTTATGACTACTCATGATTTGCCTAGTGTAGTTTGGCAAGTAACTGGTAAGAGCGATCGCCCATTTAATGTTTGGGTATCCAATCAAAAACTCAAAGATGCGGGATACAAATTAATTCATCCTCAAATAATATACTGAAAAACCTTGGAGGAAAGCTGTATATACGTATATTAAAACTCAATTATCGAAAGTTTGTGGAGATATCACACAGATTGGCTATATCTTATTTTATTCCCAACCAAGAGTTGCTACGATTTGTTGGGCTAGTTGAGCTGGTTTAAAAGGTTTAGCGATCATTGCTCGGACACCTAAACTAGCAAAACGTTGACGATCTGATACCTGTACCTTGGCGGTTAGTAAAATAACAGGAATATTTTGTGTTACTGGATTAGCTTGTAACTGCTCAAATGTCATTACCCCATCCATATCGGGAAGCATAACATCCAATAGAATAGCGTCGGGTTGTTCGGCTGCAGCTTTTTGTATTCCCTCATAGCTTGATCCGGCTAAAATCACATCTAACCCTGCCATAATTTCCAAACTAACTTTAGCAACTTCACGTATATCTTCTTCATCGTCAATGACTAAAACTCGTTTATTTGTCATAGATTCCCCTGTTTAATTTGTTTAATTTGTTTAATTTATTTGATTTATTTGATGCAATCTCCTTTTTAACCCTACTTCTGAGTGATTTTATCCGCTGTAACCTATTAGAAATACGAATATAAAGCTCCTGAAAAACAATCGGTTTTGTAACATAGTCGTCTGCACCTGTAACAAAAATTTGTTGTTGAACCTCAAAATCATCGCTAGCAGTCAAAAAAATTAGTGGTAGCCAATCCCATTCAGAATCACTACGAATAGAACGACACAACGCTAACCAATCAGATGATTGTACACTGATATCAATAATCAGAATATCTGGTTGGAAAGATCTCAAGCTAGCCCAGAAATTAGCTCGACTATCCAAACAAATACATTGTACACCTGAGGATATGAAAAAAGTTTTGATCTTAGTTAAAAGTTCTATATCCTCACCAATAACAAGAATTTTAGTATTGAGCAGCACTAGCTTGGCAGAATCTGTCACAGAAATAGGCGATGAAATAGGCATCTGATTATCTTTATCAGCTGTTTCTAATTCCCTATGCAACCTAATCACTAAAAGTTCTACTTTTTTAATCAAACTCTCTGAATCAGCTAGCCGAGAATTCATTGATAGAGGTGGAAATTTTGATTTAAGTAGAGTGTCTATTTTCCGAGCTAGGGTTGCACCATAGTCAAAACCAAACATTCCCAAAGCTCCTGATAGCTTATGGGCATTCTGTATAGCTTTTTGGTGTAGGGTATCCTCAAATATACCTACTTTCAAGTTTTCGACAAATTGCTCTAGCACATTGAGACGTTCAAAATTTAGGTTCTTAGTCTGCTGCCATATTTCTGTAACAGAAACATCTAGTAATTCTTGCTTAGTTAAATCTGGTAAATCTGGTAAATCTGGTAAATCTGGTTGGGCAAAATCCAAATCTACACTTGTAGCTGCTTGTTCAGATATAGTAGTAGGTGTAGTAGCAAATATAAATGTAGGATTAATTCGATATCCCTGCCCATAGACTGTTGCTAAAAAGTCATCTGCACCAGCAGATTTTAATTCACGACGGATATTTTTTATGTGAGATCTGACAGTCGAGTCATTAGGTGGTTCTGTATCAAATGCCCAGAGATGATCTATAATTTCCTGACAGCTATAAACACGTTTTTGATTGCGGAGGAATAATTCTAGTAATAGATATTCTTTGCGACTGAATTGCAGTAACTTACTTTTATAAGTAACTTGATGCAAGTTACTGTCCAAACATAACTCACCACATGTTAAGATAGGTGAAAAGTAAGTATTTCCTCTGCGAGTCAAAGCACGAATACGAGCACCAAATTCCTGGATATTAAACGGTTTGACTACATAATCATCTGCACCACTGTCTAGTCCCAGCAATTTATCTGTTGTGGTATCACGAGCCGTGAGGAGCATAACTAAAACTTGATTTTTGTGTTCCCTCAGACGACGACAAAAGCTGATTCCATCTAGTTTGGGCAGCATTACATCTAACAGAATTAGATCGTACTGTGCGCTTTCCACAAATTCCCAACCAATCTCACCATCTTGAGCAACATCTACAACATAGTTCTGCCTCAGCAAGAACTTGGTTAAAATCACTACCATACTTTTGTCATCTTCTACTAGTAAAATCCTCATAATGATTTAATAAAAATTAGTCCTCTCACTAGTAAGTATAACTAAAAGTAATTAATTACACTAGAATCACGTTTAAAATAGTGAATCAATTACTACAATTACTACAATAATTATAAATCTTTACCGAACTAACCACAATAATTTTCCCGTACCATAGATATGAAAGATTCTCAAGCTAGCTTATGTAAAGGAAATATCTTAATTGTTGATGATAAACCCAGTAATCTGCATCTTCTTTCTAGTATGTTGTGTACAGAAGGATATGATGTGCGTTGTGCTAGTAGTGGTACAATGGCGCTAATAGCGGTGGAAGCAGAACTTCCTGACCTTATACTATTAGACATTAATATGCCTGAGATCAATGGCTATGAAGTATGCGAAAGGTTGAAATTGGATCGACATACTTGCGACATACCAATCATCTTTCTCAGTGCTATGAGCGAAACTATTGATAAAGTAAAAGCCTTCCGGCTGGGAGGAGTAGATTATATCATTAAGCCTTTCCATTTAGAAGAGGTACTAGCTCGAATTGAGAACCAGTTAAACTTACGCAAGATGCAGCTAGAATTGCAAGCAGCAAAATTAGCTGCACTCAAGGCTCTAGAACAAGAGCAAGACTTAAATCGCCTCAAATCAGAGTTTGTCGCTATGATCTCCCATGACTTCCGCACTCCCCTGACTGCTATTCAGGGTTTTGCTGGAATACTACAGCATGGTTATCAAACTCTCTCACCAGAAGTAATTAATCGTTATACTGATAAAATCAATGTTGCTGTTGATTATCTCATTAATTTATTAGATGAAATTCTGCTAATTGGTAGAATGGAATCAGGTAGGATGGAGTGCAATCCCATATTAATTAATTTACAGGAATTTTGTCATAATCTTGTTGAATCAATCCAAAGCATGGCTGGTAATCAGCATCAGATATGTTTTACATGTCAGTCAAAATCTTGCCAAGCCTTAATGGATACGACATTACTCCAAAAAATTCTCAGCAATTTGCTTACCAATTCGATTAAGTATTCTCCCACAAAATTCCAGGTTTATCTGGATCTAGATTGTCAGCAAAACCTAGTTATATTTTCGATCAGAGACGAGGGTATGGGTATTCCTTTAGTTAATCAAATGCACTTATTTGAACCTTTCTATAGATGCAGCAATGTAGGCAAGATTCAGGGAACAGGTTTAGGTTTAGCAGTTGTGAAAAAATGTGTGGACATTCACCAGGGAAGTATTCTATTACAGAGTCAAGAAGGAGTAGGTACAACAGTGACTGTATCTCTACCTCGTTACTTCCCCGAAGAGCAGGGAACAGGGAACAGGGAACAGGGAACAGGGGAAGAGTAGGTCGTCTTTTTCAAAAATCAAATTGGAGTCCTATATGTATTCACTGTTCCCCGTTCCCTCTTACACCTAATATACTTATCTATTAAAGCAATGACCTTCTCTTTGATAATTGGTTTATTAATAAAGTCTGTTGCACCAAATACCTTTGATTTTACTTTATCAAAAACCCCATCACTTCCAGTCAGAATTATCACTGGAATATCCCTAAACGAAGAAATACGCCGTAATTGAACACAGAGTTCAAATCCGTTAATAGAGGGCATAATTAAATCCAGAAATATTAAATCTGGCTTGCTCTGAATCAAAATTGGTAAGGCTTCCATACAATCCTGACTACTCACAAATTTCATCCCTGCTGCACTAACTATTTTTTCCATAATCAGGCAAATTTGCTGACTATCATCTACACAGGCTATTAGTGGAGTATTAGATGCTTTCATCGTCTTATTTATAGTCATTTGAGCATCTTTACTACTGATTAAAGGTAAGTCATATACTTCAATCAGTTCTGCGATCCCTTGACAAATAAAGGGGAGTAAAGAACGAGTAATTTGCAATACGCTCTGTTTCATTTTAACAGCTAAATCTAGTAGCGTATGTTTACCATTGATGAGCTGCTCAAATTTTTTATAGACAGATGGACTGACTATCTGGCACAGTTCTTGTGGTTGTACTATTACCGGAGCTAAATGGGGCGAAATATTTTCTAGACCTGCATTTACCCAATTATTCCAAGAATTTTGCATCTGCTCAATAAAGAGATTGGCACTAGTGGAAATCATTATTCCATCCAGGATAGCTCCACTTTGCTTGCGTTCAAAGTTAAAGAAATTAGATATGTTAAGTTCTAGAGCTAAATCAAACAATAGTTCCGATATTGTATCTATAATAATATCATTGACTTGCGTTTGAGATAATTTTCGCTTCTCGTATAAATCTTGCACCAGGAGATAATCCCAGTAGTCTATTGATGTATCTTGAAAATTGAGTGGGAGATGATTGATATGAGGGGCATTTTGCATCAGATTTCTACGCAAACGACGATAGGGATGACTTCCACCTGTCGCCCAAATTAGTTGTCCCATGCGATAATAAAAATTCCAAATTTTTCCTCCAGAACTTTGAACCACTAGCTTACCGTTATATTGCAGTTGCAAGATGTTTTGAAACTCATGCAAAACATTATTGAATTGAATGGCTGTACGCACGTTTTTCATAGATTCCTTTTGACGAATTTCCTAGAAGATATATAGATCAATTTAATTGATACACAGTGAAATTCTCCATACCTAGCACTTGGGAATCTTTAATTAGTCGCAAACACATAATAAATCTTATTTATTCTTTACATAACTTTATTTTGCCCCAGAAATGTGGAAATCTTGTGGAAGATATTTTAATCTGAAACAATTTAGTCATGTTTATTCATCTGCTAAAATTTCCAACTAGCAGCATCTTTCTGTATCACTGTTAGTAATGATCTAGATCACACAAAACTTGAGATACAGCGTATTTCACACGCATGAGGTACATAAATGCCTGTAAACCTAGTAAACTAAAGGATATTCTGTACCTCATATCAATCAAAAGTGCTGTATTATAATATGGTAAGTATGTAATCTGGCTATGATAAATTTGTCAAGTGAGTTTATTCACGTTTGGATAGTTGGATAATACTATCAAACCGAAAGTCATTAACTAGTTCTGTCAGGGCTTTCGCTAAAACTGAGTGGAATTCAGGTATTTGTGCAATTAATTCAGCAGTTTGTCGTCCAGAACATCTACTGGCTGTCTTGTGTAGCTGTTCTATCCATTCATCAGGCATAACTTTTAAGGATTGAGCATCTAGGACAAAAGATGTGGAATGCTCGGCTTTTTTAGCATGAGTTTCTGTCTCCGATGCATAAATATAATTAACGCCTAAATGTTCAGCTAGCTTTTGCAAGAGTAATTCCTCAGAAAATGGTTTACGAATGAAATCATCACAACCTATTGATAGTATGAATTCTCGCTCGTCTTCAAAAGCACTTGCGGTTAAAGCAATGATTTTGCTCCGTACACTAGACCCCACATTTCGCCTTTCTTGATCACGAATCCATCTAATTGTTTCATAGCCATTCATTATGGGCATTTTTATGTCCATTAAGATTAAATCTGGCTGATGACGCTCCCATAGCGCGATCGCTTCTCGTCCATTCGTCGCCTCATATATCTCAAATCCTATAGGAGCGAGTAATTCCAGTAACAGTTGTTTACTCTCCCATTGGTCTTCCACAATTAGCAAGTGATAATTTGGTTGGTTATCATCCAGACGAATAACTCGCCCACTCAATAATGATTGAGGCATATTTATAGTTCCTGTAGCTGGTATAACTGGGACGTAGAAGTGAAATGTTGTTCCCCGGTTTACTACACTCTCAACTGTAATTTCCCCCCCCATTAATCTAACAAAATTTCGGCTAATTGCTAGTCCGAGTCCTGTTCCTTGATGGTTTTGTGCAGCTTTGGTCTGCACAAAAGGATTAAATAGTAACTTAATCTCTTCCGGTGTCATTCCGGGTCCTGTGTCCTCTACGTCAAAAATCAAGTGAATTAAATTATCAATCTTGCTGCGATCTGGATGATCTATTCCCACACTGATGCGGAGGATGACTTCCCCTTGCTGTGTAAATTTGATAGCGTTTCCCAGCAAGTTGAGTAAAATTTGCCGGAGTTTAACTTCATCAGTTTTAATGTATTGGGGAACATTAGGAGAGCGCTCTAATTTCAGATTTAACTGTTTGGATCGAGTTTTGATGTCTAATAGTTGTTGTAGGTTTTCTAGTAGAGCATACAGATCAAAATCATTAGTTTTTAGTTTAATGCTACCTGCCTCAATTTTTGACATATCTAATACATCATTGATTAGTTCCAGTAAGTGCTGTCCACTACGATTAATTATGTTTAAGTGCATTTTATGATGTTGATTCAGCAATGTATCCCGGCTCATGAATTCGGTAAACCCAAGAATTGCATTGAGTGGAGTTCTCAATTCGTGACTCATGCTAGCCAGAAATTCACTCTTGGCAAGGTTTGCTAATTCGGCGACGTTCTTCGCTTGTTCTAATTCCTTTTCTTGACGCTTGCGATCGCTAATGTCCCGATGAGAACCCACAAATCTGATCGGATTGCCATTTTCGTCCCAAAACACCTGTCCACGTTCCAGAATCCATTTGTAGTTACCATCACTGCACAACATCCGGTATTCTTGAATAAAGCAAGAATTTTCGGGAGAAATTTGATGATTCGCTTGCATTACCCAAGCAATATCCTCAGGGTGAATCCGGGACAGCCACTCGTGAATATTGTGGCTAATTTCGTCCGCCTGATAGCCCAAAATCTCCTTCCAACGGCTGGAGTAAAACACTTCGTAAGTCTGTAAGTTCAGATCGTAAATGCCATCCTGACTGGCTTGAATGGCTAATTGCCAACGTTCCTCACTTTTTTTCAGTTCTGCTTCTACTTGTTGACGTTTAATATCTTTTTGGTAAGCACTAATAAACTTGCCAATACTTTGAGCCATTAATTCAATAAATTCTTTTTCGTGACTCTCAAATTTTTCTGGTCTAGCACTAGCACTGAAAAAGCAAAGCGTACCATATAGCTGTCCATCAACTACAATAGGCGTACCAAGATAAGACTCTATTTTATAGTCTTGATAAACTTGATATTTACACATTTCTGCTTCCTCTCCGATATGAGAGAAACCAAGTGTTATCGGGTTTTCTATGATTTTTTGACTATACGCTGCTGAGAGATCGACTTCTAATCCTGGAACTAAAGTCTCGAATTCGGATTTCACAGCCAACAATATACAGGTTTGATCTCTAACTTGACAAACTGCTCCTGAAGAAAATTCTAAGACTTGACATCCGGTTGTAATATAATCCAAAAATAAATCTGTAAAATTATCGAAATCTGCCATGCTGATGCGATGTAATTGCTTCAGACTAGCACTAAAGTGAGCTAACACTTGATTTTTTTGATGTAATTCTGATGTGATTTTTTGGAGTTTTTCCTGTGTCTGTTTAAGCTTGTACAGGGCGTGATCACGTTCCTCTATACCTTGTTGTAACCGCTCGTTTTGCTCAACTAGCTGATATTGCATCTGACGCAGCCGTAATCGATTTTCCACCCGAGCAATTAGTTTCTGAGTTTTAAAAGGTTTGGTAATATAATAAATACCACCTGCTGTAAATGCTTTGACTTTATCCACAGGGTCATAGAGTATGCTAATAAAAATTATAGGTATATCTCGTGTTTTTTCATTTACCTTAAGTCTCCGACAAAATTCATAGCCATCTATATCTGGCATCATAATGTCTAGCAAAATCAGATCGGGTAAATTCGCCTGAATTGACATGAGCGCCAGGTTAGCATCCTTGCAAGACCGCACCTTATAACCAGCCTTTGATAGAATATTCGATAGCAGAATTAAATTTATCGGATTATCATCAACTACTAGAATTTGTGCTGGTTGTTTTAAAGGTTGTTGTTGATTCATCTGATTTTTCGCGATTTTTAAGTGAATATGCCAAATTACACACTACCTACTACCTATGTCTTGTCATCTAGAAAACTCCTCTTTTTTTACACAAACGCCTCATAGTGGTTATCACTGGGATGGGAGCTATCGCCGTTTCTTTGAAGGTTGGTACTATCGCGTTACTTTGCCTGACATTGGGCAAAACTTCGCCTTTATGTATTCTATCGAAGACCCTCAGGGTAGTCAGCCTCATAGTGGTGGTGCAGTACAAATTCTCGGTCCTAATGATGAATATCTTTATCGGACTTTTCCTCGTGTTGCAGATTTTTGGGCCAATCGGGATGTTTTGGCTCTAGGACATTGGGGTAAAACTGACTTACAGAGTGTCCCTATTTATCTAAATCCTAGGGATTTTTGGCAGCACATACAATCAGGATATCAAGCAACAAGTCATTTAAACCAGGGAATTATTGGCGATTACTCTCAAAATAATTATTGCCGATGGCAATATGAAATTCAACCTATTTATGCCTGGGGTAATAAAAACTGTATACAACAATCTACCGCCGGATGGATGTCATCTTTACCAGTTTTTGAACCAGGATGGCAAATTTTAATGGCTCATGGCAAGGCTTGTGGTTGGATTGATTGGTGCGGTCAGATATATGAATTTACTGATGCTCCAGCTTATAGTGAAAAAAATTGGGGTGGTGCTTTTCCACAAAAATGGTTTTGGCTCAACTGTAATTGTTTTGCTGGCAACCTAGACCTAGCTTTAACAGCAGCTGGTGGTAGACGTGGTGTATTGTGGTGGATGGAATCTGTAGCCATGATTGGCTTACATTACAAAGGCAAGTTTTACGAGTTTGTTCCCTGGAATGCTCAAGTAGATTGGATAATTCATCCTTGGGGTAGCTGGCAAATGCGTGCTAGAAACTATAAATACGAGATTGAGTTGCTGGGTACTACTGATTTAGTCGGTACACCTTTACGTGCACCAAACAATGATGGTCTAGTATTCTGTTGTCGAGATACTCTGACAGGAAAACTAGATTTAGAATTACGCGATATTAGTGCTAGTCAACCAAAAACTCTTTTAAACGCACATAGCGATCTTTGTGGATTAGAAGTTGGTGGTGGTTTATGGGACAATATTTGGCGCTCCCAGGAAAATTAATGCTATACTTTGCTTACGTATTTCATATTTGGGGTTGTAGCTCAGTTGGATAGAGCGGGCGCCTCCTAAGCGCCAGGTCGTGCGTTCAAGTCGCACCAGTCCCGTCAGGAAAGTAATTAATTGAATAGATGGCGTATGAACCTTAAAATAGTCCATAATCAGGATTAATTTTGGCTTCTACCGAAATTAAAGGCATAAATCGCAGGTTTAAGTCTACTTTTTCTGTTTTTCATCCAGACAGATTTTATCTAAATTTGTTAATCTACATAACTAATGTTTGCTCATTCAAGGCACAGAATGTTGATCTAAGCAGAAATCCTCTAGAACATTGAACAAATTATTTTTATCGAGTAAGTCTTTGCAGCTTATTGCTTTTTTGTTTCCAGTATTTATCTGCTGGACTTATGAAAGAATACAAAATCGACTAATCGAACCACAAGCTATACTAGTGCTGGGAGGTTCAACTCGACACTTAGAACGGGAGAAGTTTGCGGCAAAATTTGCTCTGAAGCACAAGAATCTACCAATTTGGATTACTGGTGGCAGCCCGCCAAAATTAACTCAGGAGGTATTTGCTCGGTCTGGTGTTAGTCTTAAGCTGTTGCATTTAGATTATGAAGCTGTTGATACGCTAACAAATTTTACTACACTAGTTGATGAATTGCAATCTCAAGGCATCAAAAGTATTTATTTGATTACTTCTGATTTTCATATGCGTCGCGCTAGTGTGGTTGGCAAAATTATTTTGGGTAGTCGAGGTATTAGATTTCAAGCAGTGACCGTACATTCAGACAAATCTCCAGAACCAATTAGCAAGTCTGTACGTGATGGGGTAAGAGCCATTATTTGGATCACAACTGGTTATACCGGTGAAGAGGGGGCAGGAGGGCAGGGGAGCGATCTTCGCAAGGGAGCAGGGGGGAAAGATGATTTTAATTTTTACCAGTAGTTAACCGTTGTTAGCTGAACTTATTTAGCCAATACTCCCCAACATCATCATAAATTTGATACCCTATCTTAAACATAAATTCGAGAAAGTTTAAATCGTGGAAATTCAACTTGGGCGGGGAAAAACAGCTCGTAGAGCCTATGGAATTGATGAAATTGCCTTAGTCCCCGGTAACAGAACGCTCGATCCGAGTTTGGTAGAGACTAAGTGGCGTATTGGTAATATTGAGCGAGAAATTCCGATTATTGCCAGTGCTATGGATGGTGTTGTAGACGTAAATACATCTGTACGTTTATCTCAGTTAGGGGCATTAGGTGTTCTCAATTTAGAGGGTTTACAAACTCGTTATACTGACCCAGATCCCATCTTAGATCGGATTGCTGCGGTAGGAAAAGATGAATTTGTTTCTCTCATGCAAGAACTTTATGCTAAACCAGTCCAGTTGGAATTAATTGCCCAGCGTATTCAGGAAATTAAACAGGCTGGCGCAATTGCAGCTGTAAGTGCTACTCCATCTGGTGCTAGCAAATTTGGTGATGTAGTAGCTGCATCTGGAGCAGATTTATTTTTCGTCCAAGCTACTGTGGTTTCTACATCACACTTATCCCCCACAGACGTCACTCCACTTAATTTAACGGAATTTTGCAGTTCTATGCCTATACCTGTGGCTTTGGGTAATTGTGTAACTTATGAAGTAACTTTAAATCTGATAGCATCGGGAGCATCTGCAGTATTGGTGGGAATTGGTCCCGGTGCTGCTTGCACTTCTCGTGGCGTTTTGGGTGTAGGCGTTCCACAAGCAACCGCGATCGCTGACTGTGCTGCTGCTAGAGATGATTACTATCAAGAAACTGGTAAATATATACCTATCATTGCTGATGGTGGATTAATTACTGGTGGTGACATTTGTAAGTGCATAGCTTGTGGTGCTGATGCTGTCATGATCGGCTCTCCTCTAGCTAGAGCTTCTGAAGCTCCTGGCAGGGGTTACCATTGGGGAATGGCTACTCCTAGTCCTATACTACCCCGTGGTACTCGGATTCAAGTTGGTTCTACTGGGACTCTAGAACAGATACTTATAGGACCTGCTAAATTAGACGATGGCACCCATAATCTTTTAGGAGCATTGAAAACTAGTATGGGTACCTTGGGCGCTAAGAATATGAGGGAAATGCAGCAAGTTGAAGTTGTGATTGCACCAAGTCTATTGACTGAAGGCAAGGTTTATCAAAAAGCACAGAATCTAGGTATGGGCAAGTGATTAGTAATACTAAAATCTGGTGCTATTAGTCAAGCTGATGACAAATTTATTGCTTAACAGCAGAAACTACATTGAATACTAGATGCTTAAATGCAATGCAGTTAGTACTAAACTTCCCATAAATTTTTCCTTTGAGCAGCAACAATCACTGGAAAAATTAGATATGTCTCTTACAATAGAAATAGCGGAGACGCATGTTTCCGTTCACTCCTCACACCACATTCCGCCCGAACAACTGTTTGGGCGGTTCCTTATGATAACTTAACTGAAATTTGGCACTTAATTTAGTACTTGCCTTCTTTGTAAATGTACATCTCTCTACTTTCTGTCCAGAGGTTTTGCTATGGTAGAATTTTCACGAAAGACGGAAATATCATAGCTAAAGGTTTTTAGGCATGTCAACAGCCGCAAACGTTACAGATTCTACTTTTAAGCACGAAGTACTCGAGAGCGAAGTTCCTGTGCTTGTTGATTTTTGGGCTCCCTGGTGTGGTCCATGCCGGATGGTAGCACCTGTTGTTGATGAAATTGCAGCACAATATGGAGAGCAACTTAAAGTTGTGAAAGTTAATACTGACGAAAATCCCCAGATTGCTAGCCAATATGGTATTCGTAGTATTCCTACATTAATGATTTTTAAAGATGGAGCAAAAGTGGATATGGTTGTTGGTGCAGTACCTAAAAGCACCTTATCTAATACAGTAGAAAAATATCTCAAAGCAGACGATAAATCTACAATAGGCGGGGCTTAGGTATGGCTCGGCATTGATCAGTGCCAATGGGCTTGATTTTAGATGATGCTTCCAGAAAACTAATCATCTACTGCACCTTGGTATATGTTTAACCATAGGTGCTTTTTATTACTGCTTTGACTAAGTAACCAGTTAAGTCGCAATTCTGCCACTATTAACTCCAATTGTTTGGGGCAAAATAATTGGTAAATCGTCAAAATTTAGGTACAATATAGTGCCATTATTGTGGCAGTTCTCATGACTTCCGAAACGTCGTTTGACACATTAGAGTCTCTCCAAGCAGATCTCGCTGAATTAATTGATCGTTTACCGACTTTAAAACATCGGCAGTTTATTCAGCAAGCACTTGCCACCATAGTGCGTTTAGCTGATAGCGAAATTGAACGTCTGGATTGGAAAATCTTATCTGCTGCTTTAGCAGACATGGAGCGTGGTTTTCAGCTTTTCTATGACTATAGGCACGTCCGCAAAGTAACTATTTTTGGTTCAGCACGTCTATCACCAGAGAGTCCAGAATATCATATGGCCGTTGAGTTTGCTCGTGCTATCTCCCAACTAGGATTCATGGTGATGACTGGTGGTGGTGGTGGTATTATGCAAGCTGGTCATGAAGGTGCTGGGCGGGAAAATTCCTTTGGCTTAAATATTCAATTACCTTTTGAACAAGAAGCAAATCCATTTATTGCAGGGGATGTGAAACTGATCCACTTCAAGTACTTCTTTACGCGTAAGTTGTTTCTCTTGAAAGAGAGTGATGCGATCGCCCTATTTCCTGGTGGCTTTGGTACTCAAGATGAAGCTTTTGAATGCATAACATTAAGCCAAACAGGTAAATTTGGCCCTGTTCCTGTTGTTTTAATTGACCACCCTCAAGGTAACTACTGGCGTTCTTGGAGTCAATATATTAACGAGCAATTGGTTCAAACCGGTCTTGTTAGTCCTGAAGACCCTAATCTCTATACAATTACAGATAATTTAGCAGTAGCTTATAAGGTAATTACTAATTTTTACCAGGTATACCATTCCAGCCGCTATGTAGGACAAAAACTAGTCATTCGCATGACACAAGATTTGTCCGATGAGCAAGTGGAACAGCTAAATCAGGACTTTAGCGATATTCTGATCAAAGGGCGGATTGAGAAAAGCCAGTTACTACCTGAAGAAGGACAAGATGAAACGTCTGAGTTACCTAGATTAATCTTATATTTTAATCAGCGAGATCTTGGTCGTTTGTATCAAATGATTTCAGCAATTAACCAAATGGGAACTCACTCTCCCGTGGTATTAGCACATCCAGAAAGGAAGTAAACACTTCTCAACCTAATTACATCTCTTGCGTGTGATTTCAATGCTAATTCGACCGTTAAAGTCAGGAATAGGAGCAGCAGGCTTACTAACAATTACTTGTACTTGGTTGATTGGGTAATTTCCTCTAGATGTCGCTCCACTGCTGTTGCAGTTGTCTAAAATAGCATCTGCGATCGCACCAGCTAACCTTTCCAATAGAGAAAAATTCGAGGTCTTGACCAGATTTTGCACCAAGCTGATAGTCTGACGATAATCCACAGTATCCTCAATTGCATCAGTCTGACTCACCTGAGTCAAATCTAACCACAAATTGACATCTACTTCAAACCACTGTCCTAACACCTGTTCTTCCGGTAGATAGCCAACATAACCATAACAGCGAATTCCTGTTAATCTAATACAATCCATAAGACTTGCAAGATGGGATTTAATTTTAACCTATATAGTGGAATTTTCTCATACACCAAGTAGAATGAGAGATTGTCTATATCAATTAAATGTCGCTGGTCTTGAGGAATATCAATCAGCTTTGGTCTTATATCATAGTCGAAACCTTAAAGCGTTTAGGCATAAGCTGTGCAGTTATTTGTCCAGGTTCACGCTCTACACCATTAACGATGGCTTTTGCGGCTCAAGCATTAGATATTGAGGTGATACCAATTCTGGATGAACGTTCATCTGCCTTTTTCGCTTTAGGACGGGCGAAAGTCACTGCAAGAGTTTCAGTGCTGGTTTGTACATCTGGTACAGCAGGAGCGAATTTTTATCCAGCAGTCATTGAATCACGAGAAAGTTGTGTTCCTTTATTGGTCATCACTACTGATCGACCGCCAGAGTTAAGAAACTGCCATTCTGGACAGACAATCGACCAAGTAAAATTGTATGCTAATTATCCTAACTGGCAAACTGAATTAGCCACACCATCTCCCAACACAGAAATGTTAGCTTACCTGAGGCAAACAGTAATTTATGCTTGGGAACGTTGTCAAATTCCGACGCAAGGTCCTGTACATTTAAACATCCCCTTCCGTGATCCACTAGCTCCTATTTCTGATGGTCTTGATTTAATCTCCCCACCAGAAGAATTTTTCTCATGGCTGTTCTTACCTCAACCGGCTATTTCTCGGTTACCAATACCTGAAATATGGCTGAAATCTCAGCGCTGTATAATTATTGCAGGTGTCGCTCAACCTCAGCAACCAGAACAATATTGTCGGGCGATCGCTCAACTTTCCCAAATCTTGCACGCTCCCGTATTAGCGGAAGGCCTTTCTCCTCTGAGAAACTATGCTGACCTCAATCCCTATCTCATTTCTACCTATGATTCGATTTTACGCAATCCTCAACTAGCACAAGCATTATCACCAGCAATTGTGATTCAGATCGGGGAAATGCCCACAAGTAAAGAACTGCGTCAGTGGTTATTCAATACTGATCCCCATCGCTGGATTGTTGACTCTGGCGATCGCAATCTTGATCCCTTACATGGAAAGACTACACATCTAAGGATATCAATAGAACAGTTAGATTTGTCAACAAACCTACCATCATCTTCACCTACTTTACCTCATCCCTATTTGCAATTGTGGTGTGATACCGAAGCTAAAGTCAGGCTGGCTATTGATGAAACACTGGAAAATATAGAGGAATTATTTGAAGGAAAAGTTGCTTGGTTAATTTCTCAAGTATTACCGCCTGAAACTTCGTTGTTTATTGCTAATAGTATGCCAGTCAGAGATGTGGAATTTTTCTGGAAACCAAATAATTTCCATGTGCGATCGTATTTCAACCGTGGTGCAAATGGTATTGATGGTACTCTTTCTACTGCTCTAGGAATTGCTCATCGTCAATCAAGTAGCGTCATGTTGACAGGAGATTTAGCTTTACTACACGATACTAATGGGTTTTTAATCAGAAATAGATTCATTGGACATCTCACCATAATCTTAATCAACAATAATGGTGGGGGAATTTTTGAAATGTTACCCATCGCTAACTTTGACCCTCCCTTTGAAGAATTTTTTGCTACTCCTCAAGATATCGATTTTGCTAAATTATGCCATACTTATGGTATAGAGCATGAATTAATTATTACTTGGCAGCAATTGCAAGCAAGATTATATCCATTACCAAGCCAAGGGATTAGAGTTTTGGAGCTAAGAACAAATCGCAAGGCTGATGCTAAATGGCGACAAGAAAATTTAGGCAAATTTTCTTCGATGTTTAGATAATTAATTAAATTAGAGAATTCCAAATCAAAAATGATCCACCGGTCTCTATATCTTCGGTTCAATTAGGCTGAATCGAAAAAAAATTTAATTCTCTAGAGGGATGGGAAAAACCATTGACCTTTGATATCATATTCTTGAATAATGGGAGTGTGACCAAAAATAATTATAAATGGTCACACTCCCATTATCTAAGAGGATAACGTAGAA
>Ga0116229_10000130_pt1 | contig 75187 bp, 63 predicted proteins | sample S1TSphgellanicum_3_FD_87313 | JGI IMG/M metagenome (GOLD analysis project Ga0116229, IMG submission 87313) | Host-associated microbial communities from peat moss isolated from Minnesota, USA - S1T2_Fc - Sphagnum magellanicum MG | ecosystem: Host-associated > Plants > Peat moss > Unclassified...
TTATTTAACCTTAAATTATTTTCAGCTATTATGAGTTGTTTTTGGCTATTTTATGTTACTTTTGATTATTTTAGCTTATTTAACCTTAAACTATTTTCAGCTATTATGAGTTGTTTTTGGCTATTTTATGTTATTTTTGGCTATTGTAAATTATTTCACTTTAGGCTACTTGTAGCTATCATAAGTTATTTTTTACTATTCTAAAATATTTCATCTTAAGCTATTTTCGATATGTGAGGCTATTGTTGGTTATTTTTTGTTATTGAAGGTTATTTCACCTTATGTTATTATTGGCAATTCTAAATTATTGTAAGCTATTTCACCTTAAATTATTTTTGTCTATTATAGATTATTTCACCTTAGATTATTTTTGGCAATTTTAAGTTATGGCTATTGGTGGCTATTGGTTGTTCTTTTATTGGGGATATTGATGTTTATTCTATGTTAAATTACCAAAGGCTATTAATGGCTATTGCTGGATATTGGTGGTTATTAATGGCTACTACATTAATGGCTATTAGTGGTTATTAATGCTTACTATATTAGTGGCTATTGGTGACTATTCTATTAATGGTTATTGGTGGATATTCTATTGGTGGATATTGATGGTTATTAATGGTTATTATATTAGTGGCTAATGATGGTTATTTTATTAGTGGCTATTGACGGTTATTTTATTGGTGGCTATTGGTGGTTATTTTATTGGTGGCTATTGTGGTTATTTTATTGATGGCTATTATTGGCTATTTTATTAATGGCTATTGGTGGTTATTTTATTGGTGGCTATTGATGGTTATTTTGTTGGTGACTATTATTAGCTATTTTATTAATGGTTATTGGTGCTTATTTTATTGGTGGTTATTATTAGCTATTGTATTAATGGTTATTTATTAGTGGTTATTATTGGTTATTTTATTAATGGCTATTGGTGGCTATGTTATTGGTGGTTATTTTTTCTTATTTTATTAATGGCTATTGGTGGCTATTTTATTGGTTGTTATTATTGGTTATTTTATTAATGGCTATTGATGGCTATTTTATTGGTGGTTATTATTGGTTATTATATTGATGGTTGTTGGTGGCTATTTTATTAATGGTTATTGGTGGCTAGTGGTGGTTATTCTATCTTATATTATGACTATTGGTGACTATTTTATTATAAGTTATTGTTGGATATTTTAGGTTATATTATCATAAGCTATTGGTAATTATTCTATTGTAGGTTATTTTAAATTATTTTTCATAACCTATTATTAGCTATTTTAAGCTATTTTACGTTAGGTCATTATATTTTATTTTAGATCATTTTAAGTTATTATACTTAGGATAAGATAATTTATAATAACGTAAGGTATAAGTTAGAATAACTAAAGTAGCCTAAAATAATATAGGGCATATAAAAAGTAATATATATAGGGTATTTAAAACAACATAGAAACAAACCTATTTACTACAATAAATTGTAATAGTGAATTATGTCAATTAGTAATGAAACACAATGTTTACATAGTGATATCATAGTGAAATAACTTTAACCAGGGTGAAATTAGTAAAATGCAATGAACTTATTTCACTTTTAAGGTCCCATAGTGATTTAGGCTAGTGGACTACACCCCACTTTTGTAGTAATGTAAGAACTTAACCATGGGGACCAAATTGGGTTGGGTTGATGATGACCATATCCCACAGTCAAATTTCAAGGCATATAATTGTAAAAATTAAAACAAGTTTGGTTGTGGGCTTACAAGTTTATTCCCACATTTCATTCAACTGATTAACGGCTTCCATCCCTTTGTAGCCTTAATGTGTACTACATCACACAATAATCCATTGACATTTAAAACAAAAAAATAATGTGCCCTATTAGTTAAAAGCTTGTTTGGAGAAGGAATGGGGGTGCCCATTAATAATTCAAAGCTCACCTTTTTAGGTGCATTCGCAATAGCAGCTATGTGGACACCTTGCTGACAACCAATGATTACAACTTATGTGCTTTGGATCGAGTTTGCCTTTTTGAACTTACTAATAGCACTTAGCATCACCTTCAAAAATAAAATCACATGGGATGGCCACCATAGGATTCAACTCCTTGTTGATAGTTGCTTTAGTTGTGATTATATTTTCAACTACAAGAATTGTCATGTCATGTTCCCCATACCCATCATGCGATTTCTCTTGGGTGTTATGATCTAGTGATAAGTTTAACCCATGCTCCTGAATGAAGTAACAACCCACACATGTCAACTAATGCCAAGTGAAATGTATAAGCATGAATAAACAACAATGACCTAACAATTTGAGTTGTTCTAAAAAGTAAAGTTACTTATTTGAGTTTGGTTTTAAAAGTACACCCAAATTGTGAACTAAATTATGACCCCATCTCAAATGAAATCATGTTGATTAAAAAACTTAAATAGTCAAGTTCAAATATAATATTACAAATTGATTACATATATAATTATAAAACTTCATCAACTCAATCCACAAAATCAAAGCTAACATTATAGATGCAAATGCCTTTTAAAGATTATTCAAATCTTAAACAAGATTGAAATCTACATCATAGATACATGATCTCCAAGATCCTACTTATTAAACATCAAGTGTAAATTTATGTCAAACATGATAAAGGAAATTATCATCACTCCCATACTCACATCATTTTGTGTTGTAGCATCAATTGACATTAAATTATTTTCTGATCCAAATGTAGAGCCATGAATATTCTGACCAGATTTCACACATTTCAAGATGTCTTGCATCATACTAGACATCTCTTTATGGCTTTCCATCAAGGAATCTTGCATGGATTTCATTTCATCATTCACCTTCCATATTTCCTCTATTGAGTTTCCACGACCTCTAAACGAACTTCAATCTCAACAACCAAACCATGCCCATTATTATCCATGTTCCAATTCATTGTCTCAGCATCCTACAAGCCAACTCACAATTCACGAATAAGTCCAAGTATAGAGACACATCACAACCAACATGAATGATCGACATAAAATTTGAATAAAATTAGCCTTTAAAAAAAAAAATCAATGAAAACATAAATTTTGATATTAAATTAGGGTCCATGTTTTGGGATTAAGTAGATATTAGGATTTAAGCTTTATTCTCATCTCATCTTCTTCCACCTCTGACCTTTTACATTTGTAGGTCTTGTCCCTTTCACATTCTTTTTGAAGTTCCACTAATGTTGGGGGCCTTCCGAACTCATGCTATTGCTCCCATCAATTTCATAATTTGGGAGTAGGTCAACAGATAATAGGATTAATGAATTGCAAAAACAATTCTCTAACTAAGTCTACAAATGTCAGAAGGGTAGAAATGTACCATTCACTCCTTAATGCCAATTTCACCTACTCATTCAACTTGATGCCCAGTTTTTGACCTATTCGGATTCTTAACATACATTGAGTCCTTTCAATATTCTCTTTTTGTGCCAAAACTTCATGCAACTTATTTCAACGAGCCTCTGTGTAATTTCAGGGTTGTTCTTCATTCTTCTCTATTTTCTTCTTTAAAAACCCCCGCCTAGCTTTCATGACTATTGCAACTTGACCTTTAAATTGCCTATAGGAAAGAGGGTGATCTAAGTATTCAAAGCCCATCTCTAGGGCCTCCTTTATTGCCTCTAGTTCTTCAATGAGTTGTTTACATATGTCATTAATGGTTGGGTTTAATTTTAAGGATACCCTCAAAGAGCTATTAACCACTTATTATTGCCCCCACCAATAGGTCTCCCCTCCACATTATAATGCACAATAGGAATTACACCCTTACCACTAAGTTGAGCCACTTCGATCCCCAACCTCTTCATGATTTTGTCCATTGCTCAACACCTTGCCTCCTATTCACTCTGCTTGGAACAAACATTTGAAGAAACAACTTGGCTATCTAGTTGGGTAGAAAAATCTCCAATTGAAACAACAACTAGTTCCTTACCTCTCATTAGGTTAGTAAATGGAGATCTTGATGTTGTGATCATTTTATTTTGAGGACCACACCCCGAGGTAACTTGTGGCATACTCATTAATTGTGGAGTGCTAGGTCGCATTGAATGTTGTTGTAGGTATTTCAGTGGCATTGGTGGGCCTACAACAGAAGTTGTTGCTGATGTGGGATTGATAGGCCATGGTGATGGCATCTATTGGTATGTGGGTGCCATTACTAGGCAATTAGTAGTTTGGTCTATTGTTATAGGATTTGTAGCCTAATTGCAGCAACAATTGTTGCTAATGGTGGATTTCCATGCCAAGTTGGTTGCATTTGCATACAGCCAAGTGGCATTTGTTGGTATGTAATAGATGATCTTGTTGTTATGGTATTGGAAGGTCCAAGTTGTGTGTGCCAATTAAGAGCTTGCATAGACCAACCAAGACCCCATTGTGCCCACCTTGGCATTTTCCATTGATAATAAACTGTCATTTGCTGCAGATTTTGGGGCATGGCTTTTGGGATTGTTGCAATAATTGGTCTAGTCTTTAATTTGCCTATAAAAATTGAGATGTAATAATATAAGAGCTTGAATTAATGAAAAATACATGAGCTATGCCTAGTTTTTGTAATCATGCAATTATAACCTACATTGGATTGTTTAAAAATTGAATGCAACAAATGGACCAACAAACCTAGTGCAATTAGAGATGGAAGTTATTCTGAAGTCATAGCTTCATGGTCTCCACTTGTGTTACCAAATTCTTTACTCATCATGTGAACTTGATATTTCATTAGTTCCCCCATGGTTGAGGGCCCTCCACAATTTGAATCACCTTGTTGTGAAGAATCCAAATTTGGATCAACCCAAATTGGTATTTGATTGGCAATCAGAGTTGTAGGATGTTTTTGCATGTTCCAACATTTAATGTGTTGCCTTTGTGGTTTTCCCTTCTTCTAGAACCAACACAATTTAGTACATTTGCACAATAGTGTGTTATAATGCCATTTGAAACAAATTGATCTTCCACATTCTATGCATTCCTTATGAACAATTTGTCCATTTCATTAGTAGAGTGCATATGCACCTCACTAAATGAAATATTTTTAAAAAAATTATTCTAGACATTTCTATAAACACTTTTGTAAACATGACTGTGTTTTTTAATTTACATAGTTACATAAACTTACACACATGACCTTCAAATAGGGCTATATAATCTAGACTCCTTCAAGAGACCAAATTATTTGCAAACAAAACATATTTTTTTCAAACTATATTTTGAACCTAGATGGCTTGCACATCAAACCAATAACATATTATTGGGCTTCAACATTAAAAAGATTAAAGCTTCTAATTTCCAACTTCCATTTTCACCCTAAACAACACAAGACTTGGAGAAAACCTTAACAACTTATTGTCATATGAACTAAGGGACTAACAAAATAATACATTGCAAAAAAAATTGAAAGATGTTTTGAATGGTAAAAAAGATACCTTCTTATGAGGTTTTTCCTCTTCTGAACTACTATTAGACCTTTTAGACACCTCGTCCTTGAGGACATCTTTAGAAAAATCTTTATCAACCTTGATGACTTGTCAGATTTTCAACTTTTCTCTTCCTTTTCTAACTCTACTGAACTACTAATTACCACATGCAATATAGTACATTTGCATAACTATTCATTGCATCGAAGTGTTGAAATAACACCAACTTGGAGCTTCAACTTTCAACATTGTTTACAAATCTCCTTGACCACGACAATAGTAACTACAACCTCTTGATCTTTATGCAAGCAAAGTACAAAACAAAGATGGTTAATTGTAAGTTCAAACTAAATATGAATTCAAGATAAACAAAAAATGAGAAGTGTGAAAAAAAACTATGTGTGAATTAAATGTGTGAGAGGTTGATTGTGAAAAAGTTTGTTAAATGTGATAGAAGAAGAAGAAGGGCATCACTTGAACTTTGAATTCAATAGCTTGGATTGATTTGATTTAATGATCTAAACATAATATCAAATTTGATAATCTTTAATCATGTGTTGCCATGTTACACTATGGACATTGCCAAGTGGCAACATCAAAATTGTTGATTTTAGTCATTAATGCACCCTTCATAATTTAAAAAAAATTAAAATTACATTTTCAAAGGGTTGAGATTCATTCTCAAATATGATCAAATGGCCTACATTTATTTAGTACATTTTCAACTTTTTAACTACATTTACCATATATTCCATAACAATTTCTGAAAAAAAATGAAATGCTTGGATTAACTTGCACAACCACATCTTCTTGACATTAAGGCAAAAAAAATTAGCTTAGACTAAAAAAGGTGGAAAACACATGAAATCTCCCTCTCAAATGTGGTTGAAGCAACACAACTGCATATTTTTGTTGAAGAAAATGTAAGAACATTCAAGAAATGGAGAAAAGGTGAAGGCATTTACCTCCATTCTAGCCCAAGAAAAGAATCTAGCTTTGCTTTGTTTTCAATTATCATGCACCTTCACAGTTCTTCAGATTCTTTTGCTACATTGATGATCTATAGTTCACTATCCATTGCCTCCATATTCAAATGTTTTGTAAAGTCTACATCAAGAGGTAGGCAAGAACCTCTATCCCATATCACTTCGCTTTCCCATTTCCCCTTTTCATTATGTATGAAAAGTTGATTCTACTACCATTTTAGCTCAACATTAGTTTTCCATGTTGCTTGTTATTTCTATCCTCAACATGTCCAACTAACTCACATTGAAGGTCCATTTCTTCCTATTTGCTTGACAACCTTGAAAGAAACATTAACTATGGCATGAGATGCCTCCATCTTCCTAACTAGGTTTTTGATGGTTAATATTAACCCTAATTTGTGCCACATGTGAATTTTGTCCAACTGTAGATCATTGACAATGACTAAATGTGACATACATTAGTCATGTTTATAACCATGTGTCCATTAACCTTCAATGTAATGTGTTTTATCCACCTGCATTATCATGGGGGTCTGTTCATTAAGGCTTGATTACAACAAGCCATTACTAAAGGAGATTAAAATTTACTAGCTAGACAAGACATCCTTGATCATAAAAAATTAAGAGCTCAATAATGTTTAGAACACTAAGTAGGCTTCCATTCACAAATAAACAAATCTAATGGATGTGTATTTGCATGGTCCTAAACTTGAAGTACACTAGTAGTATATCCACATTAGAACCAACCTATTAGATTCTAAAAGATGGGAATCATGGTGAATCATGAGGATTCCACCATATATTCACATGGTACATTAATCTGTATTTTGTAAAAGATTATTGTATCATTCAATTTCAAAGTCCAATAAATCAAATTTGCTAGGATCAAATTTTGTCACCTTTTTTTATAATATTTCTCATTAATTAAACTAAATTTTCAATTTGTGATCCACTTTCAATTTGTTGAAGTTGTTATTTTTTGTGGATAATCAAAGGCTGGTCCATCTTTCAGTTCAACATTGTTTTTAATTTTTTTTTAAACCTATCTATAATTTTTAAACATTTGTGTTATTTTGTTAATCTTTGCATTCCATGTTAAATTATTCATGAAATTGATTGAATTGATGGAGCAAGCATATCCATATAATCTTGTTTCAAGGGTTGACATATTTACACTTCATTTGTATTTATAGTAAAATCCTACTTGACAATGATTATTTGCAAGTTACAAGCTGATTAATCTTGTGATATTATGTCAACAAAACATTTTGCAACATGCACAAATGTAGCCACATTTTGATGCCTAGACTTTGTTTGAAGCTGAAGAGGCACATGCAATTCGACAAGGCTTAACATGTTATCCGTGATCAATGTTCCACCTTGTAGAGAATAGTGGAATACAATAAATTTGTGACATTAGAAGGTGTGCGAAAATGGGTTATAATGGGTGGAACTACATTTGTAAAAATTGAAATGGAATGCCTAAAGATTGAGAACCTCATAATTGCAGCCAAGCAAGAAATCTAGTTATTGGAGGTTGAAGAAAAAGCTATTGACAGACAATTTGAGGCCATGAAAAAGATGGGGCATAATTCATTTTGGCCTAAACCCATCCTTCATCCAAATGTAGAGGAAAATTCTGATAGGTTAATATACATACAAATCAAACCTTGCGAGTTTTGTGCTCGGGGTTTTCATTGCAATGATATAGTAGTAACATCCTGTAGACATACCTCTCACCTTTTTTATTTATCTAAGATGTTGAGGGACAACAACTCATGCTCTATATGTGGGCAAATGTTACATCTTGACTAGTGGCATAGTTTTGGGTTTTATGATGAGGACGATGATATGAGAAAACGTGTAGATGACATGAGTCTTGAAAATCAATGGGAAGCTATGAAATCATCCCTTTAAGAAACAACCTCTTGGTCACTATTACCTTCAGGTACACACATAAGCCTTGTTTTCTAATTGAATTTTTTCTTACATTGAACATTAAATCCTAGCTAAACTTTGTAGATTTTGATTCCAATCAAAATTGTTTCAATGGTTGTTTCTAGTACACCATTAAGTTTCAGAAAGTTTGGATGCATTAGGAGTAGGTAGCACTTGGTGGATGGGGTGATTAAGGTTGGGCAAGACCACATTTATTATGATGTTGTGGTTTTCAATCCATAAACCCACTTTGTTGGTTTGGAATACCTCCACTAGTAGTATGTGTGCTTGTTGGAGTGGTTTTTTCATTACACCTTGTGGTACACTCATGAGTTTGGTTCTTACATGCTTAGGGTGGTTAAAAAGAGCAATAAAAAGTGTTTTTTACCTTATTGTAATGCTTTAGTGATTTGTCTCATGATGTGGTCATGAATGTGGTTATCATAGTGGTTAATTTAGGAGTCTTGAGGTGCTTGTCATTCGCTTAGGAATCTTTAGGTGGTTGTGGTTAATGTAGTGTTATGGACATAAAAATAGTGCTCAAGTGATTACCAAAATAATTTCAATCCTAAGGTGATTAATTAAGGAAGTAATATGGTGGTTTCTGGTTTAAGGCGTGTTGAAAATAATTCTAGTAAGCACTAGTTTGGTGGTTAGTGTGGTTTGTGGCTTATAAAAAGTAGTCCAGTTAGAATAATTCTTGCTTATGGTTTGTGGTTTATGAATGTAATTTAATAAAACATGTTTATAATGTTGGTTTTAAGCAAGGTAGAAATGGGGAATTTGAAAAGCTTTCATAAGTTTACTCACATGTGCATTTGTTAATGTCGCAAGTGAATTATCTAGGTTAAAGCCAACTAAGTATGGTTCTACATGTGCACTTGATCATGTAGAATTCAAAAAACACAATTTTCCAACCGCAAGTGGTAGCCTTCTTGAGTTGGTGTCTTGTACAGGGAGTGTAACTCAAACACATTTACCATCACCAGAAGCAACAACCACCAATGAGGGTGAATCCCCTTTGAAACAAACAAATGTAACCAAAAAACCAAATGTGGACTCCTTAGAGCGTAGGAGGCTTAATTTGTTTTCAAGTGAATTGTTCACTTTTAATGATGTCATAATTAAATTCCTTCAAGATTATTAGGAACCACAAATGGATTTCACGGTTGTTGCACCCACAAAACCAGTGAATAAAAGTGTAAGTATGAGACTATTGATTTTAAATCATGTTGTTATTTTTCAATGTTAATAATTTTTTTGGCATCAAATGGTCAATTTTTTATATATACTCATTGATTTCATGTTCAATGTATAACTACTTAATCATAATGCACACATGCAAGAGGAACTTGAAAAAGCCAATTTGTAACCAACAAATTTGGACAACTCAACTTGCATAATAGATGTTAAGGTGTCGCAACCTGAAACCAAATATTCATTTCAATCTAAACGCAAAGCTTTTGATGACATTCTAGTTGGGAGACTAACACCTGAATCTAACTCATCAAGTCTGCAAGCATAATGCAAGATGTATGGAAGTTGGCCTGGGATGAACCTAAAGAGATTACATTTTTGGACTTAAAGGAGTAGTTGAGTTATTTCAAGTGGTCTTTGATTATTTCTACAACGTATAAAACATGCAGTCTCTCAATATGCTTGGATTGCTAGTTTTGTTATTTTGCAAGCCTTAATTTTTGTTTTTTCCATGGGCATGTTCTAAACCTATTGTAATATCTTTGTTTTCAAGTTTTTCATTTTGATGTTGTGTTCAAACGATTCTCATTTGCAAGTATTAATAAACTTCCATTCTATGTGATTTTGGATAATAATACATTCTATGTTTGAATACTACATAGATTTCAAATGTCTTGATACTGCATGGATGACATTATATCAAAATAATGGATATTGGGATGCAATGAACAATGTGGAAAGCTAGGCTTTTATGTGGCAAACTTTGTACACTAGAAACTTGGTGTGCAAACACCATTAGATAATGTGAATATTGCATGGATTTCAAATGTCCTAATACTGCATGGATTTCAAGTGTCTTTAAGTATTGCATGGATAACATTACATCAACATAATGGATATTGGGATGCAATGAACTATTGTGGCAAGTTAGGCTTCTATGTCGCAGGTTTTACACACCAAAAATTTAGTGTGTAGATTCCATTAAATAGACCAAGTTCTGTAGACCAAGTTTTGTAGTTGGGAGGAAAGAAAATTGCAAATGAGATTTAAGATGGGTTTGAGGTTGGCCATTTACAAAACAAGTTGTTGTAGACACGTGTTAACCATTTCAATTGTTGTTAATTACATATAATATTATAACAACCAATTCTTGAACAAATTTCAAGTGTTTTCAAATAGGCTTTGATACATGGGGCCTATAATTGTTTAGCTTGACGGGTTAAATATGTCTTACCAATAAAAAGTTCAATGAATTTATAATGCCAATGAAGACATGAATCCAAGAATGGCAAAAAAACAATATCCCAAGGTCAACCCATTTCTTATATAGTAGCTACCTATGTATTAGATCTTGGTAATCACATAACATCTTTCAACATTTTATAATGCTCAAAGATAGAGCTTGGTAGGACCATCAAAACATATTTCAACATGGATTCATAATAATACTACTTGTAATGCCTTAAATCCATTCAATTTGTCCATCAAAAAGGTATTCACCCATAGAAAATGTTGTAAAAATCAATAGGTCCAAGAGTTTAAGGCATGATTTAGATTACCAGTTTAATTCCTAACATTCAACTCCTTTAGCGCCTTCATATACTAACTCAAATGAAGGGAACTCCAATTGTGGAAACAATGAGCACCTAAAAAGCAAAGCTAATAGGCTAAAGCACCATTGTTCTTGTTGTGAACCTGCATTACTCACCATTTTGCCTTGTTGCAACTTCCTCCATAGTGTAATGTATTTGAAAATTGGCCTATTATAAAATAACCCTAATAAAAACCATGTGGTAGATTACAACTTGACCCACAACAATGTACTCAAAAGTAGAGTTAATCTAACAACTTGACCAAAAATAAAGATCTAACACAAAACCTTATAATGACAAAATGATACATGGTGTGACGCACCCCCAGGCTCCTTGATGGACTCAAATGTGAGTCCAAACTGAAAACAACGGAAAAGCAAAAAGTCGGGGCACGCTCCCTGGCTCGCAGCACTTTGAGGGGTAGAAGGGCGTGCTAGAGCTCCAGGATGGGACTAGGAAGAGTGACAAGCATCAACTACTCACATGGACCTGCACAAAACCAACACAAGGTGGTTAGTGCATAGTTGGAGCACTTTTGGTGTTAGGACGAACCACGAGCAACTCAGACTCACAAGACTCACCATGGCCCGGACTTGGGGGAAGCCACCACCTTCTCCCTTATAGTATACTTTGTGCCTCTCCATGAGGCCCACATCCAAATGGATTTTTATCCCGGGACTCCCAAGTGGGAGTCTTGAAATTGCCAAATTCGGGACTCCCGTGACTTTGGATCCCCATAACTTTGTGTTCAGACCTTCGATCGAGATGATGTCTAAAGCAAAGTTGTAGCCTTTATCAAGAGCTTTCCAACGGTATGTGGCACGCCACTTGCACGCAAGGAAATCGAGTCGATTCCTGAATTTTAGTGGTCGGGAGTCAAATTGCCAATTTGACTCCTGGCCTTTCTTTTGGCCATAACTTGTGTTTCAGATGTCCAAATGGGTGAGCAAGCCCATATTAGACATTTATGTTTTAATAGCTTTCCAATGATATAAAAAACTCTTCAAACCGATGGGTTTTGACCCCTACAATCGCTCCCTGAAGATTTGGGAGTCCTTCGGGACTCCAATTCCCCAAGTGGGAGTTGCCTTGGGAGTGTGAGGGTTCATTCTCTCACACTTTCCTGCACTCTCGGGAGTATAAGATGTGTCTCCTGGTCTCCCTCTTGTCTTGCCCTCTTGCAAACCCTTGCCTTGGTCGCAAGCCCAAGGTTAGGGTTGCGACATGGTGCATGACTCTTACCTTTGCAGAGCAATTCCAATGTTGCAAGTACTTCCATGATGTCATTATTTCTACTAGGCTCCTTTTCCTACCCCTCCAAATATATCTAAATTTTGTAATTTTCAAAGATTGATAACATCAAAATTTTAATTTAGCAACTAAAAAGCTTTTAATGCCTCTAGAATGATTTCTATCATATCATCTTTGAGCTCATAGGTAGCGTAACTTCCCTTCACCATATGGCTTGTGAATGGCAAAAAACATTTTGAGGCCGTAATCAAATGTGAAAATACTAAAGGCTCATTATCTCAAAGAAGGTAGGAATGGCTTCTTGCTTGTAATCATTCATACCAATTACCTCTAACAACCATATCACCTTGTGTCCACTCATTCCCATCAGAATCTATGAAAGATTTATCCACAACATGAACACCCTTTTCCACTAGCATCAACCAAAAAGGTTCATCAGTTGTAGTAGGTATTACAACATCGTTACTTGGATGTAGGTTATCAACAATCCATTCGCCCCTAGTATTTGCCTCAGTTTCTTCATTGAGGTCATACATGATATCTCGCACCTCTAAAGTATTTTAAGCCTTAAACACGTCAGTATCCATTCATGCACATGATCTTTGTTCACACTACGTTTCAAGATCTCTACCCATACAACTTTTACAAAAGCAAAAAAGTTGACGATATTGGCAAAGGGTGGGATCTTTAGGTGAAAGAAATCATACTTGGTGTTTAGCCTTGTTACTTTTCATGATTTCACACTCAAAGCTTTTGTTCCTATTAATATCTCCAACTTTCACCTCATGGAAGAACTTGTTTATGTGTTGTTGAGCACTTGGATGGGCTACATGGTACTTGTTTGCTTCAAATTTCAGGAATGCCACAACTTTTGCAGCATTTTGAATCTTCTTGCCCTTGGGCTTAATTTGTTATTTCGAAATTTCTCTCTTCAATAATGCCCCTACTCCATCCACCTCCCCCTTTCCATGCCCAATGGTAAAACAATTACAGATTAGTGAGCATCCACTAGTATTACTTGTAGATGTGGTGGGATAAGGGTACCGGGATACAAAATACCATGTACGCGTGCTTTTGAACTACCCTAAGCAGCCATCTCTCCACACAATGTGTTGCCTTGGAGTGCAATTGGCACTTTGCATATATTATTAGTGAAACATGAAGGCATGTTGAACAAACAAGGAATCATGACTAGGGTCATCAGAAACATAGTAATGAACTTCCTTAATGATAGAGTCTAGATTGGTAAGGTCAACTAGAGGATTACGTTCATAACTAATTTGCACAAAAATTTTGACTTGAAAGTTATGCCAATGCATACTTTGAACTTCATTTTGGATCTTCATTGTGTAATTTTTAGAGAAATCCACACATGACAAAATTGTATTTGATGGCAAATTTTCTAAGCATTGTCTAAATTGCATCTCTTGCCACTAAGCAATATAATTGTGTAGGATAAATTCCTTGAGATGTGGCTTCATGTACTCCAACAAAGCTATAGGATGGGATTCATGATATTCCAATTTTTGGGCTTTTTTATCCCTTCCATCACTAGTCTTTCCTACAACCTCATACCCAATGTTCTTCCATTGAGCCAATTGGTTGGAATTAAGCTCTTCTGGGGATATCTTCAAATTGTTAACTCCACAATTTGAACATAAACCTTCAAGGCAACTTTTTGCATGCCAAAGGGACAATTCAAGTTTTGGACAAATCACTAACATCCACAATTGGGTCAAAACATTGAAAAGAGCTAAGTTTGCAAAGCACTTATCTAATGGTTGCATGCAATCATGCTGTTGAATGTTGCAAACTTCATTGCAAGTACAAGAATAGTGGTCATGAATCCCCTTCCCCATGGTTTTCATATCACTTATTCCAAGTAAAAGTTTTTGCATCTTTGTGTGATAGCAATAGCAACATGTATTGCATCAACCGACACACAAACCAAGGTTGTAGCTGTTGGAATAATGCAAGCATAATGGGGACCTTAGGATGACGGGCCTTGAATGCAATAAAAAGTTCCAACTGCAAATGAATGCATATGGCAATTCCACCATCATTAGTCTAATTTAAGTTTTGTTACATAATTAGGGGTTTCATTAAACCTCACTTGAAATCATTTACGCACTTGAACCAAAATAATATCCACAAATCACTTACTCACTTGAACTAGAATAATAAGCATAAATGAGTAGACCCACTTGCAACCCACTTGCAAAATGCAATTGGATTTCAAAACGTGATGAAAACTTCAAATGTTTTCATTTTAGTTCTAAATTTTTTGTTGAATTCTATTTCTTGAACACACAATTCAAATTCTAAATTTTCATGATAAGAAACATTAAAACAAATAACCCTCTTTCCTTTCCATGATAGTCCATATTGTTAGCATTTTTAATATGCCTATTTCAAGCAAGTTGCAATTATCAAAAAATATTGGAACAAATTCAACTTTTGTTCCATTCTCATCAAAGCATTATTACATAATTTCAAAAATCTAGGTTATCTTAAATCCATTAAGCAAATTGAGACTTGGTTCCTTATTGATTACTTACCAATCATGCATTTACATAATCAATTTGGGGCATAGAATAAAATGACAAAAACTTAATATCTACATTGAAATAATCACCACAACTACAATAACCAAAATTGCTTATGCAACATCCAGTGCTTCTAGACCTAAGGTAGCAACCAATGCAAGTCTAGATCTATATTATAACAAGTGCCATTTCTTTTAGAGCTACTGCATAGTAATCAATGCTTGTAGATTCATACCAACAAACAACATTTGATGGATATGTTACTGTTGCTCCATTACAACAACATTTCCATCATTTGTTGATATGTTATTGTTAATCATTCAAAAATGAAAGGATATTTATTGTTATCGTTGAAGCTTTAAATAACCATTGCATCATGAAGTACTTTTAGCTAGCTCTAGAAACCCAAGTTTCCAATAAACAAAACTAGAACTTAAGAACAGATATCTATAATTTATAGTTTTACAAAGTATCAATGAACACATTCACCAATTAAGTTTCCAAAATTTTGATCATTAAACAAATAGTCCAAATTTTGGACTATTTATTATGCCACATGTTCCATCAACAAGCTTAATTTTCTAAAACAATTTGAGCAAATTATGTAATGATCATCAAATAGCTTGATCTAGGCATGCAACAACTAGTTACAACATACAAACCCATTCAAACAAAATGATTGTCAAGGTTGAGATCACAATACTCACAATACTTTGCATTGCAACATCGAATGCTTTCATGTATCGTCATAAAGAAAATGGAAATTTCAAAAAGATTGTGATCTTCACTAAGGTGCAACATGCTTAAACAACAATTGTCATAAGTTTATCTTATTTATCCAGACCTTAATCCATTTCTTGTGCAATGTTGAAATAAGTGTACCCACTATTTTTTTTAAGCACACCATTGTTGCCTTGAAAGCATAAACATCAAATTGCTACCTAAAACAAAACCAGTGCATCTTTTAAACACAAGTAGTGTTGTTAATGCTACTTTAAGAACAATGTTGATTTTTGCATTAACACTATTGTTTAACTAGCACAACCAGTGTTGAAGCAACTAATGCTGATTTTTACATTAACACTGTTGTTTAACTAGCACAACCAATGTTGAAGCAACCAATGCTGACCTTAGCACAACCAATGTCAAAGTAATCAATACTTCCTTAACACAACTAGTACTTCCTTAAGTTGCCTTAAGCACAATCAGTGCTTTTTAAAGTTGCTTTAAACATAACTAATGCTTCCTTAAGTTGCCTTAAGCACAACTAGTGCTTCTTTAATAAATTTTTTTAAACACAACCAATGCTACTTTAAGTTACTTTAAGCATAACCAGTGCTTCTTTAATAAACTTCCTTAAGCATAAACAACGTTTCCTTAAGCTACCTTAAGCACAACCAGTGTTTCCTTACACTTCCTTAAGCACAACCAATGTTTTTTTAAGTTTCCTTAAATACAATCAATGCTTCCCTAATAAACTTAAGCACGACCAATGCCTCTTTAAGCTACATTAAACACAACTAGTGCTTCCTTAAGCACAACCAATGTTTCTTTAAATGCAATTAGTGTTTTAATCTTTATGTAAACAACACTTCCTTAATCACAAGCACATAGTTCCTTGTATAAGTAGTCATTTCATTACTTTAGGAGGACATTCCTTACATAAGCAAGGTGCATGCTTATTCTTGAAGGAGTGGTCATGAAACCACTAGAAAATTTTAATCACCATTGTACTTTCATACAAAATAGTGTTACTTCTAGAATGTATTGTTGCCTCAAGCACTCTATGGTTTTTATTTTAATTAGAGGAAACACAATACCATAACATCACATTATATAGTGTTACAACCATGTCTACATATCACCATCATGGAAATTAGACACCCACATTCATGATGAAACATTAAGCACCCACATTTCAGAAAAATAAGATCAATTTTTTTTTCAATTGTGCAAAAAAGAAAAAAATGTTGCAACACACTGGAATTTTACTTCTGAAACTTGTAAGTAATGTGCCGCATGCTCTTCATGCACCTTTATAGAAATGCACTACCTTACCACACCTTTTTTATTAGGAAAATTCACAATTTGAGAAGTCTAGAACTAAATCACAAGATCTTTGATGGATGTAGGCAAGGCATCAAAGTGTTTTGACCTCTTTTGAATGATCGAAAATGCATTGCTGATTGTTTCCATTTAAATTTGTCATTCTAAGGCCTTTTTTATGTTTCTTTTGTCGACCCCCAACACCTTAGCAACACCTTTGCTACTGCCAATTGATGAACCAAAAGCAAACATACATACAATGTCTTTGGCAACTACATGTTGAGTATGCTTTGGACCTACCAAGTGATTGGTGATCCCATATTTCATGTTGTTCAAGATTTCTTGATTTCTTTTAATAGATTGCACATTAGTAAGGTATGCAATAACTACATTTCGTAGGATAAAATGACCAAGAAACTTCTCAAGGATAAGCATGTTGAATGGAAGGTTCAAAGTCCTTAATAAATTCTAGGGTAGTTGTTGCTAGCTTTCTAGTAATCTCGGTAGTCACCTTCTGCGACTATCTATCATAACTTTCAAAAGTTCTAGAATAATATTTAATAATTTCTAACTGAACAAACTCTTGTGATTTATTTTTGGAAGCTTTACAAGCTCAGTACCTCCTAACATGTTTTCATGTGTTGGCTCTGCGATTAACTTCATACCAACTTCAACACACACTCCTCGGGCTATAGTCTCCTTCACCCTAAACATTCACATCTCAAATGCCAATTATGCCTTCCTTGTCCCCTTCTAATGGAGGGTTTTGTTTGTACCTAGCCATGCTCTTGTTGTTAAGAGCCCTATAATGAAACCCACCTACAAATAAAAAACAATCACATAAACCTTGAACCATCAACTTATGCTCAAAACTTGAAGACTAACAAAGATAACTTGAAACAAATTTCATTTTGATGGAAAAAACCCTGTGTGAACCTATTTTTTTTGGGTTTGAATGCACTTTTTTAGAGATGAAGGGCATTGATCAAGTTTTTGGTGCATGAAAAAACCGTTGCAATCGATTCCCCTAGCTTTCGATCCATGCATACACAACTTATGAACCTTAAAAACCTCATCATATGCATATGTTCCCAACAAGGATGTAGAAGTTGGAGCATGTGACTACATTTCCAACTGGCTACTTGTAGAAGGTTTTCATTGCCAAACCAGTCCATAACGGCATCAAATTGAACAACTCATGACAAATTTGCGAATGAAAATCAATCATCAATTTTGCACAATGAACTATCAAGGGCTGTTGACCATACACTCCAAACTTGAAGCATTCTTCCATAGTCACAATTTGGGAAGGACTTTCTGGAAGTGTGTAGAAAACCTCCTTATCGGAATCTTGTTTTTCATATTGTTCTTCGAGTTCATGTTGTTTGACAATGCAAGTATGCTTCAAAGTCTCCCATATTGCCTTGTCCACTTTATTGATGTCGCTTTGAATAAGCTTCTTTGGGATGCAAAATCTTGACATATTTACAAGTTGCTTGTAGCTTTGTCAAATGTTTCCATTCACAATAGCAACTATCGTGTTCAAAATTCAAGTCTAATGTGCATAGAGAAATTACTCTTAGAGGAGTTGAAATAGCATAGGTATAATATACATATTACATATTGGTAACTATACTTATACCTTTTATATATTAGAAAATATTGGAAAATATTAGGTATGTAAATATATTGTTAATTTCAAGTATATTGGTGAAATAATATACTAACATACCTAAAATGATATACATATTATTTAGAGTTTAAACTCAAATTTTCCCTCCAAAACTTCTTTTCAACTTTGTGTTTCCTTTTGGCAACACCCCATAATGATGGGCTTTGGTGTTCCATTAAAGCTTTCTTTTCCATTCTTCTTAGTGTTTTCTTGAAGCTTTTCCATTTGTTTTTTGAAACTTTTGTCATCATAGTTGTAGCCTTTTGAACTTTGGTCAATACCTTTCAAATGTTTTACTTTTGTTTCAAATCTAGATTTTTTTAACAAGAATTGTCAAAGTTTGTTGATCCTTGAACTTTGATGTAGTTTTTAGGTTTAATTTGCACCACATACAAATGGATGTAGCCCTATTTTCTTGCTGCCATAAGGTGCTAATACAATTTTCAGATATGATTTACACCACATAAAAGTGGAAGCAACCCACATTCTTGCTGTCATGGGGTGTTGATATAATTTTTAGGTTTGATCTACACCACATACAAGTGGATGCAACCCACATTCTAGCTACCATGGGGTGTTGATATAATTTTTAGGTTTGATTTGTAGCACATACAAATGGATGCAACCCAACTTTCTTGTTGCATGTGGAGTGTTGATGTAGTTTCCAAGTCTGATTTGCAGCACATACAAATGGATGTAACCCAACTTTCTTGCTACCATGGGTGTGATGTAGTTTTTAGGTATGATTTCAACCACATGCAAATGTATGCAATCCAACTTGCTTGTTGCCATTAGGTGTTGAATGCATGGTTAGCATATATATTATAATTGAAAGTCATTCGAAAGGCATGTATGTTTGTGAACAAATTTCTAAAGCTTCAAAAATGGATGGGATTTGCCAAGGTTTTTATTAGATGTAGTTTTTTTGACATGTATGTAAAACATGGTAGTAAGAAAATATGGCATCAAATGATTACTTTTATTTGTGATTCAAAAAGTTATATTAAAATGAACAAATACAACATTGTTTCCATTTTTTTTAAAGTCTGATTTTGGTCATGTTTCAATTTTGATGTCATTTTCAAGTATGACTTTTCACAAAGTACAAATGTATGCAACCCACATTGTTGTTGTTATGGAGGCACATGTTGAATGCATGTGTTTTAGCGCAAATGAAATTGAAACTCAAGGCAAATACATTCATGAACAAACCATTGATGATGAATAAGATTCATTATATTTTCTTGAAGTAATTTGGTTCATGTACATGCAACATGTGGCAATTAAGATATGTGGCAAAATGAACACATTGTTTTCCCAATCCCCAAGTTGAAACCCATCCTAAACCACCCACATTGAAACACATTTGAATACCACTATATTACACATAGTCATGCTTACACCATGTGTATAAGCTTCCATATGTGTTCACCTTGAAGTGCAACCACTCATGGAGCACACTTAATCCTCGGGGACATTGGATATCACTATTGCAACATTTAACTTTCATGAATTATTAAAATTCAACATAATGGCCTAATGCATTAGACCAAAAGTTCCACTAGACTAACAATTATAATATAAAAGGCCAACAATTCCACCAAATCAATAATTCCACCAAGCCAATCCATTAAACCAACAGTACCATTATGCCAAAAATTCCACCAAACCAATCCCTAGACCAACAATTCCATTAGGCCAATAATTCCACCAATCCAATCCACTAGACCAATCCACTAGGTTTCATTATAGTCAATATATGGTGGAATGGGACAAGTCCCATTCCACCAAACTCCATTAGATTCCACCACACATAATTTTATAAAATTAATTTTGGTATAAATAATGAATATTTGGTGTCCCAAGTGGGCAAGAATGGAGTTTAGTGGAATGAATTAGTGCATGGTGGAATCTTAGTGGGGTCTTTCCCAGGCATTTTATTTCACTAACATTTCCACCGAAAATATCCAATAATCCATTCTAGTGGAGTTGGCCCAATTTGAGTGGAACTTGAATGGAATGTTTGGTGGATTAAGCACATGTTCTCTATTAATGTATCAACCTAAATAGACCTTTGTCATGAATAAGATTTTGTTTGCATAGGCCTTAGGCACTACTCCCCATTTGTTTTCGGGTGGGGTATTTGGGATGGTTTATAAACACCTCTTGGGATGCTTCATACTAGAGGACCCATCCTCAAGGTTTTCAAAACTATTCCAAGTTGTTGCTATTGTTGCTTGTGGTGATATCTTAGGTTGGCGGCCTTAGTGCTAGGGGCTAGCAAATTATTAGAAATGGCAAAGGACATTAAAGGTTTTTGTCCTATTGCCATAGGCGAGGCATATTTTCAACTTATTAATCGTTCCATTGTCCTACAACTTCAGGGGTTGTTTTAGGAACATTTATACCCCCATCTATTCAGAGTTTCGACCTTTGGAGGCTATGAACTATCTTTTTTGGCATCAAAGCCCTTTTTGACCTACACCCTAATTAGGTTGTGATGCAAGTTGACGTCAAAAATGTTTTTAATAACATTTCTTAGATTGTTATTTTTAGAGAGTTGCAAGATGTTGAAGGACCTTTGGTGATCATTGTCCCTTTTATTAGATTATTTTGTGGTGTTCATTTTTCTCTTTATTACCAGCATGGGCAACATGAGGAGGGGGTCACCATTATCGAGTCATCTTTAAGCACAAGGCAAGGTGACCCCTTAGGAGGTCCTTTATTTGTCATAGCCCATTATCAAACATTTTTAGAGACCATTGCACCAACCCCCTCTGTGTTTTTCCATCCCTAGTGGACAATACCCAAATCGTGGGCCCTATGAACGGATTATCCCTACCTTTGATCACCTTTTGACCACCTTTTGACCCAACTAGCCCTAGTCAAAATGCAAGTTTTGAAGTCCGTCAAAGATATTTTCAAACATAGAGATTCCTCAAGGCTACACTTTGGTCACAAATGGCCTTTGCATTTTGGGTGTGCTCATGGGTTTTCAAGACTTTGTCACACTTTTTTTGGATGAAGCTTTATTTCAAGACATGGTGCATATCAATGATCTTTTTTTCTTGGGAGACACATAAGTTGCTTTGGGCATTTTGTCCTCATGTGTTGCTCGTTGACTTTCTTATCTCACTCAAACAATACCTCCTTCTTTTTCCTTCCTACCTCTTTTAGCAAGTTTTGATAAGAGAGTTATGTAAGTATATGGGGACATTATGGGTTTAAGTCATGGGAGTCCATTTAGGGCCCTTTAACATGGCATCAGGCCTAATTCCCAATATTTTTTGGTGGTATAATCATTTTATTTATGGAGGATTGTGCCCCATCTGCTTTTATAGGGATTTGGGTTTTGGTGGCTTTGTATCTGTGCTCCATGTTTTGTATTTTTTAATAGACCCGTTTTGGATAGTATGTTTTTCAAGTTAAAGAAAGGCCACACTTCCTTCAATCATGCCTTTGTGCAACTCGAAATAACCTTCCTCCCGCAACTTGAAAGATGACCTTTCTTTTGAAAGTTTGGGAGTTATCAGTACCCCAAGTCTACATACATATTTGATGGACATCCATCACAACACCTCCTTGAAGTCTATTTTGGAGGATGATTCCATTTCCTCAACATCTGGAGCCCGCATTCGCTCTTGTTCAAGCAAAAGGGCGGGGCTATGGTTGATTGCTAGGCCATCTATTTGTTCGTTCCACATCGCACACCCATTTTCACCTTAGTCTTGTGTTTTTGTCTTGGTTTGATTCAACCTTTGACATTTAGCCTTTTCATGTGTGAATGTGAACATGGGTTAGACACATTTGGCACGCATTTAACACATTGTCTATTTAAAGGTCAATGGATAACCACACATGACACCATCAGAGATGTCATGTATGCCCTCACTCAAAAGAATGGGCACATTGTATGGAGAGAACAGTGGTATGCCCTTATGTTAAGAGTTTCATTATGAGTCAATATCTACATGATTTGTGAGGACCAAGTCTTTGTTGCCAATGTGGTGGTTATTGACCCGACACAAGAGATGGTGACTATGAGTGTCATTAATCGACCAACAAATGCAGCTATGGAACTTAACGCCATTACTAAAATCCACAATTATAGAAGGCTTCGTGAGGAACACCATTTTATTCCAATGGCCATGGAGGTGCACAACGCATTCGAGTGTGAAATGGATTGTTTCATCAAGGAATGTGCTTGTCTTTTCCACGATAGACAATCGAAAGGTCATTTAACCTTTTTTTCTCTGCATTCAATTTTTGAGGTAACATGTAAGTATTGTTCTTCAGCATGTTTTAGCCTCTATTATAGAGAGGAAGATCATGTTGGTGAGAGATGCATGTAGGTGACATTAGAGGGGCGATGGGTGAGATAGCTTCTTACCATGAAAGGGACTAACTCTCTCCCTTCTTTGGTTTCTGTGGGCTGTGCGTCTTTTGGCTTTTCTTTGGCCTTCCCTTTTGTCTTCCGTATGATGGTTCCAGCCATCAGTTTTTGTTGGATTTCTGCTCCCATCCCTTTGGACTACCATTGTGCTTCAAGTGTGGAAGTGTGTGTAACCTTCGCCAATGAAGATCTTGGGTCCAACTTTGGGGTTCATCACCTTCATAACGGCAGCTGTTGCGGAGTGGCTCATTGGCGCTTTTGTGTACTACTTCCATCACATGAAGGGATGTTGCATCATGGCTCAACCTGCCATTGAGAAAATCCTGTAAAAGAGACTAAAGAGAAAAAGAAAAGTGTACAGGCTTGCTTCTTTTCAAGAGTTATTGAAATCCATTCTGGGAGGAAAGTGGTCAGCCCTAAGAGGGTATGTTTTGGACCTTTCATTCCTCACACTGTACACATTGTTAGACACTAAGATATAAGAAATTGTCAACATGTTTGTGCAAACAATTAAGAAATTTTTAGCATATGGAAGGCACTTTATACACATTAATAAGGCCTCCTCAAAAACACGTGACACCTTACACATACTTTGAGGCACCTTATGTCTACCCATTGTGCTTCTACCACCTAGCGATCTACCTATGTTTACCTGTGCTTTACCATGGGTAGGAACTTAAAGACCACAGGTGGGGCACATTCCCAAGATGTGAGGTGGGACTCAAGTACCACTTGGGTCATAGGCTCCTTATTTGGGGAATACCCTCGCCCTACCTAGGCCTTACGCTACACATAATTTGAAGCCTTTAGATTCTTGTTCATAGTACCATGAAGATGTAAGGTTTGGATCTCTGACTCCAAAGTTGTTTTGTGATCACCATATGGTACTCCAAGGTATTTTGCTTTGTATTTGAACTCACTTGCTTGCATAGAAGACTCTTTTGTCAGTCGAAGGAGCATTCTGCTGATCACATGCAGATCTTCCACTACTTGAATTTAGAAACCTTTCATGCTTTAAGCTTGGGAAGACCTGCTGCCACAGGCCTCCACTAATTTTTGGGGCCTACACCCTTGGTATAGTACCCTCAAGGCTATGACCCTCAAATAGGGGGAGACCCTTGAGAGCAGCCTTTTTCCTATACGAACTTGTTTTCCTTTGGCTGCCAAAAAATTCAAGCCTAACAAAAAGTCTTGTTCAAACAACAAACCAACATGGAGAACTAGTGCTCAAGTTGCATGGATGGTGAATTACTCCATGGACCTCTCTAGCAGAATAATGGCAAATTTGTGACTTGAATTTTGTTTGAGGTCATGGTGGCCCATGGTACCAAAATTTTGCCCAGAAATATGAATGGGTGTGCAGAGACAGCCAGGGGTCCAAAGGACACAAACAAGTAACTGGAAATTGGTAGCAAAAAGCCACCTGAATCTCTACCCCCCAAGTGAAGACCGGTGTCTAACAGCTTCTTCCGCCCTTGGCCCCTCACACTCCCTCCACTCTCCCCCCCACTCTAGGAAACAATATCTACTGAAGCTCTCTCTCTCTACCCACCACATCTACTGAAGCTATCCACCATACTCTTCAGTTGAAGATTTTTTGCTTGAGAAATTCTGTAGCAGCGCCAGAAATGTGCAGCATTACCAGAAGAGATGAGAAGTGCTGAAACTGAATTCTGGTGGGCACTGGGTGTTCTGTTTTGAACATGATCCCTGAGACACTTATGAACTTCTTGGGTCCCCCCTTTCAAAGATAGAATGGGAATAAGTAAGTTTGAACAATGTGCAGTGTCATAGTGAGAGTGGTACAGTAGTGATAAAATTCACAAGGGTCATGATTCAAGGTGTGCAAGAATTTTTTTTTACCTGACTGAACTTCATCTGTTTTTTTTTGTATAGAGAAAATTCACCCACCAACCATAGAGGAAACAGCCACCAAAATTCTGCACTGGACTGCATTCTGAGAGGAGATTGTTTTGAATTGCAGGTAGGTACAACATTGAAAAGTTGTAGGCTGTTTTGGAAAATTTTATTTCCAGTCAAGCCTACTGATTTGCACCAGTTAAATTTGATCAATCAATTATGTACAACACCAATTGAGCACAAAGATATATATATTCAGTCTTGGAAAGGCGATCAGTAACCATGGTTGTTGCTGAAGAAAAACGAAAGAATATGCTGAAGGAGAAGGCTGTTGAGCTTCAATTCAAGATCAGTCGCCTTGGTACTTACTTAATCAGATCTGCTTCCTTTCCTCCTGGAGCTCTAGCTTCACAATCAACCAGGATTAAGCTCATGAAATTCTTGAGCTTCTGGATTCAACTCTCGAATTTTCAACTCATTCCAAGCTAGTTTGAAGTGAATTCATGGCTTTCTTTGACTTGGGGGAGTGGGGATAACTGTGAAACACTAAGGAGCACAGGAGTGGCAGGAAGAGCATATTATGAAGCTGCACAGATTAAGTTGCAGAGAAACCGCATGCAGATCAGAAATGCACGAACCCAAAACATGCTTCTTCATGCAGCACTCTCGCTTCTTACAAAGAAGGAGCAAATTGCACACAAGCAAGCAGGAGACTTGGAAGGAATGCACAAAAATGCCAAAGCTCTTCATCAAGAGTTTGATGATCAACGCTGTAGGACAATTGCAATGCAACTAGAGGTGAGTCATCATCATCATCATCATCATCATGCTCCACCATTAGACCTGGCAGCTCCTTCCAATGTTTGTAACCAGAGATTTCTATACCATGTGGGCGTTGAATGGCAAGCAAGTCATATTGGAAGCTAACATTCAATGGGCAATACTAGCCTAGCAAATGCTCTCAGACTTCATTCACTGATGAGTGCTTCTTTGAGTGTTCACTAGCTCTGGTTTTTCCAAATTAGCAACAAGAAAGCTCAATAAGTACACCTGGGGGCAAGGGCACTCTTTGTATATTTTATGAAACATCTAAACTAAAAGGTATTCTTCTTTCTTCTAGATCAAGCTGGGATCCAGTAGACTGTCTTGAGTATTCAGAAGACACAAAAACGTCAAGGGCAATGCTGTATTCTTGAGATTGGTCTAAAATTTGGTTGTGGATTCACATTTCTTTGAAAATTTATGTGCATAATGTAAGTCAGGCACAAGTGAAACCTTGCGTTGCTGATGATCATTTTGTCTGAACATGATGTAGCTGGTGAAGAAAATCACTGATACCAAATCAGTAGAAAATGAATATGCCCACCTTCTGGATCCAAATACACCTCCTCTTCAGAGACTCAGAATTCTTGATGCTAAGCTGGAAGCTATATTTGGCAACATTCGTGACACCCAAATTGTTGAGAAGCAGTTTGAGAATTTGTTGAAGCCAATGCGAGAAGAACATATTGTTTATTCTTTACAGGTACAAGCCCATTGACTATTTCTCCCCACAAAAATTAGTGCATGCATATTCCAACAATCTCTTCTAGAAGGCTTCTAGGACTTCTTATAGAATCCCTTCCCAAAGAAAAAACAACACCCAGGGAAAAAAAAAGTCTTCTGAAACATGAAATAATTTAGTAACTTATTGCTGTTTTCAGCTGGACAATATAGAGGCAATCCTTAAGATTAAGCAGGGCAAGATGATGGAACTTAAGATGTTGAGAGTTGATGCTACCAAATCCCGCAACCAAGCCAAAAAAGAGTTGGATGAAGTAGGTGAGATGTTTCTTGACTCTTGATTGATGTTTTGCCCATGATCTCCAATACAACATCATAATCTTTTTTGTAACCAATTGTATTCTAGTACAGATGTAAAAAAATAATTCAACACATGCTTTGGGCCCCAAAGTGTGAAGAACAAACAACACCTTGTAGAGTATTCCATGAATTCATATTCTACATTGAACATCTAGTTGAAGTACTGCTTACTTTTTGTTGACTTTGCAGCTCCTAGCAAGCTTCAATGCCAAGAAGAAACGTGCCAATGCTGGTTCCGGTGATGTAAGTACAAAATGCAGCAAAGCTCACCCTGTAAACAAAAGCATTTTCCTTGAGAGCTCATGTATAGTAGGCTTTTTATATTACTCAAATTCAGAGCTCAGGGGAATCCATGACGAAAGAATGTTGTAAATTACAGTGGTGTTGTGTATCCCTATATCATCTTCCCCTTCTCTGAGAAATTCTACTGGGAGTACATGTTGCCATTAAATTTCAATTGCATAGAAAATTGAATCAACTGTGGATGATACAGTATCCTACTGGGAGTGTGTCACCAGAACAACAGAAAAGGATTTTGCAAGCCATTGAACAAATCAAGCGGGTAATGGAGGTCAACAGCATGAAGGCTATGTACACCCAATATGTGAATCAGGAAAAGCAGTCTGTGTATTTGGCCCAGGTCTATAAAGAGCTGAAAGCCACCATCTCTCAACTAAAGAATGAAGCTTCCGTGATGCCCCAGGTCAGATGCTCTTCTAACCATTGTTGGAGATGTCATAAGCTGACATAATGCATTTCTTTATACATTGACCCAGTCAGAGCAGCCTGGTCCAGTGGCAGCTGTAAAATGGCATGTCCTTTAGATGATGTACAGCCTAGGTGAAGTCACAAACACCATTTTAAGTTGTTTAATGCATGAAAATAATTGAGTCTAACACACAGCCTAAATTTTCCTTGTGAGAAACAGAGAGCCTCCATGCCTCTAGCACAAGTGCATGCACTAGCAAGTAACACCAAGGATCTAGTGCGCCGAGTTTCTGTTGCTCAAAAGAGAAAGAACTCATACCCATTGATCATGATCATTGATGGCACCCAGAAGCTTGTAGACAAACTCCACCAAAACAATGTACTTCTGGTAAAATACCTTAATTATGAAGAAAAGTAGAAGCTTCATCTCTCTTCCAACCTTGTGATTTTGCTTCTTAGATTTCTTACCCCAAGAAAGCATAGATTTGCTCATAACCCATGCTTTGAAGGCAAAGGATGGATTGAATTCAAAACATGCAGCAAAAATTATTTACTGAATACTGGATGAGGATATTAATACTTTTCATGTGTATACCATGACTCGTGCTCTTCCTGGTTCAATTCTCTGGATTTTGAAGTGGACCTAAACATCATCAATTTGACAATTGGATGGGTGAATGGGTTTGGAGGAGCACAGGAAAAGCAACCCGGTTCACTCCAAAAGGAAGTTCTGGCAAACTGTGAATTCCAACTTATCTATGTGCTAAAGGTACAAAAATGGTGACAAAAGACCCACCCAATTGACTGTAATTCAACTCATTGCTACTCCTTGTCACTACTTCTTGGAAATCTTGGAACAGCAGTAAATTCCACATTCTAGGTTACTGTTTCTTCATCAATTGTGTAAAGGCTCAAACAATTAACAGGGGTCTGAAATACCTCCAGTGATCTTTTGGAAATTTGTACAAGTCATATGCATCACAACTGACTGCCATTTTAAGTTGTCTAATTCATGAAAATAGGAGTATTGTCTTCTTGTACTTCAGTTTCTATTATCACTGAGCAGGGGCTAGTTATTTTTCATTGGCTGGATACTGTATTCTTCCAATGTCAAAGAAAGCATCTCTGAATTTATTTGATTTGTTCTAGTGTTTTTATTTTTGGGTTTGAATATTTGGGAGACAGAAATTGCAAGAACATATGAGACAAGTAAAGCAAAGGGAAGATTGTAAGATGGAGGCGGATGGAAAAGCAACATAGCATCTGGGCTGACACCATCTGAGTAATAGGTTCTAGTGGTTTACCAACATGTAATAGGGATTCCTAGATTTTCTACTTCTCTATCTCTCTTGTAGCAAGAATTGGCTAAATCCTCTTGTGGCTGATCACCACTTTTGGCGCAACATGAAAAAATTGAAAGAAAAAAACATTGTGTGTAAGACAGGTTGATGTGCGGCTACATAAGCAAACGCATGAAAACCGCAATAAAATTCACAGAATCTGTGATCTACATTCACATCCTCACTGGTGAGAACCAAGTAAATTGCATTGGAACACACAACACTCAAAACCACTGCAACTCTCACTCTCTCTCCTCTAAAGATGTTGCCCAGGGTTAGGTTTAGGTTTAGGATTCATGATTCAATCTTAGTCTATATATATATATATATCAACAGGTGATCACTCTTGCAAGAAGATTGTACAACAACCATTTATATATCTAGAGGTGATCACTCTTGCAAGAAGATTATACAACGACCGTGCATGAACTTGGACTGCAACAAATACTTGCTCTTGTACCTGATCATCTCACATGTAACATGTAAAAATTATGTAACCCACACAAATGGGTACCGAGCAAAGTGGGAAAATTTCTATTACATGCACAATGCACATCACCCATGCATGCTAAATGCGATTCTCTAAGTCCACAACTAGTACCACATAACCATCATTTCTTCATTTACCTATTCCAGATTTGAACCAGTGTTGGCCGGATAATGAGAAAACACTCAGTTGTCAAGCCAGGTATTGATAACCTACTAGCTAGTTATCGACTTTTTAAAACCGGTACATAACCTAACTCACCTGGTACATATCATTCCAAGAACCAACAAAGACTCGAATGAGCCATATATTGAATTTTCAAAATTCAATAACTCACCCAAACAATTAGAACTTCATTCAAGTAGCTAATCAATCCTGAAACCCTCAACATGTTTATGATAGAAAACAGCGGAAAAAAAAACATTAAAAAAAAACCCTATATAACCTACTCTAACTTGGTAGTGTCATTGATGGTTCTCAAGGTCAGTACTTGACACCCAAACCTTATGCATATCCGGAAATTATTACTCAAAAACAACTAAGTAATTTGATAACTTGGGGTATTACTTTGGCAATGAAATAAATAATTTTCAATTTTTTCATATTGATACAAAATGTAATCCAATTTAAATAGAAACTTACTAGTGTAGCTTGTGTCGTTGGCCCAAGTGTGAACACATTCTTTATTTTTTGCATTTTCAGAATTGAAAATTTCTAAATTTGGCAGTGTGAACACATTGAGATCTAAACTGAGTTTTCCTTTCCAAACCCTTTTTTTGCAATTTGTTTGAATTTCTAGCAACGAAATCCACTCGAAAATCAATATCTTCCACACCTCAGCTCTGAAAATTGAGAAATAAACTCTATTAAATCTGACTCACCCAGGGCTTTCTGACAACGTCAAGAATGCCCCCAAATTCTAATATGGTTTTCAGTTTCAATTTTATTTAGTTTCCATTGAGAAACTGGTTCAATAATCAATAGCTTCCACACCATGGCTCCAAACAGGCTCAAACAAAGTTGGTGCAGCCCTACTCATCAAGAGCTTTCCGAAGATACCAAAAGTGGGAGATCTTTATGAAGGGCCATGGTTTGGGAGATCTCAGTATGATGTGACAAAACAAAACAAAACAAACTACCTTGCTTCTGGTGTTTTTTCTTTTGGCGAAATTTCGCAAAATTTCAACCTGAAAAATATGATATCAACCTATGCAAAGGATTTTTCATGGGAAAAAATGACCTAAATTCACCAGATTTCAAAAGGAAAAAAATCCAAATCACCGGATTTTAATGACAAGTTCCCATAGGTAGCCAAGAATATAGAAAGATTCTGGTTTTTTTCCTAATTTCATATCTAGTATGTAGCCAAATTTGGCTAAATCATCTTATGGATGATTTGCCAGTTCACTTACATCACAAAATTGAAAAAACAACCCTGCTTGCTTCATAGATAGATGGTAGGTAGCCTTATTAGGATCCTTTTCAGACTCTCCATACTTTGGTCCCACCGTAAGCTTCATTGCATAGCTTACCTGCATATGAAAATGAATTACTATTTAGTAATGGATCCAAACTAATGAGCCATAATCTGTCTCTAGATCAATTAATTTTTAGTTCTTGTACATGACCAAATTTTCAATACACATATACGGGCATGCATTTTTAGGAGTTCATGTCCAATATGACAAGGGGTGTGTTACACTGTGGCCTTGAGAGAAGTGGCAAAAGAAGACTCAAATATTTCACCATCCAAAATATAATCTTCAAAAACTCCTCTAAAAGAAACCAAAATCCTTCAAGATATTATAACTCTATAACTAATCTCAAGTTTCAACACAAGCCAAAATATCACCTTTCAAAAATTTGCATATAAAAATAGACCTAATACCTAGGGGCCAAAATCCCTTAATCTACTATACTCTATAATGAATCTATGCACAATATCCTTGCCTTGGTAGGCAAAGCCAACAAACTATTAGAATTAACCACTCTGCAGGGTGATGCCAAAAGGGATAGTCCACCTATCTCTGTTAATAAATCATTTGTTGTTGCTCCTTGTTCAAATCCAAAAGAAGCTAGATCAAAGGAAGAAAAGAAAAGGACAATTGTCCTCTTGGTGGTAGATCTAATAGTAAAATTTTGACTTGTGATTTTGAGTATTGAAGCAATGTTAGCACTCCTTTGAGGTGGGACCAACGTATGGGGAGTCTGCAATGGTATCCAGTTTTAAGCATTAGGTTACATGTATCAGAGCACACTTGAGAAGGTTTCAATTGGGTGGTGAAAATCATGTTGTATACATTAAACATACTAGTGGTAACCCTTGCCTGCAAGACACAAACGGTTTTCAAGTGTGGCACATTTCAACCCCCAAAGCAACGTCCTTTAGAGTCAGACGGGCTCGGCATCGAGCACACAGCAGTATTGTTTATTCTCTGTCCAATGGTCTCTCGCCTCCTCACCCACCGGTTCCCCCCCCCAGACGGTCCATCCCACCACATGTGTAACTTCCCAGCTCACCACTTTTACCCCAACACGATACTTACCCCTGAAAAGCATCATTCCACCCGTCCGATTCCCGATCCAACGCTCCTAACTCACTTTATCACATATTTATTCCTCTCCCCCCTCCCCAGGGTAACTTAAAGTAAGTTAAAGTAAGATAAAGACAGACGGACTGACAGACGCGATCGATGGTTGGCGTGTGTCTCTCCGCCACCACGACCCGCAGCGCCAAAATTATACAAAGGCCAGTTCTGCCATAGAAAATGTAGAGGCCGGTTCTGCCATAGAATGCTTTTGCAGCAGAATTCTCGTGTCACAGACAGACGCACAGACTAAGTGAATTAATATAGTAGATTCATAAAGTCGCATGGTTAGGGGGTGAGTTTGGCCAGTTTGATCTTGACAAAGCACGAATAACAGGGGCTAAAAATTTTACAAACGAAATTAACAGGTAGCAAAACTGTAGTTTGCATTGATTTTGGTGCAAAAACTAGTTTGGTCCTGTATTTTTTTTCTTGAGCACTTGCATTATTGATCTACAATTTCACTACTCTGACATGTATTCTTCCTATAATGGCTCTCAAACCACATGCATCTAATCATGAATTTTAGCATTTGATACCTTAATGAAATTTCATTACCTTACAAATAATAGTGCATAAAGGTTCAATGAGGGGTTAAGGATGAAAGAAAGGCCCAAAAGTGGGATGATTTTACAGATTTCTTTATTGTGAAGATTGTGAAAATTGATGTTTGTGTTGATCATAGGTCACAACATGTCATAACATCATGACATAAATATGTGTTTTCATGGTATTTGGAGGAATGTCTACTAGAAATGAAACAAACTTTTTTCTCATGTGGGTAATCTACTAAAATTGAACCATTAGACTTTCAAAGGGTGGGACCTGGGAGTGGACAACCTATGCTAACAAAGCTTGAACATTGCATAATGTTATTTGGAATAGGGAAATGTTAGTTTCAACATGTGCAGTTTGTATCTAAAAGAATAAGGTGATCATTTTACTAGAAATGAATGACAAGTGTAAGAGCAATTAGTGCCCAACATCCCAAAAACATGGAAGTAGTAGTTTGAACTATGGAAGGGAGGTTGAACCTATTTGGAGAAGCAAGAAGAGTGGCTTGACAACAAGCTAAGTGATTAATATAACCACCAAAAGATCTTGCACCAAGTAACTTCTTCAAAATAACTATGGTACAAGTATTGAAATTAGCGTAATGTTACAAAATACCTAAAGATGAAAATACTATACAAAACAAGTAGCCAAGGTATTGGGCAAAACATAATAAAAGCATCACAAAAGATGCCTAAAAACCTACAAACATAAGGAGATTAAATATTATCCCAAGATCTTCATGAAGAACTTCATCCACAAACCATTCAACAAATGATATAAATCCCATCAACACGCCAAAAATATGAAAACCCAAATTGAAAATAAAAAACCTAAAAGGAAGTGATATAGAATGGTCCAACCCCTATGGAAACCAAATTACACAGTTTGTTGACTACACTAAAAGTTCGATTATTAAAAACTTATGTTGTAATCATAAAAAAATAGGAACCACATCTAATGCGAAACCTATTATTATATGCGTATCATCCTTTAGTGAAGTGAAAACACAAATAAAGTCGGTTATTACTATAAGGCAAAGAGTGCGAAATGAACGAAAGTAAACAATGTTCCTCCCAATGGGTCCCCTTGTCATGTACTTGACTTCGACGAAATGACTATGAAATCCCCATGTCAAGAAACCTGAGGAAAATATAGTGTGGATGGGCATGCATAACATCATCAAACAAATGGGAAAAATTGATCCACAAAATTGGGCAAAAATCATAACTCTTGAAAAATGGCTGATCATGACACCGAATTAAAAACATTATCATCATCCACTTGTAGCACCACCCAATCTAAGTGTAAATTTAACATCATTCGAACACCATGAACCACTATTTCACACCTGTCACAAATTACTACACTAAACTGATGAAAATTAAAATGTTATGTGATAATATACCTAAATTGAATGGCTAGTGTATGTGCAACTACGCGATAGATCACTTCACTGATCATGATGGGACATATACCTTTAGATTACTTCTCTAACGCTAGGAATCAAAATGTAAAAAACAAATGTGAAATTGAAGGTGGAACATGACCTCAAATAATGTGCCCACATATTGCGAAAAAGAAGTTGGAACCATTCGCAAAATCATTTGGGACAAAACAATCTCATAAATGTTCATACATCATACCTAAGGGGCCACCGAAAGAACAATATGGTGAACAAACCAAGGCATAGATAAATGCCTCCCAATTTAAAATAACTTTCATCTAAAGATGGAAATCATCAACGAAAGGGGGGAAATCAACCTCAACGAATGGATGGAAAAGGTGAAAAACTCTTGTGGTTGTGTCAAATGGAGCTATAGGTGTGTCTGGAATTAGTGCATGTATTGCTCAAATGTATTCCCTTACATGAGCAAAGGCCTATGTGTGACATAATCGTGCTTATGGAGGTCGGGTAGGATCTAAAATCAACTCCAAACATTTAAGAGAAATTAAAACGAGTGCTTTAATTATGTGTTCTTCCTATAATGTTTCCAAGTTGCCACCCATGTATTAACACACATGAATGCGAGTTTCTTGGTGACCTTTCTCATCACCCCATGCAAGAAAAGACAAACATCAAGAATGGAATCACAAAAAAACATGTCAAGCTACAATATATAAAGATTGGATGTTAATTGAAATAAAAGGATATGCAAAGTTTGCTACACATTAAAATGAAAAAAATATGAAATATGATGGTATGAACGAGGATACATTAAACTTAAATTAAAAACATTAATGATGTTTATGGATGCAATCCATGTCCATGCTAAAGAAGGAAGAAAACATGGCAAAGTCGAAGGTGACATTACCCCTAAGATAAATGATTACCTATGAGCAATGCATGAAAGTTGGTGTCATGTTAAACCTCCCCTCTCCCCCCCCCCTTGCATTGAATAGACAACCACAAGAAGGACAAGGAACATGGGGTCATGGAGGACAAGACCGTATGATGGATACTGGAAAAGCTTCTAATGGGTGTGGTGGGCGAGGTGGAATGAAGGCCAATGGACCAAGAGAGGATGAAGGGACTAGCTGAAATAAATTAAGAAGGATGGGAATGATGGGTGGATGGATGGAGGCTGGAACACAACTAAACATAAAAGTAAAATTAACTATTGGCTCTCTTTCAAGTGCATGCTAGGAAGGCTAGGATGCCAACAATGCTTTGGGGATGGAAAACCCATGGGATTTGCCGTGCCTATCCTTAACCTAGCATATTTGGTCTAGAACCAAGACCTTAAACCCCAACTCAAAAAACCCCCTTAATTCCCCCTCAAACCCTAAAATTATTGCCCTACAAAATGAGTACTTACAAACAAAACAAAAAAACTAAAAAGAGACATAAAAACAGATTCCAAAAAACCCAAGAAATGGGTGGGAATAACAAATGAACCCAATTGCAAATTCGTCATTGCTCATGTGCATGTGCTACTACTCAAGTGCCCTACTCACCTGCCCTGCCTGCTCTGTCTTGCCCTTGTCCCGGTTTTCCGTGCCTGCTCAGCCTTGCCCCTACTTCACTTTATCTTGCCCTACCCTGCCTGCCCTGCCCTGCCCTTGGCCACGCCAAAAGGACAAAAGCAAAACCCCTACCCAAAACCCTAATTTGTCTCTGTCTTCTGCAGAGGCAATATTAGCAGGAACAGCGTGGTTGCAGTCTAACTGCACTACTTGCACGTAATCTCCTCACTGCCTTCCTGCACTTGCTGAGCTACACAAAAACCTACTTTGTACCTAATCCTTCCTTCCTTTCCCTCAAGCCCCATCCCTCGCTTCCGACCTGTAATGTAACAGTTGCCGTCTTATTCCATCGTTGCTACTTGTGTACAAACAAAAAACCCAAACCTCACTGGTATTTGTTAATGGACTCGACGACTCCTGAGCGTTCGTCGCCGCAGCAACAACAGCCGGAGAAATGGGTTTATTATTCCTTTATATTTATGATCAGCTAGCTAGCTACATAAAAGGTACCTGGACTGTCAAACTGTGCAAACAACCAGAACGATATAGCCTTTTTTGGACATTTTCAATCTCTTTACACCAGTTGGTTATAATTAGTTCCAACTTGCACAATTTTCCAAATGTTCTGTGCAATCATAAAATTGTAGATGTTCTTACTTTCCTTTTACTTTTTGATGGAGTTCCATATATTTATCTCAATTGAGATGAAGCTTGGACATAGTTGCTATTGTGAATATTATTAGTGGAACCTGAGCATATCTCCTAAAACAAATTTCCATTTGGGTGATAAAATTCAATAATGGTCACAAATTGGACACAACTAAAACCCTAATGAACATTAGTGGATTATCAGACAACCTTTACCAACCTCAATCGATCTCAATATAGCCCTATTGATGTTTTAAGCAAGCATAATATACATGTATTCAACTTCAATAGACATTTAATCAATCTTAATACAATTTCAAGTATGTTCTAACTCCCAATAATCCACATAAATAATCCCTTTAAATGTGCCATAATAACATCATGAACCTTAATCAATCCTCAATTATGTTTTAATAATCACAATCAGGGTTATTTCTTTCAAATTTGTGAGCAAGGTGGCCTGGTGATCATCCACAACAGGAATAAGCTAAATTTGGCTGTATGTGAAAGAGTAAAGTAGATTTTTTTTAGAATCCACCTCCAATAACCTATTATGTTCAGTGTTTCTTTTCAATTTCTTTCATATTGAAATTTTGGAAAATTTTAACAGAAAAACAAAAAAAAAATCGAATTTGCATTAGAAAAAAAAAAATTTCCAGAATTTTCCCAATTTGGTTGTCAAAAAATAACGAAAAAATATGTTGCTGTTGGGAGCTAGCGGGAACTTGCAGAACTAATCAGGAACAAAATAAATGACCTTTGAGAACTCGATGGGGAACACAATGGAACCATATGAAACAAATTGAGAACACCAAATTCCAGAAAACTCCATCCAGCCCCCTCTCTTCCCCTTAAATGAAAAAACTAAGCCTCTTTTGATGCATGTTGCCTCACCTCATTGCTTGCCAACAATTTCTATCTCTACATGTGTTCATCACCAGTTTTGGCCTAGTTTGATGGCAGGGGTATCAATTGTCAGGACATGGTAACATGGTGCAGCCTTGCTTTAGTGTTCTTTGGCTTGTTTGAAGTATTTGATCAAGTTATCTGTAAACTCACCTTGGCTTTGACCACTAGTTTGATCCTCAAATCTGTGTTCCATCCTCAATTGAAGAGAAACCAAAAAGTAAGTAGAACTGGGTACCATTTAAATGAAACTAGGTTCCCAATTTCAGCAAAACCAGGGTTAGTGAGTTTCAAAATATAGTATAGCAGTGTTTCATTTGCTGACAAATTTGTGGTATTTCCGATAAAATAATTGGAGAATTTCTGGATTTTTTTAGTATTCTATTTTAAATTGAATAGTTTTGTTAAATATTGGGGGAAATTTTTCCATTTTTTTTTATTTCTCAAAATTGGAGGGAAAAACAAACACCCTACTGTAGAGATAACTTTAATATCTATCTACAGATTCTAAAATGTACTTTGGAAATTTCTATTATTCTAGTGTAAATTGACTAATCTGGATAATTCACCAAATTTTCAATACCTCAAAATTATTTATTAATTTAATCTAATTTTTTAATAAAAAGAGACTGTGTTGTCAAGTTAACTTTGATATCCAGGTTCAGGAAGACCTCCGATTTTTCTACTGTATCTATTAAGAGCTTGTAGAGGGAAAAATCTCACTGGGCTTTTTGAAAACAGAAAGTTTCACTCATTTGAGCATTCAATTTTTATAAACCCCAAAATCATTTTTGCCCTGTGATACCCCTTGTGGCGGAAAATACAAAATGTGAGATCACTCTTTATGCTTGGTATAGCACTTGGGCAAGGGCATTACCAAAATCAATGCTCACATGCTCACCAATGAGCACCAAGTAGACCCAGTGAGGATTAGTGGGGAAAATTCTGAACAAGTTAGTCACAATGCTCTCAATGTTGTTAGACTAGACTAGTTTGCGCCTGTGACATGGGTGACAAGGTTTAGGGTTTACGGGTTAAGAACCCTTACTGAGCTTAACCTTGTACAATGTGAAAGATTTTCACCACATGCTCACATGTTTCACTTCAACATATTACTCACACCTGTCTTGTTGTTGGTGAAATTGAATGCAAAAACCCGATGATAATATGGGTACTCTTTGTGTCAAACCTCCCATACCAAATCACTTATACATATGTTCATGCCAACAATGGATCCCCTAGTACATAAGGATAAAGGGAGGCTCGAATTCTAATGATTTGTGGCACAAAATTAAGGTTGATAAACCCTAATTGGATGGAACATTATCATTGGAACTTAGAAGGTGACAAAAATTCAACAATTGATGGTGAATGTGGAAAGGCTATGTAGATTTTGTGTTTTGCTTTTCTTTGATTTGTTTGCTGTAGGTTTTTTTTTTTACAACAGTGCAATTGTGATCTTGTGTTTTTGACAATGCTTGGCATTCGTCTTATGTATAGTTGCTCTTGATGAAGTGATTTCTGAATGAGTATGAGCTACAAATGTGTTAGTTTTGGGAGGATGTGCATTAAGGAGTTCAAAGATATGTTGTATATTAACGATCAAGCAAATGTGGAACGGGTAGCTAAGGTTTTCGTTTTTTCTTTTTACTTGGACTTTGGTAATGTTGTGGGTAGTGTTTTGAGAGAAGGAGGCAACACTTTGGTGACTTTTAGGAGATTATAGAAACAATTAAAGAAGAATGCCCTATTGTTATTACCTTTGGAACAATGATTCTTTCATTGTGCCATACGATTCAAAGGAACTATGGTAGTGGTAGTTCTAGAATTAGGGGCATATTGGGGGAAATGATGAAAACCTTTAGGAGTTTCATGAGCAATCAATGGCATTTCTTGTGATGATGTGTTGAGTTTATTGTGGGAATTTTATGTTAATTGCATAATCATTGAATGATCCATAGATCATAATTAAGTGCACAATTCAATAGATAGTTAAATAATATAACACACGTTCTATCACTTTATGCAAATGTTATTATATCTTAGGCAACTCTTGCATTGCTATTTGTAATAATAGAGTTTTGTGTTTAGTAATGCACCCCCTTTTCAGGTTACAATTTTTCCTCAACAAAACAAAAATTGTAGATTGGAATTATCCATATTTCAACTTGCAACATGAACCACCTTACTGCAACTATGGCCATCACAAACTGTTGTGATAAATGTTTGAAAAATTGCGAACACAAACTAATCACAATTCTCAAAATAATTCTCTCAAGATTTGAAATTGAATCCAACACATTCAAAAATACTGAATTTGAAACTCTCACTTTACTCCTAGATGGTATTCCAAAAGGCGATGAATGACAAGGGAAAAAAACATCTATCAAACTCTAATTCCAGGGATGTAAAGAGAATAGGAAGTGATGAATTAATGCATCATGGGGAAAGGGCGTTCATCTGTTTTCCGGCACAGGGAACTGAGGTACGGCCCTCGTTCCCAGACCTTCAGGAACGCGCTCCATCCCTACCCATTCTCTCCTCTACCAAAACCCTAATTCCTTTCCTACTGCGCTGAAGCTCCACTCCCCGCGGCATCGTCCGAGCGCGTTCCCTCTCCGACATTTCTTGCATTCCGGGTCGAAAACATGACTGAACCCACTGTGGATATGGAGATCGGAGACTTGCAAGCGCCTTCACCAATGCAGGAGAGTGAGAATGCAGTATCAGAGTCGTCGAAGAACTCTTCTGAGGGTTCCGCGGAACCGTTCGGCAGCTCGGGGAGACCTACGGTTATTGCTCGGAAGAAACCCATCGTTGTGATTGTGATTGGGATGGCAGGTAAGTTTTGATCGGGATTCTGCTTTTTTTCACTGATTACAACACTCCAATTTCGATTGAAATGTTTTCTCTCTGCAGATTATGTCTAGATGAAACCTTTCTCAGATCTTCGTTGTGGGAAATTTGCAGGAAGTGGAAAGACTACATTGATGCATCGACTGGTGGCGCATGTCCAGACCGCACGCAAACGAGGCTATGTTCTCAATCTGGATCCAGCTGTGACGTCTCTTCCATATACTGCAAACATAGATATTCGCGATACTGTGAATTACAAGAATGTGATGAAGGAGTACCATTTGGGTCCCAATGGCGGCATCCTTACCTCCCTTAACCTATTTGCCACCAAGTTTGATGAGGTAGCGGCATCACTACGCTCTTTGTCTCTCTTGTCCTAAAACCCTCTTTCGTTGTACAAGTTATAGAACTCTGCCAATTTCGGTTTCGTTTATGAATTTAGGGTTTCAGGAGCAGTCACACACTGCTTGCCCTTCTGTATTTGACATACATGCAACCATTTTACTGTGAAAGATTCTCTGTTCACCCTTTGTGTGTGGGTGGATTTCACCACAAGTACATAGGATGCAGTAGGCCCTTGTATCTCGGTCTCTTTCAAAAAGTTCAAGCTGTGTGGGATTCCCTCTGGAAAAATCTCTAATTAGATGGAATCTCTTTTTTCATGTGGTTTCACTGTATTTTTGGATGCTTAGACTCAGGCTTCAAGCAGTACTGCAGATTTAATTCCCCTTTGCTAATACTATTGAGCATCTGGTTTTGTGATTTTTATTTTCAGCAGTTATGGATGCCTTTTCTGTGCATCTGGATTGCAGGTGGTGAATCTTGCGGAGAGACGGGAAGGAGAGTTGGACTATGTACTTGTGGACACTCCTGGACAGATAGAAATATTCACCTGGTCTGCATCAGGCAGCATCATTACTGAAGCTTTTGCATCTACTTTTCCAACTGTGGTTTGTTATGTTGTGGACACCCCACGGTCGTTGAGCCCTGTCACATTCATGAGTAATATGTTGTATGCATGTGGCATTTTGTACAAAACTCGGCTTCCACTCCTCTTGGCATTCAACAAGGTTGATGTTGCCCAGCATCAATTTGCACTCGAGGTGGGCCACACTCCTGTCACTGAGTATCTAAATGATGGGAACTTTTTGTCTTGATGAATATAATTGTGCAGGAGAGCTGGAGCTGAAAGTCTGTTTTTATAACAAAAGGTTAGTGCTCAGGGATCATAGCTTGGATGGAGAAGTGCTCCCCAAGGATGATCAGCATCCTGTATGTTGTAGGTCTACAGTAGTTTATCAGTTGGCATGGTCACATAGCGTCTTGCATTTGTCTTTATTAAGTCACTGCAGATGAGTTGGTGGAATATTTCTGGAATGTTCATTTCTGCTTGCATCCTTCTAGCTAGAAGATAGTGTCTGACATAAATTCTCTATATCCAGTGGATGGATGATTTTGAAGCCTTCCAAGCAGCTGTGGAGAATGATTCATCATACTCCTCTGGTTTGAGTCGCAGTCTTTGTTTGGTGCTTGACGAATTTTATCGCAACTTGCGCAATGTGGGGGTTTCTGCTGTTACTGGGGTGGGCATGGTGGACTTCTTCGCAAAACTGGATGAAAGTGGTACTGAATACATGCAAACTTACTGGTATGCAACCAAAGCATCTCTGTTGGGTCTCTCTTTTGTGCCCCTTGATGGAAATGTTGCTCTCTCTCTCTCTCTGTGGATCACTGTCTTCATTTGTGAGACTCTTCCCTGTTTCTAGAAATGATTAGGCATTTGTGGTTTGTCCCCTAAGGTTGTGCTACCCAGGCTGGGATTGCAGCATCCCTTGTGTGTATTAATGCTCTTGACACTCTGCAATTGAGATTTCATTGAAGAGAATTCGTTCATTGGACGTCATGTTACTATCTGCTTATCACCTTCTGCAGGGTTGAACTTGAGAGAAGACGCGCCGAGAAAGAATTGCGTGATGCAGAGCGCCGGCAAGCAAACCTGGCTGCACTACAGCGTGATTTAGCAGAGTCCAATGGTCAGAAAGTGGTGCTGAGTACTACACGTCAAATGGAGGAAAGAAACACAGAAGAAGAAGAGGTGGAAGAGGAGGAAGAAGAGGAAGAAGAGTACAGTGAGAATGACTTGGATGAGGAGGAAAGCACCGAAATGTTCCGAGAAATGGGTGGTCATTTGTAACCAGGCTGAGCTTCTTTGTATGAATCCAAAGGGCCTAATCATCCAGTGCAAAGATAAACTGGAAGTTGTAAATGGACTTGTCTTTAAACCCAATACTTTGTACCTTGATAAATGCAAAGTTTTGCAGGTGGATTCCTCGGAGGCATACACACTAGGATGGGTTTGAGAAAGATCCTTGAAGTTACGTGTGACAAGACAAAGGAGAGCATACCTCAGGCTGTGACAAGTTGAAAATAGCAGTTTGACCATGACCTACTGGATGCGAGATGCTTTTAAGTCCAACTTCATGCTGTCTCTTCAGTTATTGTAAAGTTGCAGAAGTGTGAGGTAGAACAGCTTGAAACTTCAAAAGTTTTGGCAAGAAAAAAATGATGTACTGTCATAAACTGAAAGTTCAACAATTACTGACAGCAGGTGACTACTCTGAGAATTTTCAAGGTCATATGTGGATACACTAGTACTTGGTTCATGATTTGTTGTTTAAGTTGGTCTGTACAGGTTGGTTTCAAACTATTTCCTGAAAACTAACATTATCCCTTATAGTGTCATTATCTATTTTCTTTTCTTTTCCTGAAACTGAAATTTGTGGTCAATTCAGTTAGCTGTTGGCAAATGTTTTGCCGCCTTCCTTTGTTATCATTACTATTTGATAAACAGGGGAAAGTGGCTTTGATATTTTCACTTGAAATACACAGCCAATCACGACTTTCCATGCTCCTACTGTGCAAACCAAGATATACTTATGACATAAGGTAAAGGTTTTTAAACTATGTTAACTTCCATTGGTTCACCTTGACATTGATTGTTCCAATGTTATAAGTTGCTAGATGGCTATCAAGAATCACATTAGGCTTCAAGATGTTCAATTGGTTCAATGATTGTTTGGTGAACAAATAATTAAGATGAAACAAGGAATTTCTTGCTTAAACAAATAGGTTGGCAAGGTCAAAATGCAAAAAGGTATTTGTTGTTACATCACACATGGTAATACATATTTTTGAGGCCTTAACCTTAACCTCACAACCAAAACTATGACAAAACAAAAAGAGTCAAGCTGAAAGTAAAACAAGGACACAATGATAGCCAAGGCAAATGAACACATTCAAAAACCAAATGAAATGGGTGTTGGCATCAAAGGAATACATTTCAAAGTTTTTCAAATTGCAATCACTTTAAGAGCTAAGATGGCGATGGTGCCTTAAATCTTTAGAATTATATTTTTTAAATCAAAACATGTTTAAATAATCTTGGTGTCATTGAAAATATTTCATTGAAGGATATGAGATGATAGACTTGTAAGCCCAAACACCATAAGAAATCTATCAAAATACAACTACTCCATTTGTGATTACATATCATTTGTGATTAGCTTTAGTCATTTTTACAATTATTTTTCAATCTTCACAAATTTTGGTCATTTGTGTAATTATATTATAATTATGTTGTGATTATTAATTTTTGCATGTTTCATGTGGACAATTTTTTCAATTCTTTTTGTCCAAAGTAGGCATGTATGTCCCATTAGTCATAATAGGAACCAAAATTAATCACACCATTATGGTGTGGACCTAATCACTAGAGGTATATTAATACATATTAAATATATATTAAAGGTAGATCTCTAGGGATGTATTAAGGTTAGAATTATAATATATAAAAAATGTATCACATGTTTAAAATATATTTAGGGTTTAACATCATGGTTCTATTTTAAACATTTCCACCACAACATTGCATTTGGGGTGCTAATTACATTTATTGTGTCCAAATTGTGGAGTTAATGTTTACCCTTCCCCCAACCACAAACAACAAATAAGGGACTAGATACACTAAAGGAGAAATTAAATGCCACGTGTGGGTTAATCATTGTAACAACCAATCTATAACATTTAGGCTATGACCAATCTTATGACTAGCAAATCAATTACAATCATTTTAATTTATAAGTGTTCATAAGAGAACACAATATTTTATGCATTTATACTAACCCAAACTCATTTTCATTGAGTCTAACATTAGTTAATGGATGTTCTTCATTCAAAATATTGTGTACATACAGATGTACTTGCTATAATGGAGATGTTTTAAAGTAATATTAAAAGTACATTAAAGGTATACTAAATGTATACATATTTAATGGTGCATTAGGTTTTTTTTATCTTAGAGATACATTAAAAATCTACTTACCTACCTACCTTGTTTGAGAACATTAGTATTGATGTCATGTCCCATGCAATTACAAGGATTTTAGTAACAAATGTTGCTTGATTGAAAAATAGTTGTAAAAATAGGTTGTAATTTTGAGTTTAATTTTTTTTTGAAAAGAATGTGTTTTCTGAACTATTAATGTGACATGTGTCATGGGTTTAGGGTTTTGACAATAATTACTTATGTGTGATTATGTAACTATTACAAATGTGAACATGATTATGTAACTATTCTAAGTGTGAACATGACCATAGTGTTAAACCCAAATTGTGAAAAAAAAAATTAAATTAATTTCTTGTGACAAAAGTTATTCAAAATTCAATAACACTCCTCACCCCAAAACCTTAGGTCTAAAAGTTACATAATCACCTCCAAGGAATCCCATTCATCAAAGATTTTCTTTTAATATCAAAAGTTTATCCCAATGATCATATTCAATAATTGTTGCATCATACACCTAAACATTCCCAAATCACTTTATGCATCTTATGAGCATGTAGGGGTTTTTAATGATACCAAGAACAAAATAGGGCACACCATGATTTGGGAGGTCTCAACATGACAAACAAAACAAACTAATAAAACATACAAAACAACCAAAAAAACCTTCCTTAAAATATAGATGCTTGAAAAATAGGGGCATAAATTGTCATAAACAATTTCAACCATTCAAAACACAATTTGGAGGGATAAATCAGCTCTAAAAGTTGAATCATGAAATTAACACATTGAAAAGGTTTTGATCAAAAGTATAAAATATAAATTTGTATGCTCAAAATGGTTAAATTCCTAAAAGTCATTATGTTTGAAAAAATGATGATGATGATGATGAATTTCATCCATTATGAATGAAAATGGACACTTGTAGATGAATATTGTTTCCATTTTTTCTAGTTTTCACCATTTTCAATAGTTTAAAGACTTCATTTAAAACATTATCGAAATTCTAGTTGGTTACCTTGTGATATTTTATCTCAATTAATTCTAACAAAACATGATTTCTAAATTTCAATTTTGAATACAATTACAAGGTGTATTATTTTAGTCAATTTGAAATATTAAAATTAAAATTGTCACTACACTATGGATCTAGTGCTTTAATTAATTTTTTTCTCCCAACACTAAAAGATGTTTAATTATGAATTGTGAGCTTTTGCAAAAACACACCAACTAATTTAAATGGACAACTTCAACTCCAAACAATTTTAGCCAATTTCATGAATTTTTTTAATCTTCAATATTTTAATTATTGGAATGTTTCTAAAGATTTGTTAAAAACATTTACAACTAGCCACAATGTTAATGAACATTAACATGAAATGTCAAAGCACTTGATCCCCTTGTCCAAATCAAATTTCTATGAGTTGGAATAAGATCCAATTAATGACAAATAATAGTTTCTAACCCACTCAAATATACTAATATTAGATCGTGATTGAAACACAAAAATAATTATTGTCAAAACAATGGAAAAACAATTCAAAACATGCATATTTTATTAATATTTTAAATGGTTATGAACATATTTTAAATGTTAATTCAATTCTTCTTTTTGAAATTTAAGTTGATCTCTTTTTAATATTCTTCTTAACAGTTTTGAGTTGGTGATCATAAAAGAAATGATAGAAGAGATATGATCATCCCCAAACTAATCTCATTATGTAAGTTTTATATGTATGTCCTACTAATATCTATTACACTTATCTAGCAACTAACAAATATAATTAGTAACTAATAAATTTAGGGTAAGCAATTTTTAATTAGTAATTAGTCAATAGTTAATTTAACCAATATGTAGCTATTACTAACTACTACTACCTACCCCAAACATTATCACCTTGTAAAATTTGTTGTAAAACGTTGACAATATTGTTTAAATGTTTTATAATTGAATAGGTCTTTGTTTCATTGAAATTCATCTTTCTTTATTTCATTGTTGGTAATATTGCAATCATTTGTTTATGACAATCTATTTGAGATTTTGCACACTTCTAAATATTTAGATCAATATTTGGCACAATGAATTACATCATAAAAATCAATAATCAATTTTCTATCTTTTTTTATTTTGCTCCCCTTTGGAGTTGCTTCTACCATGTTCTTATATGAATTGAAAATGAATTTTATTGACCTTGTGGTACCACCAATTGGTAAGTATTCACTTGCCCACCATGGAGATGATAAATGGACCAATGGGTCTAACTTTGTAAACATCAGTTGTCATGAGGTATCTTTCATTACTTCCTACAAATTGTTGTCACGAATTGAACAATCACAAGTTTTCATGTTCATATGGAATGATAGTTGCTTGTCTTGCGGGAGCACATAGTTGTTCGATGTATTTGAAGCTTTTTGTATTAATGTAGATCTAAATTTTAATGTTTTTCAATCTTGTGATGTTGCAACTTCTAGTTCAATGACCATTTCATCTATTTCCACTTGTGAAGATTCAAACACCAAAGAACCTTTAACCAACTTGTATAAGAGCTTTTGGAGTGGATAGTAAACACTATCCATTTTTGCATCAAATCTTCAACATGATGTGGTGGAGAATGGGCCCACCCCACATGGAAGTTTCAATCGTCTAAATACATGGAGCAATTGTAATGTGTGGTAAATTGCATGCTAATTTGTTTGCAGAAGGTAGGTCCCGTTGTATTTCATTGTAGCCTATGTTTTGCATGTAATTGTAAATCTTTTTGAAATCACCATATATTGCATTTACATATTTATGTAATGGTAAATAATAATTTGAAAAAAATGTATATTTTTTCAAATTTTGTCAACATTCATTATTTCTTATCATTGGGATAACACTTTGCAAACAATATTTCATCCATGTAAGATTACTATTGATAAACATTTCAACTTTGAATCCAATGTCAAAACCAAATTTCATAATTTGAGTTAACACTAACATACCATCAAATGTCATTGGAGCTCTAATGTTTATATTCAACTTCAAAAAAATTTAATTAAGACTTCAAGATCTTTGCTTGATTTAGTCATATGACAAGATATTCATATCGTTTAGAAGCAACTTGAAATGTCTATGGTGGATTTTATGTTTTTACCATCATACTTGTGTAAGTGTTGGTCCACTCACTTTTTTTATTGGGCCAATTTTTGCCACTTGAAAACCCAAAAAAGAGCTAGTGCAATTCATATGAAAAAAAATTCTGAAAAAAGTTTGCCAAAATTACCAAATTTTGAGGAATTTGTTTTTAAAATCATCATATTTAAACAATAGGTTCCAACAAATTGCCAAAATATAGCATGTTTATTAATTTTTATTTAAGCAAATTTGGTTGATTCCCCTTGTGTGGATGATTGTCATTGTGATTTCATCACAAAATTGAATAATCTAAAACCTCAATGAAGGTGTGTTTTATTAATTGTAATGAAGTTGGATAGTTTTACATCAAGTTTCCTCACATTACAATTTACAATACTATAATACAAGGGCAACTTCAACACATGTTTGTTAAATAATTAAATAATTGTGAAGACTCCATGTTGAAAAAAAAAATTTCAAAATGTTTCAAAATATTTTTTATTTTGATTCACAAAACTTTGTTTTTTGATTTTTTTTGGGAAAAGTTCAACATTTTTATAGATTATATGATTTGGTACCACCAAGCCAATTTTTTTGTGGGAAATTTTTTGCACTATGGTGATTTTTCTTTTGAAAAGTGAATATTTTGTCACAAGATTCTTGGTTGGGGGGTGGGGGAACAATTCGTGAAAAAATAATAATTAAATAGATAAAAATATTAAATATCATTTTAGGGTTTAGGGTACCCTTGAAATGTCAAAAGAAAAATCTGGATACAAAAGAATTGGCGAATTTGTTTTTACTTCGTGTAAGGGTTTTGTCCCATAAGTTAGGGTTTTTTCCCCATAGGGTTTTTGTCGCAGGCTTGAGGGGCCGCCTCTTCTTCGCTCGGTAGATCTAGGGTTTAGTAGCCAACCTCGTCTAATTTACTTATTTGAAATGGCCATGTCTTTCTTCCTCACCTTCGCTCATGCCGCTGAATGGCCTCCCGCGTGACAACGCGAAATCAGGGCCTTCATCTCGCGCGAATTTCAGGAGAGAATTCTCAGTTGCGATTGTTGCGAGAGCCTGGCTGATCCAGTTTTTCAATGAATTGGGGTCGCTGTTTGCGATGGAATTTAGTTGTCTTTCCGACCTGAATTGCCAATGCTGAACACACCAGGTTTGAGTTCTCGTGCGTGCGCTCCCGCGCATTTCGTTTCAACATCGGTTTGGAGTTTCGTAGAGTTCGATTCTATCCAGTGATCAGTGTACAACCCCAATTACGGTTTCTTGTGCAACAAATTATGGTGTTGAAGGAGTCGTGAGTTCTCTCTTTCTGTCCCTCTGCGGCTTTGGGTTTAGGTTTCTATAACTTGTACAAGGAGAGAGGGTTTTAGGACAAGAGAGACAAAGATCGAAGTGATGCCGCTACCTCATCAAACTTGGTGACAAACAGGTTAAGGGAGGTAAGGATACCGCCATTGGGTACTCTTTCATCACGTTCTTGTGGTTCACAGTGTCGCGAATATCTATGTTTGCAGTACATGGAAGAGGCGTTACAGCTGGATCCAGATTGAGAACATAGCCTCGGTTGCGTGCGGTCTGGACATGTGCCACCAGTCGATGCATCAATGTAGTCTTTCCACTTCCTGCAAATTTCCCTCAGCGAAAATCTGAGAAAGGGTTCATCTAGATATGATCTGCAGAGAGAAAACATTTCAATCGAAATTGGAGTGTTGTAATCAGTGCAAAAAAACAGACTTCTGATCGAAACTTACCTGCCATCCCAATCACAATGACGATGATGGGTTTCTTCCGAGCGATAGCCGTATGTCTCCCAGAGCTGCTGAACGGTTACTGGGAACCCTAAGAAGACTTGTTTGACGACCCTGATGCTGCATTCACTCTCCTGCATTGGCGCAGGTGCTTCTAAGTCTCTGGTCTCCGCATCCAGTGTGTCCAGTGATGTTTTCGACCCGGGAAGGCAAGAAATGTGGGAGAGGGAAAGCGCTCGGAAAACCGGGATTTCTTGGTACTGATCGAGATGAAGACGATGAAGAAGATGAAGAAGAAGAAGAAGGGTTTGATGAAGATTTCATGAAGCAGATGGATGCTCTCAAACGTGCATGTCAGATGCATGTAAGTGTTACTTGCTGCTGTTTTCTTTTCCTTCTTCTGCTTATTCCTTCTCTTTTTGTTCATTGAATTGTCTGATGCCAGTTTGACACAGGTGCTGTTGGTGACTCTTTAACTGTTGAATTGTTGGAATTTGTTGATTGGATTCTTCTGTATTGCAGTTTGCTGGCAGCAGGAGCTTGTGGTTTTGATAACTGGGGTGCAGATTTTGTGTGGTCAATAGCTCAAATCTTCGGCACTGTTTTGGGTCTTGGTGCAAATCTGTGTTTGACAAGTTTAGGTGATCCATGACCAGACTGGATATTGTAAGCAGAATATGCATGGGGTGCTTACTGTCAGACCATTAACTTTTCTTTTCAAATCTGTAGGTGGGTGATGATCATAGCAGGGATGCAAGCTTTGGGGCTGTCAAACCTGCAATTGATCTCAGCAAGGAAGAAGATGAAGATGACAATGCATTGTTACTGTCAGTTGCTCGTGCCTTCTACAACACAGATTCAATCAGTTTTGGTGCGTCAAAAGTCTCTGACCGATTGAGCTTTGGGGCCAGCAAAAGCAAGCCTGCTTGTAATGACGACAACAATGATGATGATGATGACGATGATGATGATGACATTCTAAGGTCAGTCGAAAAGATCTATGGGGGCCTAGATTTGACCAAGGCAACAGGGCTCTCATTGCCAAACTTGGATAAAGTTCATCAGGATGGTAACCAAGAGGTTTATGGTGGCCCAGGAATCAAAACTGCTGTTGCAGGGCCTGAGGTGGGGAGTGCTGCAAATGGGACTTCTCTGCAAGGTTTGACCAGTTCCCTGCTGCTTCTTAAATTCAATCCTTGTCTTTGATTCCCATCTTTGATTCATATGTCTCACATGGATCCAAATTTTCAGTCTTTGTAATTTTTGGGGTACTGAATAGTCATTTTTAATATTCTTGAGGCTTTGTAGCTCCAAAGAGTTCTTCATAGCTGAAATTGAAAGCTTAATTGGTCTGCTGAATAAAAAGGCTTTTGCTTCAAAGCTTCTGTAAATTTAACCACAGGTTTGGTTAACAAAATATTATTTCTGCTTTTGCCCCTGGAATCTTCAAAACCGTTATTTCAAAGGATTCTTAACCCTAATTGTGGGAGCTTTTCCAATATGGCATTTTCCTCTATAAGGATTGAGCATCTGAACAGATGAGGAGGATGATTGGGCACGTGCTCATGATTCCTTCTCCTTTAGTGTAGTAGATATTTGAGCACTTGAATGGATGCAGGTGGTGGAATAATCACAGGAGATGACTCAGAGGTTGGCTTCGAAGGTGACAAGCACACACTAGAGAAGGAAGAAAGAAGTCAACCAGCCATAGATGCCACTGGTGCACTGAAGGGTTTCCTGCCTGCACAATGGGGTGGGGATGAAGACCTTGATGATCCAATTTGGACCTCAACAGCTTCAGGTACTTTGGGATAGCAGATGGACTGTGAATGACAGTGTGTCAGATGCAACCCAATTAGTCATGTGCTGATGTTTGTCAAATGTGACAGTTTGCTGATCCATGCAAATTCTCTGTGAACTCTGAATCCTAAACTTCAGGACAGCATTATATTAGGTCTGTGTCAGTTTGTGCTGTCAGAAACTCAGCAACTGAGAAAATGGCTTATTTTGGAAAATCAAGGGCTTGTAAGATTTGCAGATGATGAGTTGAAGTGGGTTGTCATCTTGGAACAGGAAACAGTGAGGTGCCACATGTCATTGGTACAGTTGGCTATCATGACAGGGTGTGGGAATCCAAAAGAGAGTCTGAGCTGCTGCACAAGGACCTGCCAGAAAGTCTACAGGCTGTCTCTTATGCCTTGCAGAAAAACAGGCAATGTCAGCGGATGTTACGAAATCTTCTTCTGCAGGTGGAGTTGAAGCAGCGAGAAAATAAGGAAATGTATCGACGGGCTTGTACTTTGCTGGACTTCGAAGGCTTTTGTAAACGCAAATTCAGTGGTTTCTCCATGGAATTGGGTAATCCTTCAGTCAAGCTTATTTCAACCAAATCTCATACCAGCATTACAAATGGAGAGGTAAGTACACGTTCCAGAATTGCTCCTCCAGTATCTTATGCTCTTTTGTATCTGGTGCGATGTCAAGCATATCAGTAGTTTTCTCTTGTACTCTCTCCTGCCTCCTCTTGCTCTGTGTGCTGCTATACAGAAGCATTTGACCTTCTTCAGCTGTGGATACTGGTTTCAGGTTGCACAGCCAGGAGAGCTGAAGGTGAAAGGACCTCTGCCCAACGTAGATGTTGAAATACATAGGAAGTTATACAGCCAATTCCCTGTTGATTCCAATGTCAGGAAGTGGACACAGAAAGAAAGAGAATCTCTGATCAAGGGAGTGCGGCAACAAGTTCAAGAATATCGTCTTCGCACTGCAATGGAAGAATTTAGGTACCATTCTCTCGGTCTTTCCCTCAGCCCCTTATGAATTTCTACGCATCACAGATGTATGTGCTTTGCTATGTTGGATGTGGTGTGTTCATCTGGATCCTTATTTTCTTGATTTACTTCCTTTCTAAATTGCAGTTTTGACAACGAGGCACAGGATTTTAATGAGTGGCTGAGAATCTCTGGAGAGAGAGAGGTCACAGCTGAGGACATTCGTGAAGCACTCCCATTGATAAACTGGGATGAGGTGGCATACCGATATGTTGTGGATCGATTACCCTCTGATTGCAAGATAAGGTAAATTCTTTATCAGTGGTAACCTTTCCACTTTCATGGTTTGAGGATCTTGCCATTCATATAATATATAAAGGATTTCACCTTAAGGAAGTTGCAAAATTTGCAGGTGGATAAACTGTGAGGACCCTTTGGTAGAAACTGGACCATGGTCAAAATCAGAGGACATGAAACTGCTAGGCATTGCACAGCGTCAAGGAATGGTTGACTGGGCTTCAATTGCACAACAGTTGGGTACCAGGCGAACTGTAGCACAGTGCTTTGTGCGGTTTCAGCGAAGTCTGAATGCATCTATTCTGCGTAGTGCCTGGACTCCGGAAGAGGATTTGCAACTCCGAGCAGCTGTGGAAAAATTTGGAGAAGATTGGCAGGCTGTAGCTGCCAGCATGGAGGGCCGTATTGGATCTCAGTGCGCACACAGGTCTCCTTTCATGCCAACTTGGTTAAACTCCTCAAATTTTTTGATTCTTGCAATTTCTTAGGTATCCAACTTCACTTGTCTTGTCAGGTTTTATGAACTCCTAAACTGGTTTGAGTTATCCTATGCAATAGGGTTCATGTCAGTCTGGTTAGGCTCCTTGCTACCTGGAGTGAAATGTGGTTTGGAATGGCAGGTGGAGTGATGTTCTACAACCAGGTCTGCATAGGCGGGGAAGGTGGCAACCAGAGGAAGATACACGTCTTAAGTGGGCTGTGTCAGTGTATGGACCTCGTGGCTGGAAAAGAATTGCTACCCATGTCCCTGGTCGCTCTGAGATACAGTGCCGAGAACGGTGATTTTTCACACTTCTGGATGGTTCTTTATGTCCTATGGTACACTTGAAGATGTCTAATCTTTGTCAATGCATATTGTGATGAGTTAGGAAATGTGGAATCCCAACATTCACATACACACAATAGCTGAGGATGGATCCTTATTCAGGCTCCAATAAGATTATGATTCATTTGACATTATCACTGTCTCTGCCATTTTTGACTTGTCTTGTGTGGTTTTCTATTCTACATCAGTTGGTGTAATGTGCTTGATCCCTCCATCAAAATTGAGGACTGGACACCAGAGGAAAATATTCGACTGAAAGAACTAGTTGTCAAGCATGGTTCTCATCGGTGGGCTGCTATTGCCAGTGAGATGGGGTGTCGTACTGATAATCAATGCTTCAGGTGTTTTCCTTTTCCTTCCAGTTTCATCTTATTTGACACTGTTAAATATATGGTAGCCTTGCATGTCCATTTTCAGTTCTTTACCTTTGCCCAAGAGTTGAGGGATTTCAATTTGATCAGTAAGCTTGGTGGATGAGATATGTAATTTGTGTGGATATCATAAAGGGTTCAAGTATTCTTGTGAACAGTTCTCTCTAGTAGCTATTCGAACACAAGCTATTGGGTCCCCAAAAGAAAAAGCACAAGGAATTTCTTGACAAAGGAAAGCCTCATATATCATAGAGCCAGGTGAAGAGATATGATGAGTTGCAGAATATGTTCTCTAACTATTTCCCTTTCAGTTTTTATTAGTGAGCGGATCAACCAGCTGTTCATATTTGTGATTCTGGTTTTAAACTGACAGTAGTTGCACAGAGGTCAAGATATGTCATATGAAATCCATGTCAGCAGACACTTGTGTACTCTTTCTTTGTCTTCTACTGCTCCTTTCTCTAGTACTCTATGCCAGTATTGATGAAGAATCTTATGTCAAATAAGGTTTTGTGTGGGCTTGCTGCAGACACTGGAAAGCCTTAAATCTAGAGCATGAAGTTTCTTTTCAGAAGGACACAGCATTACGCAGAGCTATTTTTGCATCAAATTTCGTGGGCCGTGCAAAGGAACGTCCCCAACTTGGGCTACAGGATTTCCAGCCACCACTTCAAGCTGTGGATAATGTTTTGGCATCTCGATGTAGACGTGTGAAATCCAAAAAGTAAGTCCACTCCCTCCCTTCCTCAGCTCCATAGGGAGGTTGCTGCTACTCCAAGTTCTGAATGGGCAGTACTACAGTACATTCCATTACCATCCTTGCTTCTCTTTGGCCTTTCTTCGACTGCTAATTTTTCCTTGACATAAGAGTATTTGGAGCATCTTTTCCTTCACATGAAGCACAAGTGTTTGGCAGCTACTTTTCCTTTACATGAACATACTGTTTTCTTTTTCAACAAGGGAGATTGTAGATGTGTATCTTTTGTTGATATTGGCAGCATGCTTCCAGAATACAGATTCCCAAGTGGCATAGTGTTGGTGGCATCTTCAGATTGCTTTGTGAGTCTGTTGGATAGTGTATGTTTTCCCCACATGTCTACTTCAAAGTGACTTATGTGGTTCTGAAAGATGTTCCTGTGGGTCTCAGATTTGCATCCAAGGTAGTGAATGGGAAGTTCAACCCAACATTTGTTCCACGGAAAAAGAGGTCCCTTGTTCTTTTCACAGGAAATGAAGACTGTTTTTCCAATGGTGATGTGCCTTTATCAGCTGAAGAACAAAATAGAGCTTCAGTGCCCAAGAGACGAAAGAAGTCACCATGGCTTGATGTGACAGTCTTTGGCTTTTTGCATGATGAAGTTGCAGAGGCTGATTTGAATGACATGAACGAGCATGTTGGAGTTTGCAATGTTGAAGCAATAGAAAAGGAGGCAGATGGGTTTGTGAAGGTTTTTGGACATGCAAAGAGGATGGGATTACTAACAAGCCAGGAGATGCCTCAGATCCATGTTGCAGGGAAGGGTCATGCGCAGAGAGGACAAAAGAGGAATGCAAAGGATGGCCGGGCTGATGGTTTGCTCACTGTCTCAGAACTTGAGGCTGCTGTTCCAGGGCTCCAGGTTAACCTGTTGGGAACAGGAGGAAATAAAGCTAGGGCTGAAAGAAAAACCTTGAACAGTAAGGGACACAAAAGAAAATCAAAGCTTGCATCTAGGAGTGATAATGTGCCAGCAGATTCGGAAACCCTGGCTACTGCCCCAGCCATTCATTCAAATGGGAGGTCATCTAGAACTAAAAGTGGTCGTGGGGAACATACACTATCATCTGAAGGGAAAAAAGTGAAGAGAAAGAAAAATGAAAAGCAGGGCTACCCCAGTGACGATGAGGTGGCAGATTCAGATACCCTGGCTTCAGCTCTGATGTTGTATTCCAGGAATTGCCGCCAGGGTTGCAGAGTGACAAACAATATGATTCAGAAAATGCAGAATATGAGGGCAAAGAGGAAGGAAACGCAGGACATCCGAACTGATGGTGGTCTGCTTTGCACAGAGTTCACAGCTCCCATGGCTCAGGAGCATTTTGCAGATGAAAGCAACTCAAGAAATCAGGGCAGTGCTTTTGGAATTTCTTCTTGTGTCCAGAATAATGCTGTAGAGCTGGGTGCTGAATCTATAGCCTTTACTTCAGAACTTGCAATTGAAGAAGGTGCAGAAAATCCAGCAGGTTTTGAAGGTTTGCCTTTACCTGAAGGCCAAAGAATTGAGGAACAGCAGGGTGCTCAGAGTGCTGATGTGCCTGGCCTCTTTGCTCCTGTGACTAGGGCGCTAGAGATTTGTCCACAACTGGGCAATGGACCAATAAGTCAGGGGATTGCCCCATCAGATAGGGAAAGTTTGGCAAATAAAAGTCTCAAAGGTGATGTACAGTTACATTCAGAAACTTGTGTAAGAGGTTTTGGACTTCAAGGAACCCAACAAGACCAGATGAACGTAGGCAATGCCAAAGACAGTTCTGAACCTTCATCCTTGCAGAGAAGTTCAATGAGCAAGGATCCTGGATGTGGTCCTGTGTTGGAAGGTTCAGGAGATGTGCTGCCTCCTACTGTGCTCCATACATACCAACGGCGCCGGAAGCGTGAACTCTGTGTTAGAGAGAATCCCCATGTAGGGAAAGGGCAAGGACAGAAACTAGTGACTCAGAGTGAGGATTTGACCTTGATTCAAGAAACCAGGTCACCTCTGTACAATTTGCGCAAGACTCCAAAAAAGAAGCTGTGGGATGAGGAAATCTTCTTGGTAGGAAAAAGAGGTCACAGGTGAAATAGTGGTGGTAGGCACACCATCTGACAGTGGGAATGTCACAGCTCCTGGGGCAAAGACTGAAGAGGTAGCATGCTGGTTGAATGATACTTTCTGGAAAGCTTCAGCATGCACATAAATGGGTACTCATGGCACTTCCTGAAGGGACCAAAACTTTTGGACCAAACCTGTTTTTGTCAACTCAAAAGGCCATGAAGCTGAGGCTCACACTCAGGCTTATTACATTTAATTAAGGTAGGAAGCTCTTTTTTTAATTTATCATTGTGTTTCAATTGTTTGCAAATCAGCAAGACATGCAGTTCTGATGTGGGTTTAGAGGGCTTTTATTCAGAATCGTGGGTATCATTGTGCTTTAGAATGGAAGCACTCGTGTAGGTGGCCTCCCCACTCTGATGATGCCTGACTGCTTTCAACTTTTCAACCTGGTCGAACAGTGCTTAAGATTTCTGGCTCTCACCTCATCATTCTGACATATATAGACAAGATTTTCAATTGATAAGTTTAGCCTCCGAGTTCCCTGTAGTTACTTCTGCCCTGTTGTTGAAGCTGCATTGCCAGAACAATATGAGCTGATATTATGTCTTGTATTAATTACTACTGCAGTGAGTGAAAAGTCTTTGGAAACTGACAAATTCCTATGGAGAACTCTGAGAATAATAATCAGTGAAAGTTGGAGTCAGCCTTGTCTAGATTTGTTATTCTAGGAAAATTGCTAGTTATTGTAACTGGGCTGATTTGTGGTGGTAGGATTTGTGCCCCATTTGCAGGACTTTTTTGGATTTCTCAGACATGATTATCTTTCACTCTGAAGTTACATAAACTTGGTGTGACTAAAATTTTCTTTGGTTTTCTGCAGATGAACACTCCCAGTTTTGTAAGAAACCGGCCTTCACATCTTTGGCCCTCTGGATGATCAATTCTGATGACCAAATGTTTCCTTGATCTGCCAGCATATGAATGGAAAGTGGCTCCAGATTCCACACTGTGAAGGGTTGCCTTGTCAAGTGTGACTCAATTTTTCTTTATTCACTTCGTTTTCTTAGGATGAAGGGGCCATGAGTTGTGAATTTCCAAATAAACACTGTTTGGGTTCACCATAGAATTCAGTATAAATCATGAATTTTTCTATCCAACCCTGCGCAAGCTCAGGGCTTGTTCATGTTGTCTGACTCAAAAGGTTTGGAAATTCTATCTGTGTTTTACACAGTTAATGTAAGATTTCCAAGATCAAGATAGAATTTCCAAGATTAGTCTTGGAAATGCTTTAAGACTGCATGATTTCAATAATTTGAGTGATGAAAGTCCTGGAGTATTTGAACATAAGTAACCTTGCCAAATTGTCACAGGATTTTCTGGTCCTGTTTGGATTGAGCTTTTACATGGGCACAAGACCAATTTAATAAATCGGTAAGCATCTCCACCACCACCAGCAACATAGCCTGCACACTGTACTTGGATTAAGTATGTAGTGTAAAAGTGGGTTTGGACTTGTACATTAGCATACAGTTCCATGCTCTGTAAAAAGAGATGTCAAATAATGCCTGCTTTTGATTGGCTGGCCACAGTGAGTGGTACATGTTGTGCCATTTGAATAGCTAGCCTTTCAGCATATACTGTTCAATTTTTCATGTTCATCAGTGAGGATGGCAAAACAATTAACAATTTGTTGGGGATGCTAACTCCACATGGAGTTGCTTACTAAATTATTTCAAACATCAGAGCATCTCCACCCTAAATAGCAATTTCAAGGTTGAGTAGCAACAATCACTCTTTAGTGCACTAAAGACGGTGCCTTAGCTCTTACTGCTACTCCCACTGCAACATTTTTTAATCTAGCAGGTATCTATTCACTGGTAGTTATACTCTCAATAAGAAGACCCAGAATGTGGTGAAATTATTAATGAAGTCAATCAATTGGAGAAAATTGCTAGTGTACTATAGAGGGCCCCTTATAATTGTCAATATCCCTTGTAGAGCACTGTATTTCTTACCGTGGTTTAGCAGCAAGGTGGCTCATGAGTCATAACTATTATTTTTGGTTATTTATGTTTGGCAGCAAAAATTGCAATGTTTGACAATTCAGCACTTTTTTAAATAAATGAAGCTCGCGTGCTTTGACAGTTTCTTTCAGATTTTTGGCATGACAGGCCTGTATTTTTCAGAATTTTCAACAACTCCAAAAAATTAATTAATTAATTAATGCCTAAGAAGGGTAGGTATTACAGTAGAAAGAGAAAGGATCTTTCCAGTGTTGTGCGGTTCTCTCGTTTTCATAGAAAGCATGGTCTTTATGTCCGTGTAAGGCACATGGAATGCATGGACCCTTTGACCAAAGGTTCTCAAATAATGAAAGAACCAGTTCTGACCCTTGACTGATGGGTGCTCCAAAAATCATAGAAGGGGTTTTGACTTTTGACCCTTGATGAGGGTTCTATAAAATCAAAAGAATGGATCAAAAGATTCTATAGCCTAAATTGTGAGTTCAGTTCTTCTGCAATTCTTTCATGAAAACTGTCAGCCCTTTGAAAAGGAATTTAAAGAAAGTTTGTTTCTCCATCATCATGCCGTAGAAGTTTTGAGGTGCCTTCACCAGCAGTTCGACAATTTTCTTCATCCATGTGTTAACATGGCAGGGCCCTTTGTTTATTTTTTCTCTCCTTTTCTTAGGTGCTTTCTTTTTATAAAGTTTGGCAGGATTTCATCATTTAAAATCAAAACAGAAGATTCTTTTGATTTTAAATTAATTTTTTTACAAACATTAGCTGAAGGTTCTGTGATTTTGGAAAAAGAGGATATTATCAAATTCAAAGAACTGCACAACACTAGATCTCGTGCCCAAGCCCTGTAAGACCCCTCCCACTTCTATTGCCTTGTGAACTTCCTATGTTTAGGCTTATAATAAGTTCACTCATGGGTAAGGGTAAACCCTAAACCATGGTTAAACCACCTCTTTCTTGGATTGTGTAGGTGGATCACATCTTGAACTCTCACTTCATCCTCTAGTCCTATCTTGACCCCACTTTTGAATTGGGAACTAAAGAACATGCCCTAGGTTTGCATTTTGTTGCAAACTTGAGAATTGGCAAGATCTTTTACATTTGATACCCTTGACAAACCTTAGGGGTGTGTCAACAAGTTTGTTTTTTGTTTTTCTAGAGCTTGAAAAGGACATAAAAGGGATAAGAAAGACAATGCAAAATCATTATTGAGGAAGGAGGAAGAGCTTTGGGGAAGAAGGACGAAAGGGACAAACATGTATGGGGTTTACATGGTTTAAGGACATATTTTGATTTTTTTTTGAGTGACCAAGGTGCTAGCGAAACAAGGTAGAAACTAGTGTTGGGTGGGTATCAAAAAATGACTAAAAATTGGGTAGGGTTTCAAGCCATGTTTCAAGTCGAACACCTTCAAGTATTACCCATGGTCATACCTTGTTTGAAACTGTTTCATTGGTTCTCACTAAATTGAGAACTAGTCACTTGAAACCTTGTCCTTTTTTATAAAATTAAAAAATTGATACCTTATTAAGGTATTAAACAATATTAAGGTAAGGGTTTTAAAAAATTCCCAATACTTTAGTACATTCAACCATCATGCCTAAGTTTGCAATCTCGTGGTTGGATCTTGCATGCACATTCATTTTTTCACAATTTTGGGGTAATTTAAAAAAAGAACGAATTACAAGTCTAAAATAAGATGACTTTTGAAAATTGGTAAGTAAAAACCACCTTTGAATGCTAGCGGGTCTAAACATATGAAACCTAACACTTTGGAACTCAGGTGAAAATACTTTTCCTAATATTTTGAAACCATGCCCGGGACTCTTGAAAAATAATTTAAAAATAATTAAAGAACCAAGCAAGTCTTGTAAACTCTTCTAAAACATGAACTCAACAAGTTTTATAAAAACCTGAGAACCACCTATCATTGGTAGAAACTTACAAGATTTAAACACAAAGAGGAATTTTTTTGGTGGTTGAAGAACTTTGTCTTTTGGTTAGATCTAAAAATATGTGGGGTTGATAGATTGGGCAAAACTTGTATTATTTAAATTTTGAAAAGAAAAGAAAATAAAAGGGGAGGGTGGTTCTAGGAGTGTTATACAAAGTTGGAATTAGTTGCATTATTTATTCTTGGAGAATGTATTGTATATTTAGGTTTTAGTTTACCGTAGGTGAAAGTACAAGTAGAAAATTAATGCAAGTAATAGAATAAAAGGTGTTGTGAGGTGATTGTTGGTAGTTGTTTTATTAGGTTATTTGAACTTGAAAAAAAATGTTATCATTGAAAGATTTCTAATCATGATGTTGAAAGAAGTATAACACATCATGATAGTTAAGATATGATCAAGGAACATAAGTCACAAGGATAATTTAGGTTCACTAATTACTAGTACATGCAATAAGATATACATGACCCAATTCCTTTGGTAATTTCAAGGGTTTAAAAGAATGAACCCCACAACTTAGTAAATAGATAATATAAGTTGAAGATTAAAAATGTTGTTATTTTGCTTAACAACTTGTTTCCCAAGATGAATGAATATGGACTTGTCTTTAACACAACAACAACAAATTCAGGGTTTTTCCTCACCACATTTAATTATGTTAAAACTTGGCATGGAAATGTGCAATCCCATTTGGTAGGACTATTTGTAGCAAACCATAGATCTACAATACATTTTGAGGTTATTGGTCATATTTAATCTAAAAAACCTTCACAACTGTAATTAAATAATATTTCACATACAAATCAATTGGAAAATAAACTTGAAACATGGTATTGCCTCATGCACAATTTTGCATTCACTAATTAGAACATAAACTTTGTTAAACAACAAAATTGTTTGATATTTGATTTTGGGGTTTCTTCAACAAAAACCTAGCAATAACTTAGCATGAAGTTTTTTAAAAACGTTAATACATAGTTCATGAGATTTAATGTAGCATAAACATTGGCTTTGTATATTTTTCTTAATAATTCATTTAAGTTTGCCCTAAAACATGAAGAAAAAGTGAACATAGGGAATAGGCATCTAATTTGCCAATTAAATGGGATCCAATAGTTTTTTATATTAGAACTTATAAGTTATCATTTCCTCTCAAAGATGGTCACTTTTTAATTGTTATAGACATTACAACATGGTTTTTCCAACCCTCCCCCACCCTTGGATCTTGAAGTACAATTATTTTGACTAGAGTTGATTCAGTATCCCATACTTTAAAGGGGTTCAAGATTAGAAGGAACATTTAACAAGCCATTGAAATCTTGAACTTATAAGCACATATATTTGACATCACAAATTGTTTGACTCAATTAGAACTCCTACTTAAATTTTGGTTTATTTCAATGATTAATTCCCTGATTGCAATGTAAATTAATCCCTACATTATTTTAATTTTTGGAATCAAATAACCTTATCTCAAATTTGAAAACTTATCAACTTTAATTATTAAAGCTACATAAAATCAACAATTTTCCATTTAACCTTTTAATATTCCAATTTCGTTTTAGAAATAGAACATTATAATGAAATTGAATATTAAGTTGTGAAATATTTTATTAAAATTTGAGAGCTTATTTCATTTTTATATGGCCAAACTCAAGCCAAAATTCAAAAAACAAGAATTTTGTGACAAATATTCAATTGATTTACCTTTTTCCAATTACGAATGCATTTGGTACACTCCCTTCCAAATTCCAAAATCCTATGTTATTGATCCAATTGAAATGATGTTTGTTCAAATATGAATAGTCATGTTCACATTTTGGCATGATCCATCTCATTACATTCCTCCTGCATTGCCAAATATATTGGGAGAAATTATATATATTATATTTAAATACCTTATCTTCTAGTATTGAGTATTGAACATGTATGATGAAAATATTCTATGCTTTTATGAGTACACCAAGATAATTTGATTTTGTTATGGATATTCATTGTCATTTTGTGTGATGTGAATCGTCTATCCATGGTGATAAAAATATAACTATCCAAACTTGTCCCTTGATAATGTTATCAACAACCAGTTTGCATACTCTATAAAGGTCTTGATATGTTTAGATCACTCTTCCACCTCCTTTTGTTTATTCTAGATATGTTTTGTAAGGTGCTAGCATGTGTGTTTCCTCAACAACTATTTCAAAGCTTTACCTTCATCATCATAAAGTTTATTTATTCATCCTCCTTTTGACTTGTCATACAATGACAATTATTTCAATTTCAATCTTGTTAGCTCATTCTTTTTATGTTCCACAATGACCACCCATCAAACACATTGCTTGTAAACTTTTCATGACTAGGTATATTTTTGGCATTGGTAGTTGTTTTGACACTTTTAAGGAATACCACATGATACACAATTTTCCATTGTTGTCCAAGTTATTTTCATCACCTTCCCCAAGTCAAATGAAACTCCTTTCCAAAATTCCATGCAAGGAGTGTTCACATCCATGGAACCCTCACTTGTATGTGTTCAAAAAGACAAATGTTAAGGAAGGTTGACAAGGATTTGACCCCACTTTGATGTCTTTTGAAGGATCAAATTCTAGGAAAGGGTTGTGGAAATTTGTCTCTTCCACTTCACATGTCTTCAATATTCTAGCCATGTAAACTCCAATGAAACTTTTTGGTCTCATTTAGGTTTTTATAGGGTTTCTTTTCCTTAGCTTAGGATCTCTTCCCCAAGACATGATACTTTTGAATTTAATCAATGGAAACTTTTTAAAGGGAAATTTTTTGGTCACATTGTCATTATTGATTTCTACTTCTTGTTTGTTCATTGTTGAAAGATGCAAACTCAAGAGGTTCCTCTTGGATTTTAATTTTGCATCTTGTCACATTTTTGTGGGATCTTTTTCATAGATTTCATAATGAAGTGATTCAACCATATTAATAACTAAACTACATACTTGATTGACATTTGGTTTTGTTCCTTGCATTATATTTGTATCACTTTATGGTGTTTGTATTGGAAACAATTTCAATATCTCTTTGATTTTCATTTTATTTTCATTCACTTTGTGGACATGCACTATCACCAATGTTGGTTTTCAATCAAGTTTTCAAAAAAATTAGAAGCATACCCATCTAATTGCAAGATTACTTGTTCTTTCATAAGTCTAATTCAATACACATCTAACTAAAATATTTGTATATAGGTAGAACAAAAAATGATATGTTTTTTTAATGTTTTAAAACTTGTTTGTAATCCCACATTAATTCCAAGTTTTTAAATATAATCTTTGATTATATAAACCCAATAACTTCCATATGAATGTTGGATGTGTGACATTTCAATGAATGTGGTCAAGAGCTATTTCTTAACTTTAGGATTGTAGATTTACCTTATGTAAGGTAAATGAGTCACTAAGTTTGTTCTTTATTTTGAGTGGTCTTTTTCAAACTGTGAACAATCCTTTTTTGGAGATTTTGGGTTAGGACCTTGTTTGGGGGCATCTTTTTATTGTTATATTCATTTTATCTTTTGTGAAGTTTTCAATATCATGAGATAAAAAATGTTTTTGAGTTTTAATATGCTTAGGCTCCCAATGCATTATTGTGTTGTGTATTTTAAAATATATATATTCAAGTTGACTTGATTCAATAAGTGTGGTGGATGTTATGAAAGTCATTACTTGAGTTAAGAAAATTGAAAACCATATTAGGGTGTGTTGATCAAATGTAAAAGCCAATATTTGCAACATGAATCCTAAGTATGTTTAACTTAGTCAACATTGGGCTTGCTTTGCATTTTCTAGTTGTTCATTTGTGCCCATACTTGTTGAATTTGTAAACAAGTTGACCATCTTTCATACATGTTCAATAATTCTCATGATTTCACCTACTTTATTCTTGATACATATGTTCATTAGTCCCAAGATTTGTTCCAATTTGATGTTTTCAAAGTTTTTAATGATGTCCCTCAATAACTTTTTGAAGTTGTTCCATTTATGTTCTTGAAGTTCCACATGTGGGACATATATCCAAATGATGTTGTCTTAAGGTATTTGGCTACATTTTTTAGGGTAAATGCAAAACACCTTAAGTCCAAGAATAGAGCCTCCTTGAAAAGAAGACATGACTTACACTTGGGTATAAGCATGGTGGGTTGTTGCAAGGTAAGGTGGTTCATTTTTTGTGTCACAATCTAACTTTTTTGCAAAGTGTCATCCATTTACATGCTATTAACATGTCATAAAATCAACAATATGCAAAAATTTGTGATTAGATTTAGATTGTCAAATTATATAAAAAATATAGATTCAAAAAAATATGTACCAAATATATAATAATGGACTTTTGAAGTTGAAAAATATGGACTAATTATTTTGCACCTTTTTATACATGAATTTTTGTGTATGGTTTTTATTTGGCATATCGTATATGATATATTAAAACAATAAGAACATAGATGCAAAAAAATTGTTAGAAAAACCTTAAACATTTTTTTATGGGTTTTTTAATGGCTTGAAATGAGCCATATTTTCATAAGTCCATATCATAATCAATTTTTAGTGAATTTCAAATTTTCTTTCCTAACATGTATGTTAAAAAATTGTTTAAATGACTTCTCTTTGTATTGATTTTAAAAGTTCATTAACCACCATGTAATTCTCATTTTAATCAATGATATCATGGTATTGTCATTTTGACATTACCATATGGACTTTTAAGGAGTGAAATATTCATTGAAAATGAGTCACCATATCTTGCAACCACCATGGTAAGGTATGCCAAAAAAATTTCCAAATTACAATCATAGTCATAATTAAAAATATAAACCTATTCAAAACCTCTTTAAATTTCATTATGAGACTACTGGACCCTCCATTAAGTTTATGGTAAACTAACCTAATGTTTGAAATATTTTAATATAATAAAAAATGAAAATATTTTCTAAACTAACTAATTTCTCACAATTTCAAAAATACTTTTACATTAGACTTTGATAAATTATGATTATAATACGAAAATTTTGAAAGTATATTAATACATGTAAAACTCCATCAACTTTAAAATATCAAAAATTTAATTAAAGTCTTACTTTCATATATTTGAAACCATATAAAAAATATAGTGAGACAATACTTTCTACTTGCTTATCGTAAAATGTACATAAATACATATTAAAACATATAATTTTTCAATATTATTAAAAAAATATTTTATTGACCATTGAAATAAATAACATTTATGAGAACATTTTCTATTAACACTTAATTTATCAATACTTTCCATTTGTGATAGCAAGTAATGTCACGAGCATACTTTTTACCATGCTTGGACCCACCTACTTATATGCGTAAAGTGCCTCCTATGCTTGCAAAGTAAATGTAAGCTGCCTATTTCCTACCTTGTACTTCATGTTGGTGAAGGCCATGTTGCCCTAATGCCCTGAGCCTTGGGCTTTGCCTTCAGCTCCCAAGGCGTAATGTCCTCACAATAGTGCCTTGCCTTACACATAAATGTTCTGAAATGTCTAACATGTTTTCATATGTCATAGTTTTATTTTCTCATCCTCCTTTCAATCAAATAAACAAAATTTCCTATGTCACTTTTATCAACCTTCCCCAAGGTTCCAACACTTTTTCATATCATTTTTCCCAAGAAAAAAGCAAAACATCCCCAAAACAAAATTGGCTAGATCTACTTATTATGAGCTCATGGAGATGTCTCATTTCCCCATATCTAATGGATTAGGCTCCAAATCCCAAAAGTTAGTAGGCATTTTGGTCCAAAAGAGCTATTGCCTTTTTTTTTCACAAGGCAATTTTTAATTTTCATGTAAAGGATTTTAGTCAGCCTTTTTGCATGTTCTGAGGCTCTTCATTGTGCAAAATATTCCTCTTTCTTGCAGTTGCAGATTTCGCACTTGGAAAAAGGCTGGAAATGCAACTAAAGTCCCTTTATGAAAGCAAAAGCTTAGGTAATGGGGCATTTGTCACCTTGTTTGTCCCTACAGCCATGCCCTAGAACACATCGGAGATAGAATGTGCCTTTGGGTTCTTGGGAACATAAAAGCATTTGGAGAAATTTCCTAGTGTATTTGGAGAGCAACTTATTATATTGGTGGATATCTCTTCTCTCCTCCTGAAGTGTAAGTTAATTCCATAGAAGGGAGGCATCAAATTTTAGCCTGGACTCACTTTCATTCTAACCCCCCTTATTTTTGGGAATGCCCCATCCTGGGGCTTTACCTTCCAAAGAATGGTTGGTCCAGGTTTATTGTGTTTAGATTCATTATAGAGTATTGTAGCTTAATGGATTTTGGCCCCTAGGTAATAATAGGTCTATTTTTATATGAGGATTATTGAAAGATGATATTTTGGCTTGTGTTGAAACTTGAGATTAGTTATGGAGTTATAATATCTTGAAGGATTTTGGTCTCTTTTAGAGGATTTTTTTGAAGATTATATTTTTGCGTGGTGAAATATTTGAGTTTCCATAATTTTTCTTTTGCCTTAAAATACTTTAAAATGTAAATGGCAAGGCCACACTGCGACACACCCCTTGTTTTATGGAGTTTGCCAGGGTTTCATAATCTTTGTTGCTCTTTAAGAAATAATTTCTTTTGTAGTGTGAGTTTAACAAAGAGTTAAACCAGCTAAGGTGGTTGGTTGTTTGTTTTTATCATGCTCATTCCATGTGATAAGACAAGGTGCACATGTTGGGTGATTTTTTAGAATTTCTAAGAGCAGTCAAATCTGGCTCCTTGATTACTTGCATATGCAAGAATCACCTAATCTAAAATTTCAGGTGTTGTATTTGGACCAATTCTTTCAAAACCGGTTCTCTTTCCAATAATATGTTGCCTGTTCTTTAGGTTCCTTAAAAACAATACTGGGAGCAAGCTACCTCCCACCTACCCAAAATTCAAGACATTAAAAAAGAAAGAAAGAAAGATCAGGGTTGACTACCCCTTCCCACCTCCCCAAAATTCAAGCCGCATTGAAAAGAAGATACTTTTAGAACTAAGGGAGCTTACTTGCTCCCTCTCACCTCAAGGTTTTTTTCTTTCGAAAATCCAATTTTGTGATGTAGCTAAAGTGGCAATCATCCCTAAGATGATTTAGCCAGATTTGGCTACATGCTAGATATGAAAGTAGAAAAAAAAACAGAATCCTTCTATATTCCTGGCTATCTGTTGGAACTTCTCATAAAAAATATGGCGATTTGGGAAAAGAAAAAAATCGAAATCTGACAAATTTGGGTCTTTTTTTCATGGAATTTTTTTGTTAAAGGACGAAATCATGTTTTTTAGGTCAAAATTTGGCGAAATTTCTCCCCCCCCAAAAAAAAACTGCTCACCTCCCAAAATCCAAAACCACATGCTCTTAAATTTAAAGAAAGGCCACTTTTGGCGACAATTTTCAATGCACGCCTGCTTTTCTCAACCGATAATATCCGCCGGATCTATTTCTTGGCGGTTCTTACAATCGGCTGATATAGCCAGGGGTTTCTAGCAAAAACCTCGGCCTCGTTTTCACCGCCTAACACTGGATTCCAATAACCACCTACCACTGGGTTGTACCCTGGTTTCCCCTCTGGTCGACCTTGGTATTCGTGTTGTACTCTCGAAAGGGTAGCCCATCCTGAGGCTCCTTAGTACTGACACTTACAACATGTGGTACCTGTAGTGGGGGAGGACTCTCCTCTGAAACTCCTTCCACTATGCTAAACAAATAGTGATGTGCTAGAACCCATGAGTAAAATTACATATTGATGTGTAAAAACTTCAAATTCTTGTTAAAAGTTCCTTGTAATTTGCATTTAATAATAAGTACTACCATAGTACCTGAATGATTTTGGTAACAAACTGTCGAATACTTAATTAAATTTTTAATCTAACACTTGGTTTTTTTATTCTGAAATTTTAGTCAGCTAATGGGTATATAAAATAATGAACAACACTAGTGTCTCTTCAATTTTCAAAGTTGTGAAACAGTCTAATGCGTCCATTCATCTCATTACTTGAAGGTCTGCGGTTCAAACCTGCCAGTTGAACTTTTGATTTTATTAAAATTTCAGCACAAATATTAAATAATTTTTGAAAAATTCACTAAAATGAAAAATAATAATTTATGCCGAATCTGTTCAGGAATTACAATAGTTAATTTCAACAATCTTTTTGGCCTCTCTTTTTCCTTGCCTTGTACTTCTTCTGGATGGGTTTCCATCGTACCTTTTTTTTATATACAGGGTTTTTCTTCCTTGGACCTAGGGACACGCTTATGATGCTACTATAACATTTAAGTGCACAGTTAATTCCTAAAAACAATTAAAGGCTCCCATTTTAACATTTTGATTGGTCTATAGGCTTTTTTTTCCCAGCAAAACAATTTTGAGATTCCCATTCTAACATTTTGAATGGCCAATAGAGTTTTTTTCATCAGCCTAATCCCCCTCCCGCCCCCCTATTTGTGTATATATTTTACATTAGTAATATAACCCTTGTTTGCATACAAAGAGGGTTAACAAGTGTTGAAGATGTTTTAAATGTAACTAGTATGGCTTGGGCCATTGGTCTAAGTGTGAATTTATTATTAGTGTTGGCAGGTTCTTGAATTTCAGCAAGTTGAGGTTAGGTTCAAAGGTTCAGTTCTAGGTCCTCCAAATTAAAGGTGCTAAGTTTCCTTGGAATCAGCATTGGAACTTGATTGGAGAATAAACTTATTTTCTAAATTGAATTAGAATATGAACAGAAGATCTTGTCTTTTAAAAAAAAGGTTTAGATTCTCTAGGTATATAAGTATAATTTTACTGCATTTTTAACAAGATATTGCATTTAATTGATTATATATCTTTAACATTACATAATATTTATTTTGAAGTGTGTGCACTAGTTCAACAAATTAATTACACATTTTGGTGTGTTTAGTTGTGTGTAATGGAGATGAAATCGAACCTTGTCTTAAATTGGACCTATTTTAAATTCTTCACAAAAATGATTGGAATTGATGATTCTAAAAATTCAAAAACCTAGTCTCAAAATTGTAGTACATATTTCATATAAACCCCCCCAAAAAAAGAACTTTAAAGCCAATATTGAAAGTTCCTTTTGAAATCAAGAACTCATAAACACTATTTGTTACCCATTTAATTGGATTTGAATTTTGAGTTTTATTGAATACCAATGACAAGGATTACTCGAAATTCAATATCTCATGCACCTCGCATCTAAAAATTACAAAATCACCTCCATAAGATCCTACTCATCGAGCACTTTGCAAGAATATAAAAAACATGCCCCAATTTCCTTTATATTATAAGTTATAATTTCGTTGAATTTTCAATTTAAAAATTGTTCAATACTCAATAACTTTTGCATTGTAATTCTGAACATTATGAAAGCACCTTGATGCATCCCCAATTCATCATAGAGGGTTTTCCAATAATACCAAGAACACAACAAGAGAGGCATTGTCATTTGGGAGATGTCCACATCACAACAAAACAAACAAACAACCTTTGTATAGTGTGGCCTATGCTACTAGCCCAAGTGTCAACATGACCATAACAATAAAATCCAATCTTGAAAATAATAATAATAATAATAATAATAAATTAATTTTCTAACAAAAAAATCACTCAACATTCAATATCTCCTCAAGTCCAAAAATCATGAAATAACCTTCAAGAAATTCCACTCATAAAAGACTTTTCAAGAATACCAAGAGCTTTCTGCAATTTTCCTTAAATTTTTAGTTCTTGTTTATATAAAAATCTTTGAAAAATATTGTTCAATATTCAATAACTCTTGTGCTATCTCTCTAAACCTCATGAAACCACCTTGATGCACCCTTTCTCATTGAAGGTTTTGCAACAGTACCAAGAGTGCACTTGGGGGAAGTTGGGGGGAGGGGCTTCTGAAAAGCTCAATGTGACAAACAAGCAACCTTCGTTAATATTGAAATGCAATATGAGACAATTTTCAAGTATCTTATTGGCCTTCCTACCAAGGCAAGGATATTGTGTTTAGATTCATTATAGAGTACAGTAGCTTAAGGGATTTTGGCCCCTAGGTAGTAGGTCTATTTTTATATGAGAATTTTTGAAAGATGATATTTTGGCTTGTGTTAAAACTTGAGATTAGTTATAGAGTTATAATATCTTGAAGGATTTTGGTTTCTTTATTTTGAAGATTATATTTTTGAGTGGTGAAAAATTTGAGTTTCCATAATTCTTCTTTTGCCTTAAGATACTCTTTAATGTAAATGGCAAGGCCACAGTGTGACACACCCCTTGTTTAATTTTAGGGGTGATAAGATTCACCGATTTGTTCTTGCCTGGAAATTGGAAGGGATACAACACACACATCTTTTTTCCAAATTAAGTGTCAAAGTTACACACAAGGTACGAAAATACCTAGAGCCCAAAGAAAGGAACCGGTCCACCCCACGGATAACCGGGTACCGGTCGACCCCAGCTGAAGGAAGAGTCCCAGATGGCGTAGTACATTGTACTACTTACATTATTTAAAAGACTCGAAGTTCCGTGTTGTAATTGCTGTGGCGTCGGAATTTTACTCGCAGTTCCGTGTTGTGGTCGCTGGTGTCTCGGAATTTTACTAGCAGTTTCGTGGTGCCGTGGCTGGGCCTTCGGAACTTTACTCTCAGTTCCATGGGATTGTAGCTCGGGGCGCGGAAATTGAATAAGATTTGGCGTCAGGCAGCGAGCGATTGAAGGGAAACCAGCCGGAAACCAGAACCTCCGGACAATTTGGCACATTTTGTCAGCGTCAGTTTCTGATCCAGCCTTTTATTTTTAAACTGGTAAAATTTCGCCGAAAAGGGAAATTAAAATTCCAAAATTCCAAAATGATGTGAATTTGGAGGTTTTCAAATTTCAATCGTCAGAACTGAGAGGAAAAAAAGAGAGTAAAAGGTACCATATTTTTGTATTTGGTTTTTCACTGTTTTAGCCAAAGATATAGAAAGCTGTTTAAGGGTTTGTATTTCATATCCGATTTATAGCCAAATTTGGCTAAACCTTCCTATGGATGCTCACCACATTTTCTACATCTTCCAATGGTTGATCACCACTTTGGCTTCATAAAAAAATTCCTTAAAAGACACTGTGAGTCCAATCGAACTTATCCTGCAATGTTGTGAGGTCCAAAGTCCTGAATATAAAAAAAAAGTAAAATTCGCCATATTTCACTGTTTTAGCCAAAAATAAAGATGGATGTTTAAAGCTTTGAATTTCATATCTGGCTTGTAGCCAAGTTTGGCAAAAAGTTCCAGTATATGCTCAGCACATTTTCTACATCTTCCAAAGGTTGATCGCCACTTTAGCTGCACTCAAAAATTCATTAAAAAGCACTGGGAGTCTAATGGAACATATCCTGCAATGTTGTGAGGTCCAAAGTCCTAAGAAAAACAGTAAAAATCGCCATATTTTTAAAAATATTTGGTGTCAGTGGTTTAGCCAAAAGTAAAGAAGGATGTTTAATCATTTAAACCTTCGCAATTGATATCCGGTTTATAGTCAAATTTGGCTATACAGTTCCTATGGATGCTCGCCACATTTTCGACATCTTCCACTTTGGCTGCATTAGAAAATTTCCTTAGAAAAAACACTGCGCTGCGCTGAGAGTCCAATGGAACGTGTATCCTGCAAATAAAAATTGTGAGGTCCAAAGTCGTAACAGATAAAAGCCAGAGAGAAGAGTGGAGTGTCGTCAGATGCTTCAGTTGTGTACCATTCCCGTCTCCACACTCCACGGATCAGTTGCAACCGTTCATTCGCGTTGGACGTTTGCAGCGGCGGCGGTGGCATCCATGCTCGCACGCGTGACACGTGATCTCTGATAGCGACAGTGACGCGGATCCACAAGCGAAGTGATAGGGAAAGGCAGTGGCAGCCCCGCCACCCTCGCCCACCCGGCCCCCCACCGAAACTGCCTCCCCATTCCGCTCTAGTATAGGCCAGTCCGGTTTCATGTTTATCTTACCCTTTGCTTTTCTCCCACATACGTTTCGCCAGCCCAGGGAAACCTGGTGCAACAGGACATACTGTTTCAGTTGGGGCCCGCTTCACATTTAGCACCTGAGCCGCCCAAGGAATCTTGGTCCCAATTATCCCTTTGCTTCTGCAGCCCCACTTGGAACCATATTGCCGTTTATGTTGGTGGTCTAAGGTCAACTGGTGTTTTTTTTAATTAGATTTTCCCCAAAGAAAAAGAAACGTTGTAGGGGAGGTTCTGGTACAAGTGTGTTCTCCTGAGAGAGGGGCACCTGAGACCGTGCATGAGTGAGCTCCAGGGTGTTCCTTGACCTCAGGAGAACGCGTGAGGGTGTTACAAGGGTGTTCCTAAACCTCAGGAGAACGCGCAAGGGTGTTACAAGGGTGTTACAAGAAAGCACGAGTATAGGAAGCTCCCCTTATGTAAACAACTCTCTCTTTATTTCCTTACTTCTATCCTGTTTTGTTGAAAAGAAATATTTCCTTGGGAATGTGGGAACATATATGAAATTGGGGGAGCTCCTTGCCTCAGCATAGCACCCTAGGGTTCTTCTGCTAGGGGAGATCCCTCAAAATACACAGATATAAAAAGTGAGTTGTTTCAGTGCTAGGGTGACTCCTAACAATGAAGCAGTAAAGAAGAAACAGTGACCACCCACCCCCCCCCCCTTTTCCCAAGTAAAAAGCAAGATGATGATGACATATACCAAAAGTGAAAGCAATCTTTAGGCTAGTTTGTAGGAGAATCATACTAGCCATCCATAAATGTTGCAACAACAACAAAGGAAATAATAAAGCAGTGATAAGGAAAATAATGAGAAGACCAGCGGAGCTTTGCTTTTCGGCCCCTCCATCAAATCACAGGGCGAAATTCAGGTGATCTAATTTTGGCTTTTTCTTAGGATTTCATTTAACAAAAAGAGAAGTGGCTAAGCTATCAATGCTATGTAGATAAATTTCAACTCACACAAAAAAACAAGAGTGAGATCAACTTGTGTAAAATCCATTTCTTGGAGTGCATGCATTTCTTCAACCTCCCAAACCCAATATAATGTCTTAGGGCTTTTCAAAAGCTTGCTTATTACATTGCCATAGCTTTGGTGAGTAGCGGAAGTGCAGTACTTATTCTATCCATAAAAGTTTTACCCCCAAAAAAATTCTAGTTGCAATCACATTACAAAGCATATTCTTCTCTTGGCCCTCCAAAGCACCTCACAAACTCATTATATCCATAAAAGTTTGACATATTTTTCTTTTGGTTAATTCTTTTTGCCACGGCCATAGAAACACATTTGCACTTTGCACACCACTCATGAGCATATAGTACGAGGTTGTAAAATGAACTATGCATTGCAACAATAAGTGTTTTTTTTAAACAAAACATGAGAATGTATAGGTGAATCTTGGATAACTAGGTTTAATGCATTTTTATCATATATGCATAACTAGAAAAAATAATTTCAAGAATATAATTTTAAAAGTTGCAACTTCAACGAATTTTTTAAAAAACTCAAAACTGGCGAAAAACCCAATCTTAGAATGTTCTCACTTAAAAGTCTGAAATTAACCTTGCCTTGAACCTGAAACCAACAGGCATCATAAAGCCTCAAATTGTCAACCCAAGGAATCAATCGTCTGAAAAAAATAGACTTGGCCCTGAAACTAACTAACGGGTTCTAATTTTTTTAATATATCTTAAAACTGCATCAAACAGTTCCTCTAAAAACCCTTGACCTGGCCAACACTGGTTGGATGGGCACTACACTTACACATTAGTGTATGGGTCGCAAATTATGTCATTTTCTTGATAACATTATATAACATCGGCCATGGTGATGACCATAGACTTGTAAGAGATGGCCAAAATATGTCTGTTGAACATGAATCTTCTTTTCAAATTGTTAAATCCACGAGCTCAGACTTTAACGTCATGGAAAGGTCTTGCCCTAGTCCATTATGTTTGGTGTGTCAACTAGCTCACGGCACGTAATTAGCTCTCCCGAGTCCTGATGCCTTACCCAAAATGAAGGACAGGGGCTTTGACAACTCCATAGTACGCAACGTTCCATATGGAGCCACCCAATTAATGATAACAACAAAATAGCTTCTCTATATTGACCACCATTGCTTCTCAATTACAATTTGCCATGTGAAAGACCATGAAACACTTCAAAAGCAATACTAATCCTCCAATTGAGGAATGTGTGGAGTAAAGCCCAAAGACCGGGGCATTACTTAAATAAGGGTGAGCAAGATAAGAGCTGAGCACAAGCCCAATCCCAATTTGGATAATTCTCTCACTCACGGGCTTTACATGGTGTAAAAGTTGATGCAACCTCATGAAAAGTGAAGGAGTGGGGGCTTTCCATCTTTCTTAAAGCCCATCTTGAAAACAGAATACCCACTTGTGGGGTGGAGTAATGCACACTACCTATAATGTGTCCTCCAGTTACACTACCAAAATTCTACAAGGCTTTTTACATTTTCTACTAGGTAGTACTTTCACAATGTATGTGCTTTAAAAGAACATCAATTAAATGACAATTTGAGCCCAAAGATTGACTACTTCAACAATGCCTATCATCCAATGGATAAGATTGTGTCATTTAAAGTGTTTTTTTTTTCCCATCCTTTTTTTATTTTGCAGTAGCAGCAAACTTTTTTTTTGAAAAACCACATTTTACACTATAAATCCAGTGATGGTAATTGTATAGGTACCTAGAGGCCTGTGCCTGGTATCAACACTGGTAGCAAGGACCCGAACTGCCTGGTATGAGTTGAGGCAATACCAGCCTTAGAGGTACCAGGCTCGTAGGGACTTGAGGTATTTACCAACTTTGTACCAGTTTTATACCAGTCTCAATACTAGGTATATACCTGCCATTATACTAGCGGAAAAATAGTCTGGGACCCAATACCAGCACCAGACTGGTATGAATTTTTTTTTAAGTACCCAATACCAGTACCAGTCTGGAATGGGGAAAAAAAAAAAAAAAAAACACCTAAAACCAGGACCCCCTGGTTTTTTCAAAATTCAAACCACACAAAAATCAGAAAAAAAAAATTACACCAAATTATATAACCACAAA
>Ga0116229_10000131_pt1 | contig 75049 bp, 62 predicted proteins | sample S1TSphgellanicum_3_FD_87313 | JGI IMG/M metagenome (GOLD analysis project Ga0116229, IMG submission 87313) | Host-associated microbial communities from peat moss isolated from Minnesota, USA - S1T2_Fc - Sphagnum magellanicum MG | ecosystem: Host-associated > Plants > Peat moss > Unclassified...
CCTCGGGGCTTGGGAAAACAGTGGGCGATTTGCTCGTACTGGGCTTGGGTCAATTCCATTGCTGCTTATACAGTCTCCGCGCCCGGTTTTCAACTTTTACCTTAACACGCCCTAGAAAAAATCCAATTCGAGCGGCTGAAGTATTAATCACAGCCCTGCGTTATGACAAAATCGTTCGAAACCGGGAAATCTGTTCAAACGTGCATTCTCTCGTGCGCGACCAGGAACAAGTTCAGGGAAAATCTTTAGAGGCTGTCCGAAAAGTAGGCCCAGAGGGTGACGGCGAATTTGGGCCGAACTCTTCGTTGCTCACTCCTTACAGACCGCAGAGAGACCTCTGCAAAACCCCTTCTCAAAGCAATCCGTCATCCTTCGCTCCGCTCAGGATGACAGAATGCTCAAAGTAAGACTTTTGCAGAGGTCTCGCAGAGGGTATGCTCGTCGTTCGCGCCTCGATTCGGCCCAAATTCGACTCGTCACGCGGCCTACGCCTACTTTTCGGACAGCCTCTAGGTAATAAGCTTTTTCCATGCTCGGATTGTGCTGATGTTCACGCAATAAATTCCGATGAATGAATTTGACGCGCATGCCCCATGTCAAGTTGCCGCGCCGAGATATTCATTGACGCAGCTATAGGACTACAGACTACACTCGTCAACTTTTGCCCTTATGAAATTCACGCGCCACTTCGAAAGCCAATTTCGAATGGCCATCGTGCTTTTAATGTTGCTCTTACATTCGAATGCATTCTCTTCTCTCCGCGGTCAGGTCATGGCGCCAGCATCATTGGAAAGAGCCAATCCCGCGCTGGAAGCCCAGGGACCGGGAGAGGCCGGCCAGGGCCAGGCGTCCCGTGCTGCCACCACCAATTCTACCTCAGGGGGGCAAGACTCAACGGCCGTCGAAGAGCTGACGACAAACCCCTGGTGGACGTGGCAGAATCTATTCGCTAAAGGCTCGCCTCTCCATTTTGGAATCACGAACAAAGAGGAGTATGACGACAATATCTTCATTGCCCCACAAAAAACGGGAGATTTGGTTACCTCCATCGCGCCCGACATCGATTTTGAAAAGGGAGACAGGACTGCTCCCCACGCCGCCTACCTCAACCTCTACTTTCAGCCCACCTATTTTCGCTATCTGGAGAATGCGGCTCAAAATCGGGAAGATTATGATGTAGATCTTTATTTTCAGTATCAATGGACTCGACTGACCCTGGGATTTGAACAACAGTATCAGCAGCTTACCGATACCAGCATCGATGTCATCAACTTCGCCAAGCGCAATGTTTATACGACTAATTTGACGGGCAATTATGTCTATAACGGGCAACTGACCTTCTTCGGCTCTGCCAAGCAGCAAATATATGCATTTGATGGCAAGTCGAACATCAGCACGAATCAATGGATTATAGACAGTTACGCCCTCTATCAGGTCGCTCCGAAACTTGCCTTGGGCGGCGGACCCAGGATTGGTTTTACAGATATCATTGGCGCGCCGAACCAATCCAATCAGGATCTGCTCCTGCATCTCAGCTACAATCCGGAGGGTAAGATTACCGCAACTTTGGCCGCAGGGCTGGAATACCTCGAGTATCAGGCACATTCGCAGGCCAGCCGTCTGCTCCCAATTGTTGATTTCACGGCTAGTTACATGCCCCGTGATGGGACGTTTCTGACCTTCTCCGCCTCAAGATCGAACGTGCCCTCCTACTCTTTTGTCGGGCAGAACATCGATGACACCACCGTTGACTGCAGCATCAGACAAAGATGTCTTCAAGACGTATTTATTACTCTAACAGGGAGTTATACAATAGCCGATTACGAATTTGGAACGAATATCGTCGGTCCCAATCGAAAGGATAACTATTATTCAGCCGGTGTCGGTCTGGAATGGGAACCTAAAACGTGGCTGACGGTCGGCATCACGTATGACCGAACCGAAGACGATTCAAATTTGGCGGCAAACTCATTTCAAGACAACAAGATAGGCATTCGCACGTCTATTAACTTTTGAAGAATCTTTGTATGCGGTTCAATTTTTGCTATCATCCAGCCGTGCGGAGCTTTTTTGAATTTGCAATCCACCCATTCGGTTGGGCAACCGCGCCGAAAAAAGCCGGCTTGAGTAAGCTCAATTCGGCCTCTCGGTGCCAATGGGTTTGTTTGCAACGTGTTCTTGTCCTCCTTATGGCTTTCCCGCTCAGCGTCTTGGCGCAGACGGGCGCCTTGCCGCCAACGGATGCCTCGACCACGGTCGCCCCCTCTTCCCAGACACCTGCCCCTTCAGTTGGCGAAGCCCTCCCGCATTCGGACAGCTATGTCCTTCACCCGAACGATTACATCCGCATCACCGTTTTTCAAGAAGACGATTTATTGACCGAAACCCGCATTTCGGAATCCGGCTATATCAACTTCCCCCTGCTCGGCCCCGTCCTGCTGTCCGGTAAAACCGTGGGCCAGGCCATCTCGGAGATTCGCACCCGGCTGGACAAGGACTATATCATCAATCCCCAGGTTAGCATGGATATCCTTGAGTTTGCGCAGCAGTGGATCACCGTGCTCGGCGAAGTCCAAAAACCGGGTCAGGTCGCGATTCCTCCCGAAGGCGGACTCGATCTCTTGGGAGCAATCGCTCTCGCCGGCGGTTACACCCGGATCGCCGACCCCTCTCATGTCATTGTTCGCCGTGTCGTAGACGGGAAGGATGAGGTGCTTAAGGTCAATGCCCAGAGATTGGCTCGGGACGTTCATGTCGAGCAATTCATGGTTCACGCTGGAGACACCATCAGTGTTGCCGAAAGTCTCTGGTAAGGAAATTCATGACCAGTACTCCAACCACCCTTGTTCGGCCCGACCAACCCTCCTCGTCGTTGACCTGGCAGCTGCTTTGGACCGCCGCCCTTCCCCGTCTCTGGCTCTTTTTCCTTTGCTTTTTCACCGTCATTATTCTCGCAATTGCGTATATCATCGTTGCGCCCAAGCTCTATCAATCCACTGCGACGGTGCAGGTTGAGCAGGCCGAACAGCGGGTCTACAAATCCACCGATAAAGATGACGCGGCGGCGGATGATCTCAAGGGCGATGACGTGATCAAGACCATCGAACAAAACCTGCAAAGTTACAGCCTGTTTCTCAAGGTTGTGACCGACCCGAAAATCGCCAATGATCCCGACTTCCGGGTCGGCTATCCTAAAACCTCGACTCCTCCCACGCCCTCCGATTACGCCGACTGGCTGCAAAAAAACACCACGGTGGAAGCCCGGCATGGCACGCGGTTGATCGACATCACGGTTTTCCATCAAGTGCCGGCCATGTCCCAAAAATTGGCCCAGAGTATCGTCGACTCCTTCACCGAGATGAACGGGGAGGCCCAGAACCTGACGGAGCAGTCTGCCTTGAAGTTTTTGGTGACCCAGTCGGAAGAGATCAAGGCCAACCTCCAAAAGGCCGAGGACTCCCTGGCGATTTACAAAGACTCGCTTCTGGTGAAGGATCGGGTCGATGATCAGCAACGTGTGGTCGATGCATTACGGCAGCGCTACCGCGACAAGCATCCCCAGCTCATCCAGGCTCGGATGCTTCTCGCCGACTTGATGCAGACTTTCGACACCGATTTCCAAAAAGCCATAGCCAATTCGGGCAGTGAAGCTACCTACTGGGCCTCCAAGACCAACGAACTCTCCTCGGTCGCCCCCGCCGACCGCATTCCGACCGAGTTAAAGCTGGTTGAGGCCCGCTCCGAGGTTCTGCAGACCCAGGTCGATACGGAAGGCGCTCTCTTCGACAATATCCTGAAGCAGATGCGCGAGGCTGACGTTAGCCAGGACGCTGCCCCCACAGAAATTCGCCTGGTCGCTCCTCCCCTTCTGCCGGACCTGAAAAAGCCCGCCAAGCCAAGGAAGCTGATCGTACTCTTGATCGCTTTTGTCGGAGGCTCCCTCCTTGGCGTCGGCGCCATCGCGTTTGTCAACTCCATCGATAGCTCCATCCGAAGCGCCGCCGATGCGGAGGCGCTCCTGGGCCTGCCCCTCCTGGGCTTGATCCCCAAGGTCTCCTCGAAGAAAAAAGGCGCCAACCTCGAACTCATCGTGGCCAGCGACCCCAGCAGCGCGGCGGCCGAAGGCTTTCGATCCCTGCGGGCGGTGATCGATTTGCTCGGCAAAGCCGAGGAGCATCGCACCATCCTTTTCACCAGTGCCGTGCCCGGCGAGGGAAAGACCTTCGTGAGTTGCAACCACGCCCTGGCTTTGGCTCAGGCGGGGCTGACGACCCTCCTGGTCGATACGGATCTTCGTCGTCCCTCCGTCCACACCCGCTTCAACCTTGAAAACAAGATCGGATTTGTGGAGGTTGTCACTCAGGACTTGGACTTGAATGAGGCGGTGCATTTCCGGGTCGCGAAAAACCTCAATGTCCTCACGGCGGGCGGCAGATGCCCTAATCCGGCGGAGCTTCTCGCCGGGTCAGGCTTCAAGGAAACGCTCACCAAGGCCCTGATGAATTATGATCGAATCGTCTTCGATTGCAGTCCCGTCAACCTGGTCAGTGACTCCCTTTTGATCGCGGGCTACGTCAACACCGTCTGCCTGGTCATTCGGGCCAACAGCACCCCGCGACAGGGACCGCTCTACGCCGTCAGTATGTTGCGCCGCATCAATAAAGAACCTTCAGGCTTCATCATGAATGCCATCCCGCCCCGTCAGGACCGTCATCAACTCGGCTACAAAGGCAAGAATGCCGGGGCTTATCGCCAGACTTACGGCTAAAGCCTATTAAAATATACTGCACCCAATGATCGGGTAGCCCCGACAACTTGTTGTCGGGGTGCCTCGAGCGAAACTTCGGTCGAGGCACAAGAAGCAGCCTCTGACGTCCGAAACTTGGTGGCTGCCTCTTGTCGCCTTCGGCGACCCGGACAACGAGTTGTCCGGGCTACCTTCTGTCGTGCACCATAAACTTGAAATGCTCTTGATGCTGTCCGAAAAGTTGGCGTGGTTCACGTGTCGAGCCGAATTTGGTCTGCCCCGGGAATCAGAGATGCGGCTCGTTTGCCGGTCCGAGTTTATCCCTGTCGTTTTCGTTATCCTCATCCTCGTTCGCATCCTTCACCTTCAGCTCCACGGTGTACCAAAGCTTCTCGTCCGGGTCATCCACGTTAAAGGCCGAGAGCTTGATCGAGCAGTCTTTCAGGATGTGCAGCCAATAAACCGTCCCCTGCGCCGTCCCTTGTATCTCGCCTTTCTTGAAGATAATATTGGGGAAGCCGATCTTATAACCATCGCTGCTTCGAATCTGGCAGACAAAAAATGTGGGCGACGGCACCTTGAGCGTTACCGTGGCCACGGCGGTGTCTTTGTCCCTGTCCCGCTGCCGGATCGAGCCCGGATCAATGCTAAACTGCATTAGCGTTACCGTGGCGGCTGCGGCGTCCCTGGCCCGCTGACGAATCGAGTCCGGCTCAAGGCCAGGCTGGTTCGGGACAACGGCTGGCTGGGCTGACGCCGTCGAGAGGTTAACCAAGAGAAACAGCGCTGGAACCACTCCACGGCGGAGATGCGATTGGATCGAATGCATTGAGTTGTGGATAGCCTCTAACCGCTTATGACGTCCCCGACCCGTGAAAAAATCTTCTTCTCTAACAGGCGCCGTTACGAGTGAAGAAGGTGCAGATCATAATGTAAATATCCAAGAACACGTTCCAGTTCTCCAAATAGTAGATATCATACCGTATGCGCTCCGTCAGGTCAGTATCCCCGCGCATCCCGTTGATTTGAGCGAACCCGGTCAAGCCGGGCGGCCCAAAGTGTCGCGCATTATAATGGGAAATCTGATCTTTAAGTCTCTGGATATGCTCGGGTCTTTCCGGCCGAGGCCCGACCAGGCTCATGTCGCCCACCAGGACGTTCCAAAATTGGGGAAGCTCATCGATATTCCATTTGCGCATCGTCTCGCCAATTTTAAGCCGTCTTGGATCATTCTGCTTGGTCCATTGTACGCCCTGGGTTTCCGCATCCAGCTTCATGCTGCGAAGCTTGTAAATGCGAAAATTCTTTCCCCCTTTGCCCGAGCGAATCTGGCTGTAGAAAATGGGCCCCGGCGATTCACGCCAGATCAAATAGCCAAAGATCACGATAAACGGAATCGAGAGAATCAGTCCCACGATGGCGCCGACGACATCAAATGCCCGCTTGATAATCCGGTTGAAGACGCGATCCAGCGGCAGCAGCCCGATGCCAAGAACCGGGACTCCGCTGACATGCTCCAGTTGAAGTCCGGAGGTGAAGATTTGAAAGTAAGACGGAATGACCTTGAACACGACATGCTCGCGTTCGCATAAGTCGGAGAGCGCAATAATCTCGCCCATCACCGGATCGAGATCCGCCATGATGACGATGCTTGGCCGATGAGTGCGAATGATCTCGGCCAGCGAGTTGTAGTCGCCCAAAACAGGAATTTGCTGGGGCGGGTTAACCCACAGCCGGCCATGAGCGGAGGGCGTGCAGCCGATGACCTCGTAGTGATGACCGGAATCACGCAAGATTTTGTTCGCCAGAATGTCGGACTCCTTGCTCCAGCCGACGACCAGGACGCGCTCCCGCAAAACCGATTGCCAACTACTGCGAATCAGGATCCGCCGAAAGGCAAGCCTCCATGCCGAAAGGAAAATGCCTGAAGTGAAAAAGCCAAAAACGAAACAGTAGCGGGAAATGGCAGGCTGCAGTTTGAAAGCCAGGGCGACCGCCAGAAAAACGACCAACCAGGCGGAAGAAGCCTTGATGATGATATGAAATGTCCTTTGGGTCAGGAAGTACCTTCGGTTATAGCCTCCGAGGTAACCCAAAATGACGATGTATAACCCTGTACTTACTTGAATGTAGGAAGCATCGCGCCCCGATATAATTTCCCGTATTGCGGTAAAGAAATTATCATGCGTAAGGTGAACAAAGGAAAAGAAGAAGGCTGCTAGAAGAACAGTTGCATCGCAAGCGATCGTAAATATGATTAAAAATTCGCTGGAAGGAGGCGGAATTAATCGCTTTTTATCCGGCACGGATTCTGGAACCGTCGTCGCTTTCCTAAATGACGATTCCATTGCTGGTGGCAACAAAGTAGGCATTCTGGCAGTTTCGTTGGCCATTTCTTAGTTCCCTTCAATTTTGGCAAAATATTAATTTAGTCAAACTTGTCCGGAATCTCGGCATGACCACTTCTCAGCAGGGCATATGCCGAGAGTGTCAAACTCCCGATCTTTATCCGGAAATGGTTTTTTGTCAAAGGTTTCCCGATCCGTGCGTTGGCGATCTCCGCAGACGATCAAAGAATTCCAGTTTTTGCGTTACCGTTTGGCCAAGGAAAAATTTTGCCAATTTTAACTTCCGCAGCTTTGACATTCTTTGTATGCCCTTAATGTGCATCTGCATAGATAACTTAAGTTCATATGCTGCACGCGATTGCCATGCCCCCTTTAAGCAAAATCAGCAGGGTTTGTACGATCGTCGCCGCTATCGATCAAAAAAAGAATCGCCATCACATCGAAGTCGAACGGCAAAAGAAAATGATTCGCTTTATCCATGCTGGCGTTTGAGGACCGCATTTCTCTGCGATCAAGGAATGGCCAGAATCAGTGGGTGATCGCTCAGGGATAGGGTGACGGAGTTGACGGTGCCCACGTTTGTGGCCGTGGTTCCAATGGTTGGATCGTATTCGGACACCGCATAGGTTCCACCGAGATTGACGGTGACGGAGTCGGTGCCCGTCCCGACCGGCCTGTCGTCCCACACCGCCAGATAAAAAGTGCCGTTGCTCTTCTGAATCAGCAGATCGTGGACGGTTGCGGGTTCGTTCGGAATCGAATAGTTAAGCGAATCCGGCGAGAAGCTCGTCGTGTCAGCCAGGATCGTGGTCAGATTATGAAGATAGGTCCCGGAGAGTTTTGGATTGTAATTGGTATCGAACAATCCCCAGTAACCCTGGTTGGTGGTATCGTGCAGATAGTAGACGAAAGTGTAGCTCCAGCCCTCCTTGAATGCGCTCAAGTAGAGGTTTAAGAAAAGCTTGCCCTGCTGATCCTGGCTCACCGGATTCGATTCGCCTATGGCCGAATTTGCCGAGGTGTACCAGCCGGTTTCGGTTGTGACGCGAGGCACGTTCGGAAGCTGGGCGGCGGTATAGCCGTTGTAACCGGAAGACCACCAGGTATGGCCATACTCATGATACAATCCGTCCCATTGGGAATCCAAAGTCGGATCCTCGGCACCCCACGCGGTGTTGTCGACCGGGGCCGTCATTCCATTTGCGACCAGGTAATTGTGCGTATTCGCATAATCGGCATAAGCGGTGCCAGTGGGCATCAAGGTCACGCCGGAGCTGCCGGGAATGGTCAGGAATTGGAGTCCCACATTGTTCGGTTCGGAGCCACCGGCTTCGCTGGAAGCAAAAACAGGAATGCCTGCGAGTTTGGAATCGCCTTTCACGGCGCTGTACAAAGCTGCCTGGAACTGGGCCGTCGGTAACGCCGTTGTACTCGACGAGGTTTGCCCGTTGTAGGTCACGGGCCAGTTGTTGGGTTCATTGGGCCCCTCGGCGGCCAGCAGCGCGCCCGATGCCGCCAGCGTCTCATATTCGGTCAGGCAATCGGCGATGGTGAAGTCGGGCGGCAACAGGCTCACCTTGGTGCCGCTTGACCCGTGGAGGTTGATGAATTTTTGCAAGGTGGTTGCAGAGATCGATCCATTATCCCGGATATTGCGAATGCCGGCATACGTCAGACAACTGGCGACATTGGACTCAGTATCCACGCCCTGGGTCATGTGCGTGCATACTCCGATCGAATTGAGGAACGCATCGGCGCTGACGGCGGCGACGTTTCCGCCGCCAGTGGTGGCCTGGGTAAGACTCGTCGAGGTGATTTCGAGGTAGGCGAAGATGGCGTAAGCGCCGGAGGGGGTGGACAAAGCCGCGTAATTGGTGGCGCTGCCGCTAAAGGCTGTCGTGTTGAAGTTATAGGTGCTGGTACTGCCTTGGAGCCAGATATTGGAAATCGCGCCCGTGGACGTGTTGACGGTAAAGGTCAAAAGGCGGGCTGTCGTATTGACCCAGGCGCCGGTGAAAGCGATGGTGCCACCTATTTGATAGCCTTGGACAAAGAGGGAGATGCCGCCCGAACGATCCACTCTCAAACCTGTAAAGCTGCCAGCCGCATGGGTGGCGGAATCAAAGCCGACGTAGCAATCGTTGCTCTTCGGGTAGACATAGACGCTCACCGACAGCAGCGCATTGGTATGATAGCCCTTCAGGCTGATGGCGACGTTCGCGTTATTATGCAGGCTGAGATAGGGGACATCGGTCGTGCCGCCGGTCAGCTCAATATTGCTGGCGCCGGACTTGGGGAGATTGCCCACCTCGATGGCGTCATAATCCCAGCCGGTTACTCCGCCCGAGAGCCAGGAACCGCCGGGGAGGTCCGCTCCCAGCACCGTGTGGCCCGGAGTCGTCCCGTAATTCGGCAAAAGTCCGCCACCATTGGGGGCGCCGTCCCAGACATTGCAATGATACACGTCGTAGGGCTTGTTGTAATTCGGCTGACTGAAGTCATCATCTAAAAGAACGGTTGCATTTGCCTTGTAGATGAAGGCAACGCTCAGGAAGGCGTAAATAATTAACGACGTATGTTTCATTGTATTGGTTCAGGTCTTTCACGACTTTCTTTCCAGGAGCATTTTACTCTTCGTCAGATGCCGTGAATGATAGTGCCTCCATCTGCAGGCAATGTACCAACGAAATAAGTCGTACCGGAATCGAAACACCCGACGCGGCAGCGCATGATGCAGCCGCGGACGCGGATTTCGGCGGACAAATATTCCTCGCCGATTGAGCCCGCTTGCGGATTGGTTCCAGATTCTTTCCCAAAATATTTTTCGCATCAGCAGGGAAAGGCGTTTTTTACCTCTGAAAAACAAAGATGCGGCTGCTGCGGATGGGGCCGAACGAAAGGAGGAATCCATTTGAATGAAATAAAAGTCGGGCCGGAAAAAAAGTAGAGTGCGTCCTTACGAGATGAAGGCCATCTTCTAATAATCATCAATTCAGGGCGCCAATAATCTGGAAAAGAAGATCCCGCCCAGCCAGGTACATTTGTTCTTCATGTTTTGGTTCCGGTCAAATTATGTATGGTAGTTCGTCATTGTGTCGGTTGCATTGCGATTGCTCGCCATTTTGGAGATATTGAATTAACGCGAATCGAAATTGAGATCTTCCGGATCTATCAATCGCTTGTGCGGCGGTGTAATATCGACGAGGCGCCGCAATTCTGTGCGTCTTCCCTAACGAACCGGAAACGCGCAAGTCAACGGATCGCGCGGCAACACCAATCGGCGCGAATCAGGCGCGTCGATTTCGATTGCCTGGAGAACTGGACATTGTTGCGGAATATTTACCGCGCCGCCCAGACTTTTGTCCGCACCAACGGGCTCCTAGGCTACCTTGCTGTAGCGTTCGGCATGCGCCATCGGAAGGGCTTCCGCATCCAGGTTCTGACCTTCCAAGCCATAAGAATCGAGTGGCCCTGTGGCGTCGAGATCGGGGAACACACTCTTCTGCATACGCTCGTCCAGATTGCCTTTTGCAATCGTGGAGGTGCCATACATGTGCCTGATGGTGACATGGTCGCGATCGCGCTGAACCACCACCACATTCTCATAGACTTCGCCATCGAGGGTTACCCACGCCCAACAGTCCTCGCACGGGGTCAGAAGATATTTAAGTTTAACGAAGGGAGTGGCGAGAAGATTCATAAAAGGCATCTTTGGTCCTTTGGTCGTAGTCATAACGGGGCATATTTTTCTTAAAATAAATGCAAATACTAGACCAATTCTGCCGTGCTTGATAAATAAAAGCAAACACAATGTCCCCGCTTTTTTATGCATTTTTAAGCTGAACCTAGAAGCATTAACGCTTTTACCTCTCAAAGTTGTTGTTGGGCGACGAAGATTTACATTGTGAATTCGCAAATGATAGTTTGGAACCTACTCCTTTTCCTTTGAAAAGATTGAGAGCCTCAGGCCCGGGGCGGGCAATAATTGCCTGCTCCTGCCCACGCTTAAGGTTAGATGTTCAGTCCCGAAGAGAGGTGGCGTGGATTGGTTTTAAACCGTCCGGTTCCTTTTTGATCCTAGCCGGTGGTGGCGACCGCTGCTGCGCTCTTACCACCGGCTAGGATTGTAAAATCCCTACGGGATTTCCGAGCGACCGGGTTTCGTAGAGTTCTCAACTTATCGGGGCTGCCCGAAGTGGCTTAAACGAAGCTGGGCCGGACGCCCTGAGGACGCCCGGCCCGTGCATTCTTGCCCTAAACCCTGGGGGTTATTACTGGCCTTCCGTGGGTTTCTTAACCGCGCTCGCTGGTGCTGGCTTGTTCGCGGGAGCGGCGACTTGGGGGTGACTCGCCGAAGGAGCGGCCTCGTGCGTGACCTCTCCTTGCGGATGATAGCTCGGGGCAGGCGCTTCAGCTTGCGGATGATAGCTCGGAGCGGGCGCTTCAGCCTGCGGATGATAGCTCGGAGCGGGTGCGGCCTCAGTTTGCGGGTGATAGGTCGGCGCGGGTGCTGCCTCAGTTTGCGGGTGATAGGTCGGAGCGGGTGCGGCCTCAGCCTGAGGGTGATAGCTCGGAGCGGGTTTATCCGCTTCGCCCGTGTAAGGGGAGCTGGTCGCAGAGTGTTCCTCGCTCGGGGTATAAGGCTTGTAGCTGTTGGCTGCGGGGGCTGACGCCGTGGCCGTGTGATGGACTTGCGCAGCCGGCTGCATGGCCGTCAACGGCTTGGTGATGGAAGTCTTGATCCTCGTTTTTGCCGTGGCGATTTTGGCGGTGGCTGGGATATGCGTCTGCGCTTCCTTGGCCGCCGCGATGTCCTCGGCTGAAGGCGCCGCGGGTTTCAAGCTCGGATTGACGGCGAGCGGCTTCGTGATCGAATCTCCGCGATTGAATTTTGCGTGGCTGATACTCCGCGCGACAGTTGCCGGCTTGGCTTCGTGCAGAGTCGCGGGATTCACCTTCGGCGCATAGACGGCCAGGGAATTGCCCTGCAGGCTGGCACGTCCCGGTTGGCTGGCCGCCGCGAGTTGCAACGTCTGGAGGTGTGTCCGGGCATGCGCGTTTACCTCGTCAATGGATGGGCCACCGGTGGATACGCCACGGAAGCCCGTCGCCGCGCCGGCGGCGCCATTATAGTTGTTGGTGATATTGATGTTCGTGATGTTGGTCGTTTTATTGATGACCGTGTAGTTGCGATAGCGGGGGATATAATGGCCGCCATAGTTGGGCTCGCCAAGATCGCCGATGCTTACGAAGTTGTAGCATCCCGGGCCGATGTTAAAGTTGACGTCGACATCGCCGCCAAAGTGAAAAGCGGCCCATCCGCCAGAGCCACCGTACTCCGCGCCAATGAAAGTTTCAGGAGGCAACGGCGCCCAACCGGCATAACCGCCGCCGTAGCGCCAACTGACCCAGGCGGGAGCCCAGCGGTATCCCGGCACCCAAACCCAGCCGGTGCCATCGATGTTCGCCCAGCGGCCATAATGGTAAGTCGCCCAACCCCAGGGCTCGTCGGAGACCCAGGTCCAGCCTGCGTCTGTATAAGCCCAGTGGCCATCGGTGTAAGGGGCCCAGTTCGGGTCGGTCACAGCCGGTTGAAAGACATAGCCATAGTCATCCGTTTGTATCCAAGTGCCTTGACTTCCAAGTTGATCGTAAAAGGTTTGAAAGGATGCGCCCTGATCATCTTGATCTGGCGGCGGCGGAGGCACGTCCTGCGCGCGAAGGGAGTTCGGGGCGAACGCAAAAGCGATGATAAGGGCTAAAAGCGGTAGCAATGTTTTCATAGGAAGTTAATTGTGTAGATATTGAAATGTTAATTCTTTGACGTGGTTGTCGTCCGGGCGCTTCAAAGAATCTTCAAGTCCCTGAGCGATAAATGGATGCAGAACAGATAAAAGCACCTACCGCAACAACATAATGGGGCCAAATCGAGCGGGCAACAATGGGGTGAAACCCTACTTGATGCTCGAGTAGTTCTTGTCGTCGAACTTGACGAAGTAGGCGTCGGCCGCGTCGTCCAGCATCTCCGCTGTCACCGTGGGCTCGATCTGCCGATAGCGGCAAACGTCGAGGATGTTGTCGATAATATCGCGTGGCTGGCAACCCCGCAGCGGGCGGCCAAAGGTGCGCATGTGTTTTTCCACGAAGTAATCGACGATTTCGTCCGCATAGGGGACGCTGCGGTTTTCGCTCACGATCCGCCAGATCGCGCGGTAATTTTCGTGCGTCGGATCGTTGATCGGAATCTTGTAGCGAATACGGCGCAGGAACGCGTCGTCGACCAGGTCGCGCGGATTGAGGTTGGTGGAGAAGACAATCAACTCGTCGAAAGGAATCTCGATTTTCGTTCCGGTGTGGAGCGTCAGGAAGTCGATCTGCTTTTCCAGCGGCACAATCCACCGGTTGAGCAGCGTCTTGGGATCGATCCGCTGGCGGCCAAAGTCGTCGATCATCAACGCGCCGCCGTTGGCTTTCATCTGGATGGGCGCTTCGTAAAAGCGTGATTCCTGGTTCCAGATCAGGTCGAGTGAATCCATGTTCAGCTCGCCGCCGACGATGATGACGGGCCGCTCGATCAGACGGAAGCGGTGGTCGTATTTGCCTTGCAGGCGCATGTCGACATCCGGCCCGATTTGCTTGTGATTGTACTCATCGAAAACTTTGATGATCGAGCCTTTCACCTCGACGGCGAAGGGAATGAAGATGGAACCGCCGAACGATTTGACGATGCGCTCGCAGATGGAAGTCTTGCCGTTGCCGGGAGGGCCGTAGAGGAAGATGGATCGTCCCGAATTTACCGCCGGGCCGACTTGATCGAGGATCTTTTCATCGAAGACCAGGCCACGGAAGGCTTCATGCAGCCGGTCGGCGTGGACCGTGATCTGCCGCAAGCTTTGCTCGGCGATAATCTGCGCGTAACTCTCGACCGAGATGGGCGCCGGCCCGACATAGGTGGTCTGCTCGAAATATTGCAGCGCGCGGTTGCGACCCGCGTCGGTGATCGAATAGACGTAGGAAATCGACGCCATGTCGCCGCGCGTGATTTCAATCAGCCGGCTTTCCTTCAATTCGGCCAGGACCGGCTCGACGATGTTGTAAAACGGCAGGCAGATCTCGGCGGCGATTTCGTGCGCCACCATCCGGGAGTTCATGTACATCAGCCGCAGGATCAACCCGGCGATGACCGTATCCGGTATGTCGAGCTTGGCCATCGACTCCGGCTCCGGAGGGGTGAACAGCGACGCGTTGGCGAACAAGTCCGATGCCATGGCCGCTATGTTTGCGAGGGAGAGGCCGCTTGCCAAGGGATTTTTAATCTCTTGGGTCTAATTCCCCAAAGCTGGCTTCAGCTTTTCAGGGTGGCCCGGACAACTTGTTGTCCGGGTTCGTGCGAACTCATTTCGCACGCATAGGAGGTCACCGGAGAATGCGCACATCATAGGGCGACCTCCTGTGCGCTCGCGATGCCGCGCTCGCGCACCCGGGCAACAAAGTAGCCCGGGCCACCAGAATGCTTCGGAGCTTGCTCCAAGGTTGTTTAATCCCTTCACCGGCGAACTTACAACGCCGCCAGCACTTCCGCCGTGTGTTCCGCCGGTTTCACTTTACGGTAGATCGCGAGCAGCTTCCCATCCGGGCCGATGACAAACGTGCTCCGCTCCACGCCCATGTACTTCTTCCCATACATGCTTTTCTCCACCCAGACGCCGTAGTCATTCGCGATCGTCTTGTCCTCGTCGGCCAGGAGCGGGAAGGGCAGCGAAAATTTCTTGATGAACTTCGTATGCGATTTCGCGCTGTCGGGACTCACGCCGAGCACCACCGCGCCTTTTTTCAAGAAGGCGGAATGCTCGTCGCGGAACGAGCAGGCCTCCGTCGTGCAGCCGGGCGTATCGTCCTTCGGATAAAAATAAAGCACGACCTTTTTGCCCTTGAAATCGGACAGGGAAACGGTTTTGCCCGATTGGTCCGGGGCCGAGAAGGCGGGCGCCTTCGCGCCGACAACGAGTTCGCTCATGGTTACCAAAGAAGCAGTCTTGCGAGGCTTGTCAAGAATCCCGGTGAAAGGCTACTTTCGTAAATGGAGCTCTCGCCAATACGCCCGCGCCCGGGTGCCCGTGCCGCTAGGAAAAAAGGGACAAGCTCTCAATTCTTCTTTGGCATGGGGTTGATCTACCCTCTGGTCAGCCTTCTCGTTGGTTATGCGATACATGGTGAGCCGTTTCGGCATGCTTTGATTCGTGGCCTGATTACGTCGACGACTTTTTTTATCCTTTCTTATATCTTTTTATTGCGCGAACGAAAGAAGGTCTCGGTCGAACCAGAATCATTCAGCCTCCAATGAGTTACCTTAAAGACCTCGACTACTCCGTGGTGCAGCAATGCATGCATTGCGGGATGTGCCTGCCCACATGTCCCACGTACATGGAGACGAAGCTCGAGCGCAACAGCCCGCGCGGACGCATCGCCCTCATGCGCGCGATTGCCGACGGCCAGCTCGAGGCGAAAAAGGCCTTCGCCGACGAAATGTATTTCTGCCTTGGCTGCCTCGCCTGCGAAACGGCCTGCCCCGCCGGAGTCGATTACACCCAGCTTTTCGAGATGGCCCGCGCGGAGGCGGAACGGAGCCCGGCGGAGCAAACGCCGCTGCGGAAATTCACGCGCTGGCTGCTGCTCGGCCTGCTCTTTCGCAAGCAGTGGCATCTGCGCCTCGTTGGACGGCTGCTTTGGATTTATCAGGCTACGGGATTGCAGTCGCTCATCCGCCGCTCCGGCGTACTGCGGCTCATACCCAAGTCGCTGCGCGCGCTTGAGGCCAAGACGCCGACGATCAAGCAAAATTTTTCGCCGGACCTCATCGCGTTTGAGGAAGTTGGCTTGAGCGGCCCGGATGGTGTGGCAAAGAGCATAGGGCTTCACGTTGGGAACAATCCGAAAACCTATCGCGTCGGCCTCCTCACCGGCTGCGTGCAGGACCTCATTTACAGCGACGTCAACCGCGACACCGCGGACGTCCTCCTCGCCAATGGCTGCACCGTCGTCACGCCGCCCGCGCAGGGTTGCTGCGGCTCGCTCCATGCCCACAACGGCGAATACGAAATGGCCAAGGGTTACGCTCGACGGCTCCTCGATCATTTCGATCTCGATAACCTTGACGCCATCATCACCAACGCTGCCGGCTGCGGATCGCACCTCAAACATTTCGATCGGCTGCTGAAGGACGATCCCAAGTATGCCGCCAAAGCGGAGCAATGGTCGGCGAAGGTGAAGGACATCAGCGAATGGCTCGTCGAGATCGACTTCCGCGCGCCGAGCAAGGCAGCCGGCGCAGGCCCTTGCGCGGGTGCTCCGCCTCTGACCCGCGTCACGTATCACGACGCCTGCCATCTTTGCCACGGCCAAAAAATCACGGTGCAGCCGCGCGAGCTGCTCAAAAAGATTCCCGGCCTCGATGTCGCTCCGTTGACCGAATCGATGTGGTGCTGCGGCAGCGCGGGAATCTATAACCTCATCCAGCCCGACATGGCCGACAAGCTTTTGCAGCGGAAGTTGGATCATATCGCCGCCACCGGCGCTACCGTCGTCGCCACGGGCAATCCCGGTTGCCTGCTCCAAATTAGCAACGGCCTCGCCGCGCGCGGCGTAAAGGTCGAAGTCGTCCATCCGGTCACCCTGCTTGCTCGCGCTTATCGAGCGGACTGAATTTTTCGCACAGAGGGCTCAAGAGGCGACTGCAGAGAACTGAAGTTAAAGGCAGGGAAACTAGGAGGGATGAGGGCGTTCTATTGAGATGATACTGAATTTTGCATCTTTTTGAGAAAAATCTTTCCCCTTCAGACTGCCTTCCTCTCTGCTGTCTCCTCTTCAGTCCTCCGTGCGAAACCTGCCTTTGCAGTTGCCTTTTCTCTGCGCAGCGTCACCCTCAGTGCAACAACCAACCAGGAGTTTATATGGGTAAAGGCAACAACAGTCAGAAGAAGGAAGTCAAAAAGCCGAAGAAGGAAAAGCCGAAGGTTCTCGCCACGCGCAAGACGAACTGAGGCGTCTCAGGGTCTCGGGGATTGCCAACGCCCCTTCATAACGGCTAGGCTCGACCGCTTATGGCCAGCCTCAAGCAAACCACGGTGCGCGACTCCGCCACCGTCCACGGGTCCGCGCTCCACACCGGGGCCGAAGTCACGCTCACCGTCAAACCGGCGGCGGCAAGCAGCGGCTTTATTTTCAAGCGAACCGATCTCCCCGACGAGCCGACCGTCGCCGCGCACATCGACAACGTCAAGCAGGTCGAACGTGCCACCACGCTCGGCGAGGGCAGCGTTAAAATCCACACCGTCGAGCATCTGCTCTCGGCCCTGCGCGGCTGCGGCATCGACAACGCGCTGATCGAGATCAACGCCAACGAACCGCCCATCGGCGACGGCAGCGGCAAGCTTTTCGTGGAGATGCTGGAGAAGGCCGGCAAGCAGGAACTCGACGCCACCGTGGCCGAGTTCGAACTGCACGAGCCGGTGCGCGTCACGGGTCGCGATGGCGGCTACATCATCGCGTGGCCGTCGGATCGCTTCGAGGTGAGTTGCACCAACGCGAATCATCTCGGCAAGCACACGCAGTTCCGCACGTGGAATCCCGAGACCGGCAACTATCCGAAGGAAATCGCGCTGGCCCGCACCTTCGTTTTCTACGAGGAAGTCCAGCCGCTGATGGAAAAGGGGCTGATCAAGGGCGGCAGCCTGGAGAACGCCGTGGTCATTCGCGGCGACGCGATTTTGTCCCGCGAACCGCTGCGTTACGAAGACGAATTCGTCCGCCACAAAATCCTCGATATCATCGGCGACCTGAGCCTTTTCCCTGTGCGGCTGAAGGCGCATATCTACGCGGTCAAGCCGAGCCACGCGCTCAACGTCGAACTCGCGCGCGAAGTCTACAAGCAATACAAGGCGCGCCAGGCGCAGCGCATGCCATTCGAGGGCGCGCCGATCGGCGAGGGCAGCATGGACGCCGCCGACATCATGAAGGTATTGCCGCACCGTTACCCGTTCCTGCTCGTCGACCGCATCTTGAGTTTCGATGGCAGCACCAAGATCGTCGGCCAGAAGGCGGTGTCGATGAACGAACCGTTTTTTCCCGGCCATTTTCCCGGCCATCCCGTCATGCCCGGCGTGCTGCAGGTCGAGGCCATGGCGCAGGTCGCAAGCATTTTGCTTTTCAAAAATACCGGCGTCGGCGGCAAGATCGGCTACTTCATGAGCGCCGACAAAGTGAAATGGCGCAAGCCCGTGCTGCCCGGCGACACGCTCATCATCGAGGTGGAAATGACCAAGTTCCGCGGAAAGATCGCCAAGGCCATCGGCGTCTGCCGCGTGAAGAACGACATCGTCTCCGAAGCCGAGCTTATGTTCGGCATCGTCGATGCCTGAGCCGGTGGAAGGGGAATAACCAAATTTCCAAATTTCGCCAAATTACTAAATTTTTTTGGAAGGATTCTGAATCCGAATAAGCCTCCTTCGGTAATTTGAAAATTTTGTAAATGCCTCCCTCTGAATTTGGTAATTTAGTAAAATTTGGAAATTTGGTAATGCTTCCCTCCGCCCATGACTGAAACGCAAATCCATCCCACCGCCATCGTCCATCCCCGAGCCACACTCGGCGCGGGAGTGGAAGTCGGCCCCTATGCCATCATCGGCTCGGACGCCGAACTCGGCGATGGCTGCAAGGTCGGACATCACGCCACCATCGAGGGGCCGAGCAAGATCGGCCCGCGCAACGAGTTTTTTCCCTACGCCGCCATCGGCTTCAAGTCGCAGGATTTAAAATACAAGGGCGAACCGACCTATCTCGAAATCGGCGCGGACAACACCTTCCGCGAATTTTCCACCGTCCATCGCGGCACCGGCCTTGCGGAAACGACGATTATCGGCAACGGCAATCTGTTCCTCGCTTACTCGCACATCGCGCACAACTGCATCGTCGGCAACAATGTCATCTTCTCCAATAATGCCACGCTGGCGGGCCATGTTTTGGTGGGCGATCACGCGGTCATCAGCGGGCTGAGCGCGGTGCACCAATTCTGCCGCATCGGCGCGCATTCCATCATCGGCGGCTGCGCCAAGATCGTGCAGGACGTGCCGCCCTATCTCATCGCCGACGGCAATCCGGCCCAACTGCGCGGCGTCAACCACGTCGGCCTCGAACGGCGCGGCTTCATCGAGGAGGACATCAAGGCGCTGCGCCGCGCTTATCGCATGCTCGCCGACAAGACGCTCAATTTTTCCCAGGCCATCGAAAAGATCGAAGCCTCGGAGGACGCGCCGAACATGTACGTCAAATATATGGTCAGCTTCCTCAAGACCACCTCACGCGGCGTCATCCGCCCCGAGCCGCTGGCGGGGAGTTAGTTAAAAGGTCGCAAAATGACCAAGCAGCATATCCTGCAAGAGATTAAGCGTATTGCTGCCGCTAATGGCGGTAAGGCTCCGGGTAGACTGACTTTTTACAAGGCCACGAGCATAAGAGAACAAGATTGGATTGGTAAATACTGGCCGCGCTGGAGCGAGGCAATTTGTGAAGCGGGATTTGCTCCGAACGAAATGACTGTTGGTTATAAAAAGGATTTTCTAATTGAAAAGCTGATCAATTTGGTTCGAGAGATCGGGCGTTTCCCAGTTTCGAGTGAACTAAGAATGAAGGCTTACAATGATAAAGCCTTCCCGAGCACGAAAACTTTTGAGACTCACTTTGGAACAAAAAGCCAACTCGTATCCAAGGTTAAGGAATATTGTCGCGAAAGAAACGGCTTTGAAGACGTCTTGATCATTTGCGATGCAATCTCGCCAAAAATCAAAAGCGATAAATTACTCGAAGAAGAATCAGAGTCCGCTGAAAAGATTGGAATCGTCTACCTGATTAAATCCGGAAAATTTTATAAGATAGGGAAAACGAATTCAATTGGACGTAGAGAATACGACATTGCCCTTCAACTTGCAGAAAAGCCGACAACGATTCACGTCATTAAGACAGATGATCCCGATGGAATCGAAGCCTATTGGCATCGGCGTTTTGCTGCCAAAAGGAAGAATGGCGAATGGTTTGATCTCAATGCTTCTGATGTGAAGGCATTCAAAAAGTGGTTGCGAATCGTGTAAGACCATCGCTTCCTGTTCGCGCGGAATGGCTCCGCGCGAACCCGGGCAACAAGTAGCCCGGGCCACCCGAAAAGATTCTGAACTGATCCTTCGACAAGCTCAGGATGACGGATTGCCTTTTCCCGGCTTCAGTCCTCTTCCGTTGCCTCTGCAGTCCTCCGTGCGAAATTGTTTTCCTACGTCCACCGATCGATGCGCGAATCGAGCGTGAAGACCTGGCCGGAGACATGGTCGAGGCGGGCGAGGAAAGCGATGGCGCGCGCGGCATTCCCCAGCGTGTTGAAGCGCCCCAGGGCGTGCTCGGCGCGGACCTCTTCACGGCGTTGTTCGGAGAGTCCCGCGGTCATTTTCGTTTCCAGAAAACCGGGAAGCACCACGTTGCAGCGAATGTTGCGCGCGCCATATTCCTTGGCGAGGCTTTGCGCGAGGCCGACCAGTCCCGCCTTCGCCGCCGCGTAGGCGCTCTGGCCGCGCGTGCCATGCTTCGCCGCGCGCGAACCGATCAGCACGATGTGGCCGTTCCGTTGGCGCACCATCAACTTCAGCGCCGCGCGCGCGCAGAGGAAAGCGCCGCGCAGATTCACATCCAGCGCTTCATTGAAATCCTTCGCGGCCAATCCGGTCGCCGCACCGTCGCGCGTCAGGCCCGCGTTGGCGATCAGCACATCGAGGCGGTCGAGCCGAGAAAAGTAAGCCTCGATGCTCTCTTCCTCGCGCACATCCATTTCCTTACGACCCGGGGCGTGAACCGTGTCCCCGGCGAATTCCTTTTGCAGCGCGCGCGCGAGGTCGCCTTCACCGCCGGAGATCAGGATGTGGAGTGGAGAATGTTCGGGCACGCGTGAATGTTATGGATATACGCCAAGCGATGGAAGCGCTTCCTGTTCGCGCGGAATGGTCCGCGCGAACCCGGGCAACACAGGCACGCCTGTCGTTGCCGGGCCACCCCAAAAAAATCAGCGCATCCGCGTATGGCCATCCCCGTAGAGCGCGTTGACCTTGGCGTTATGAATCGCAAGGAAATCGGTGCAGACGCGGACGCGTGACGGGTTGACGGTCATATCGATGGTCCCCAAAGCCAGGGTCGTGACCGGGTCGGTGCCGTCATCGAGCACCGGGTTCCACTCATAGCTGGAACCGTACATGGCAAAGCTGCTCGTGGCTCCCGACGCCATGTCGACCGGGCACTGGATGGTGTTGGTCGTGACGCCATAGCCGTTGAGCACGCCGACAATGCCGGGAACAGTCGACGGATATGGCAGGGGCGGCGCGGTCTGGTTGATCTCCGGCAGGACGTCGCCATTGTCCGTGGCATACGATAAGACGGCGGCGCCGATGCCATGAAGGTTCATCGCGCAGTTCGAGCTTTTTGCCCGGTTAATGCTCATCTGCATATTCGGAAAGGCCAGGCCCATCAGCAACGCGATGATGGCTATCACCACCAGCAGCTCGACGATGGTGAAGGCGGGACGACGGCGGCGGCGTTGTAAGAAAGAGCGTTTCATTTTTGGGCCCTGGCGGCTTCGCGCATCGCGATCATGCGTGCATAGCCCTTCGCGCGCTTCTCCGGAGAGAGCCGGGACCGGTCGGCGTAGAGCATCCGCTCCATCATGTGCTGCATGAACATCTGGCGGCGCTGGTCGGGTGGCAGGTTGCGGATCTTCTTGCGAAAATCGATTTCCTGGTTGAGCTGATCGAGGGCGTCCGGTCGCTGATCCGGCGGAAGGCCGTTGATCGCGTTTCGCACGCGATCCGCCCAGGCATCGTCGCTGCTCGCAAAATTCTCGGGAGTTCCGCCGCGCGGTCCGCCTCGCCCGGCCCGCAGGATGATGGCTTGGGTCACAACGCCATGGGCGCTGCTCACCAGGTCTTTCAAGGCGCTGATAATGGACGGATTCGGTGGAGGAGGATTCGCAACGTCGGGCGCCCACGACCCCGGGGCCATGATCCAGATGTTTGCCGATTGGGCCAGGTCCTGAAGATAGGTTTGAAAGAGGGGTTGCGGGGCTGCCGGTGGGTCCGGCTGGGCGCTGCCGGAGGCGCCTGTGGTCGATGTCGTAGCTGGTGGATCGGTCGGCGCGGGCGTTGCCAATGGATCGACCGGCTTGACTCCAGGCCAGGCCTGCAAATGAGGATCGGGCACGCTGGTGACTGTGTCGCTGGCGATGGTTTGCAGTTGCGTGCCGTAGCTGAAAACCTTGCCGTCGGTATTGGGATCGCCCGTCTGGAAATCGCTGATCTCCTGCCTGACCTGAGCCGCCGTGGGTGCCACAAAAAAGGCGAGATTCCATTCCGCTCGACGGCCGAAGCCACCCCTGCCGGCCGCCGGGCCGCCGGGAGGTCCGCCCGCTGCTCCCGCGCCACCGGCAAGAGGTACGGCTTGTCCGCCGGGAACTGGTGCGCCTCCGGGAGGCGGTCCGCCAAAACCGTCCGGGCGATTGCGGGGAGGGCGCGTGCCGTCGTCTTCGCCGGGAGCGGGCGGAGGCACGTCCACATTCGCGGCCAGCGACTCCATGGCCTCGGCGAGCGGCACGTGATCGACGTACATCGTGACCTTCGAATCGAGCGGCAGGTTGGTGTAAATCTTCACCCCGCCCTGCCATTCGATGCTGCGGATGACTTTGCTGAGCGGCTCGTCCTTGACCTTGACTGTGACGAGGCCCCAGTTGTTGTAAAGGTAGTTCGCGATATTCGCGAGGACGAGAAGGCCGACGATCCATTTCCACTTCGCTAAGCTAATACCCGACATGGTTCTTTAGACACTTCACAAGTGCGGATGGATTCGGCAAATGGGCGGATTACGGAAATGTAATCTTTCCGCCTTCCTGTATGGGGTTCTACGCGAGCAACTTCTGGTGAATGCCGCCGAATCCGCCGTTGCTGAAGACGACGACGACATCGCCTGGTTTGAGAAGCGGGTTGAGCTTGGCGACAATTGCGGTCGCGTCGGGTTCGTAGTAGGCCGGAACGCCCGCCGCGTTGATGTCCGCCACGACCTGCTCGGGATGGAGCCGTTCGTGGATGGGAATTTGTTCGAGCGCGGCGACCTGCGCCACGAAAACGCCATCAGCCAGCGCGAGCGCCGCAGGTAAATCCTTCTGGAAAACGGCGCGGCGGGTGGTGTTGCTGCGCGGCTCGAAGAGCGCCCAGAGCCGCCGGTGCGGGAAGCGATGCCGCAGACCCTGTAGGGTTTCGCGCATCGCGGTGGGATGATGCCCGAAATCGTCGATGATCGTCACGCCGCGAACTTCGCCGCGTACTTCCTGACGCCGTTTCACCCCGCGGAATTCCGCGACGGCCTTGACGATTTCCGGCAGCGGTATCTGGTGGAAGTGAGCGGCGGTGATCGCCATGGCGGCGTTGCGGACGTTGAACGTGCCTGACATCCCGAGCGTGAATTCCGTGTTGTGCAGCCGGAAAGTTTGCGTCTCGCCATGGACGCGCACGTCCTGGATCCGCACGGCGGCATTCTCGGAAAAACCGACTTCGAGAATCGGCGCGGGACTCTCCTTCACCACCGCGAGCGCGTTGGCGTCGTCGGCGTTGACCAGCACCATGCCATTGCGCGGGACGATCCGAACCAGATGCGAGAACGATTTCTGGATGGCCGCGAGGTTGTCGAAAATATCGGCGTGATCGAACTCGAGGTTGTTGATGATGACGAGTTCGGGCAGGTAATGGAGGAACTTGCTGCGCTTGTCGAAAAAAGCCGTGTCGTACTCGTCGCCCTCGATGATCCAGTGCGATCCCTCCTGCCTTGTGCAGCCCTGGGGCAGATTTTGCGGCAGGCCGCCGATCAGGTAGGAAGGCTTGCGGCCCGCATGCTCGAAGATCCACGCCAGCAGCGAGGTCGTGGTCGTCTTTCCGTGCGTCCCTGTCACGACAAGATTGTGCGTCTTGCGCAGGAAATAGGTCTTCAGCGTTTCGGGCAGCGAGAGGTAATACCGCTTCGCTTCCAATGCCGCTTCCAGCTCCGGATTTCCCCGCTTGATCGTATTGCCCACGACGATGATCACGTCATCGGCGGGCAGGTTCTCCGGTTTGTAGCCGGACTGGATGGCAATGCCCTTTTCCGCCAGGAAAGTCGAGATCGGCGGGTAGACGTTCTCATCGGAGCCGGTCACCGTGTAACCCTGGTCGCGCAGCATCGCGGCGACGGCGCCCATCGCCGATCCGCAAATGCCCATGAAGTGAAACGCGTGCGGAGACGCCTGTGCCGGAGAGGAAGAAGAAACCATGAAGTAGCTGCAAACTCTGTGGCGTCGGCCGCCTGGCCGCAACTATTTTCGACAGATTAGCCGTCTGCCCGGAGGTCTCATTGACCGCCCGTTGTCGGAGGGGTGGATGTAGAGTGATTCGAGGTTTCTGCATTTTCTGCCTTGGCTGTCTGCTCATCCGCGAGCTGGGCGGCATAAGCCAATCCTTTGCGGAATGAGACCAGTGAATCGTAGTGCCTCAATTGGTCGAGCGCGGCGAACATATCGTATTGGGCAATTTCGTTCGTGCAGGAATTGCGAATGGTGTTCTTATAGGTATGGCGCGAGGCGGCAACGGCTTTGAGCATCGTTTCCACCGTATCGCCGGAGTAGAATGTCGTGTCGATGTCGTCGGAAATCGGGCTGATAATCAGGCTGGCCGCGCTGAGCCCGGCGGCGACGGGCGGGACGATCAAGGCCGACGCTCCCGCCCCTACGCTGGCCAGGTCGCTGAGACCTCCGACCGCCGCTTTGCGCGCCTTATATCGAGCGTACACACGACCTTCCCAGATGTCCGCATTTCTGTCTGAGAGATAGAGCATGAAGCCAACGATGTTATTACGGGTCTCCTTCTTGATGTTTCCCTTCAGTGCCATATTGACGATCGGTGAGACGTCGATGGTCACATAGAGGTCCGGTTTGAGCGCGCCGATGCCGGAAACTTGCTGAAAACTTCCGTCGCAGTCGACGTTGTAGAGCATGATGTCATCGGGCAGATTGGTACTATTGTAATTCGCAATGTTGGTGCCCAAAACGCGCGACGGGTCGATGCTGGCCGTTGGGATCATGCGGAGTTTGTCATCAAAGGCGCTGCAGCCCGCCAGCAGGCAAAGTGTGGCCAAAAGGACAAGATGCTGAACCGTGCCCCCGGCTCGGGAAGAATTTCGCGTGCGTTTTGAGAAGGAATTGCTGGGGTGCATTCCTATTTGGTCGCCCACAGCTATGCAAAATTAACTATTAATTTAAAAATTTTATCGGCGCGGAAAAATCTCCGGTTTCGCTTCGCCGATTTCGTGCGAAGATAGAAGTCCTTTTCATGAGTTCCAGCCACATTTGCGTGCGCGGCGCGCGCCAGCACAATCTCAAGAACGTCGATGTCGATATCCCGCATCATCGGCTGACCGTGGTTACGGGCCTGAGCGGCTCGGGCAAATCGTCGCTCGCTTTCGACACGCTCTACGCCGAGGGTCAGCGCCGCTACGTCGAGACGTTCTCGCCCTACACGCGGCAATTCCTGGAGCGGATGGACAAGCCCGATGTCGACCGGATCGACGGACTGCCGCCCGCCATCGCCATCGAGCAAAGCAACTCGGTCAAGACCTCGCGCAGCACGGTCGGCACGATGACGGAAATCGCCGATCACCTGAAGCTTCTCTTCGCGCGCCTGGCTTCGCTGACCTGTCCCCATTGCGGACGGCAGGTGCGGCCGGTGGGCGCAACGCAAATCACCGATCAGATCCTCGAAGCTCGAGCGGGCAGGGAAGTCCTCGTCGGCTTTACGCTGTCGCTTCCCAACAAGCCCTCGCTCGCCGCCGCGCTCGCGACGCTGAAGCAGCAGGGATTTCTCCGCGTCTCGATTGAAGGCAAATTGCGGCGCACGGATGAGCCTGTGCCCGAAGGTGAATCTGCGCCGCCGCTTTTGCCTGTGGTGCAGGACCGCGTCCTGGTCACGCCGAAAAATCGCGCGCGGCTGGCCGAGGCCGTCGAATCGGCTTTGCGGCACGGACAAGGCCAGATGCAGGTGTTCGATGACAAAGCGGAACTTCGCTTCGCCAGTTCATGGATCTGTCCCTACGACGGCACCACCTTTCGCGAGCCATCGCCCGCGCTTTTCTCCTTCAACAATCCCCAGGGCGCGTGCCCGGCTTGTCGCGGATTCGGGCGTACCATCGAGATCGATTACGAGCGCGCGCTGCCGGACCGCCGTCTCAGCATCAAGGGCGGCGTGGTCAAGCCGTGGCAGAGCGGCGTCTCGCTCGAATGCCAGAAGGATTTGCTGAAGCACTGCGCGGACCAGGGAATTCCGGTCAACCAGCCGTTTTGCGATCTCGAACCGTGGATGCAGAAATTCGTCATCGAAGGCGAATTGCGCGACGGCACAACGCTGAACGAACTTTGGGAGGCTGGCGGCTGGTATGGTGTGAAGGGCTACTTCCAGTGGATGGAGACAAAGACCTACAAGATGCACGTGCGCGTTTTTCTTTCCCGTTATCGCGCGTACCGAACCTGCCCCGTGTGCCACGGCGCGCGGTTTCAGCCTGAGGCGCTGAATTTTCGGGTCGGCGCGGTTCCCGTTGCGGGTGGCCCGGACTACTTGTTGTCCGGGCGCGCGAAGCGCGCAGGAAGCGATTCTTCCGGCCTCACCCTTCCCGAAATCAATCACCTCCCGCTTACCCAGGCCCGCGATTTTTTCGCGTCACTCGCGCTTCCCGCGGACGACGATGCGGCGGAGCAACTCCGCGATGGCATTCTTGCCCGGCTCACGTATCTGCTCGAAGTCGGGCTCGGCTATCTCACGCTCGACCGCGCCACGCGCACCCTGAGCGGCGGTGAAATCCAGCGCGTGAATCTTACATCGTGCCTCGGCAATTCGCTCGTCAATACGCTGTTCGTCCTCGATGAGCCGAGCATTGGGCTGCATCCGCGCGACATGGGCCAGCTCGTCGGCGTGATGAAACGGCTCCGCGATCGCGGCAACACCGTGCTCGTGGTCGAGCATGAGGAAGCCGTCATGCGCGCGGCGGACCACCTGCTCGAACTCGGTCCCGGTCGCGGCGCGGAAGGCGGCGGCATCGTCTTCGCCGGCGATTTCAAGAAAATGCTGGCCTGCAAGGATTCACTTACCGGTGCCTATCTCAACGAGACGAAAACGATCCCGCTCCCCGCGAAGCGCCGCGCGCCCGATCCCGCCTTTCAGCTCCAGATCCTCGGCGCGTCGGCCAACAACCTGCGCGACATCGACGTCACCGTGCCGTTGGGCCTGTTCGTCGGCATCAGCGGCGTGAGCGGCTCGGGCAAAAGCACGCTTGTCCATCAAGTGCTGCATCCGGCGCTGCTCGCGGCCAAGCATGTCCAGTCCGAGGACGAAGAGGTCTCAGCGTGGCGCGAATTGCGCGGGGCGGATTTGATCTCGGAAGTTGTGCGCGTCGATCAATCTCCGCTATCCCGCACGCCGCGCTCCAACGCCGCGCTTTATCTCGGCGCGTACGATTTTATTCGTGATCTTTTCGCGGCCACCGACGCGGCCCGTTCGCAGGGCTACACCGAGGGCGATTTCTCCTTCAACGGCGGCACGGGGCGTTGTCCGCGCTGCAACGGCTCCGGCTCGGAAAAAATCGAAATGCAATTTCTCGCCGACGTCTTCGTTACCTGTCCCGTTTGCGAAGGCCGCCGCTTTCAGGCGCCCCTGCTCCAGATTCGTTATCGCGGGCGCAACGTGCATGAGGTCCTCGAGATGACCGTCGACGAGGCGCGGAAACATTTTGATCCCGGTGCGGAAAATCTCACCAACATCGAACGCAAACTTCACGAAAAAATCAGCGCGAAGCTTGGCCTTCTCGACGAAGTGGGGCTCGGTTATCTGCGCCTCGGACAACCGCTCAACCAGCTTTCCGGCGGCGAAGCGCAGCGGATCAAGTTGTTGCGGTATTTGAGTGATGAGCCGTTACAAACCGCTGAGGCAGAATCGGCGGATTCGGTTGGTGGCCCGGACAACTCGTTGTCCGGGTTGCCGAAGGCAACAGGAGGTCACCCCAAAACATCCGAACGAAAAACCCGCCTCTTCATCCTCGACGAGCCCACCACCGGCCTGCACTTCGAGGACATCCGCCTGCTGCTCGCCGTGCTTCAGCGTCTCGTGGACCAGGGCGATTCGCTCGTGGTCATCGAGCATAATCTCGAAGTGCTCAAATGCGCCGACTGGATCATCGACCTTGGTCCCGAAGCGGAAATGGAAGGCGGTCGCATCGTGGCTGCGGGAACTCCCGAGGCAATCGCAGCCACGGCAGCCAGCCACACCGGAAAATTCCTTCTGCCCAAGCTGGCAACTCGCAAACCAGGCGCGCGAATCCGCGAAGCCTCGAACGGTTACGGCAATGCCCGCGCGCTGCGCCGCCTCGATGCCATGCCGCAGGCGATCCAGATTCGCGGGGCGCGCCATCACAACCTGAAAAATATCTCGGTCGACATCGCGCTCAACGAAATGACGGTTGTCACGGGCCTGAGCGGTTCGGGCAAATCGACGCTCGCTTTCGATCTTCTGTTCGCTGAAGGGCAGCGGCGCTATCTCGACAGCCTCAACGCCTACGCGCGGCAATTCGTCGAGCAACTCGAACGCCCCGACGTCGATTCGATCACCGGCATTCCGCCCTCGGTCGCGATTGAGCAGCGAGTCACACGCGGCGGACGCAAAAGCACCGTCGCCACCGTCACGGAAATCTTCCAGTTTGTCCGGCTGCTCTACGCGAAGCTTGGTCAGGTGCGCGATCCCGAAACCGACGAGCCCGCCATCCGCCAGTCGCCTGGGGAGATTCTCGCCCGAATCGAGAAGGCTGCGCAGGGCCACGAACTGCGCGTGCTGGCGCCTCTCATCAAAGGTCGCAAGGGATTCCACACCGAGGTCGCCAAGTGGGCGGAGAAGAAAGGTTATCCGCTGCTGCGCGTGGATGGAAAGTGGATCGAGCCGGCCAAATTCAAGGCGCTCGACCGTTACGTCGAGCACACCATCAGCGTCGAGATGGGGCGCTTCAATAAAAAGCAACCAGCCGCGGATCGACGCCGCCTGATCGACGCGGCGCTCGCCCTCGGTCGCGGTACGCTCTACGTCCTCGACGCGCGTGGTCGAGAGACCGTTTACAGCACGCAACTTTTCTGTCCCGGCACGGGACACTCCTTCGACGAGCTGGAGCCGCGCCTCTTTTCGTTCAACTCGCCGCATGGTTGGTGTCCCACGTGCCAGGGCTTCGGCACGTTGTTGGAGGTCAGCACCGAGGGCGAGACCGAAGCGGAACGCGAAGTCGAAATCGAACGCGCGCGCGAGTGGGCGGAGGATGAGGCGCTGCCGGTCTGCCCGGACTGCCGGGGCCAGAGGCTCAATCCGCTCGCGCGTGCGGTGCGGCTGCCATTGGGTCGCGGCGCGCGGGAACAAGGCGGATTCACCATCGGCGAAATCGGCGCGCTATCGATCGTCGAGGCCGTCCGCTTTTTCCGCACGGTGAAACCGAAAGGGCGCGAGGCCCGCATCGCTCGCGACATTCTTCCCGAGATCGTCCAGCGCCTCGAATTTCTCGTCGAGGTCGGGCTCGGCTATCTGTCGCTCGACCGCGCCGCCACCACGCTTTCGGGAGGTGAATCGCAACGCATCCGGCTGGCCGCTCAGTTCGGCTCGGAACTGCAAGGCGTCCTCTACGTTCTCGATGAACCGACCATCGGGCTCCATCCCCGCGACAACGCGCGGCTCCTCGATTCGCTCGGGACTTTGCGCGACCGGGGTAACACGCTCGTCGTGGTCGAGCACGACGAGGACACCATGCGCTTCGCCGACCGCATCATTGATCTCGGCCCCGGTGCGGGGACACAGGGCGGGCAAATCGTGGCGGAAGGTTCGTGGAAAAAATTGGCGAGCCACGGCGAATCGCCCACCGGAAAAATCCTGGGCAAGCCGCTACAGCATCCGTCGCGCGGCGAGCGCAGGTCCGCGAAGGACGCGCTCGATTGGTGCCGCCTTTTCGGAGCGCACGCGAATAACCTCAAGCAGATCGACGTGGCTTTTCCGGCGGGACGTTTCATTGCGCTTTGCGGCGTCAGCGGCGCGGGTAAGAGCACGCTGCTCCATGACGTGATCAAGCCGGCGGCGCAGGCTTTTGCGGGCCGCAAGGGCAAGCGCGGCAAGACTCCGTCCGGCCCATGGAAAAAGCAGGAAGGCTTCGATATCTTTACGTCGGTCTATGAAGTTGATCAGGCGCCCATCGGCAAAACCTCGCGCTCCACCCCCGCGACCTACATCGGCCTGATGGACGAGATTCGCGGGTTGTTCGCGCGGCTTCCGCTCGCCCGCCAGCGTGGTTATGAAGCCTCGCGTTTTTCCTTTAACAGCGGCTCGGGCAGATGCGCAGCGTGCCAGGGGCAGGGCGCGGTGAAAGTGGAGATGAGTTTCCTTCCTTCGACTTTCGTGCCGTGCGAGACGTGCCGGGGACGCCGCTACAATCCCGAAACGCTCGAGGTGAAGTACAACGAAAAGTCGATTGCCGACGTGCTCGAACTCACCATCGACCAGGCCGTCGATTTCTTCGCCGACGTCCCCCGTCTGCACCGGCCGCTCGCCCTGCTGCGCGACACCGGCCTCGGCTATCTGACGCTCGGCCAGCGCAGTCCCACGCTCTCCGGCGGCGAGGCGCAGCGCATCAAGCTCGTGGCGGAACTGGCCCGTTCGCTCGAAATGAACACGCAAAAGCGGCTGAAGACGCGCGGGTTTGGCAGCCTCCACCATCTTTATCTTCTTGAGGAGCCGACCATCGGATTGCATCTCGCTGACGTGAAAAGATTGCTGAACGTCCTGCATCAACTCGTCGATGCCGGCCACACGGTGATTGTGATCGAGCATCATCTCGATGTTCTCGCCGACGCGGATTATCTCATTGAGCTCGGTCCCGAGGGCGGCGAGGCGGGAGGGCGGCTCATTGCCCAAGGCGCGCCGGAAGAGATTGCGAAGTCGAAGCGTTCGGTCACCGCACCGTTTCTGGCCGGGATGCTTCGTCGTAAATGAGATAATTTTCTCGTAAAATAAGCGGGACCGCTGCTTTGCTGCGAATCGCGTTTTCCGTTCTCTTCAATATCATGAGTTCCTTTCGATTTCTTTGCACCGTCGCTTTTTTCGTGCCGGCGCTCTTTTTCGCTGAAGCGACCGCGAAGGCGGCCGGGACATTGACCATTAAGCTTCCGCCGCCAATTGATACGAGAATTCTAATCAAATCGGTCGACGCCAAGTCCGGTACGATCACAGTCCGTTATATGCGCGACGCAGGGCAGCCGTCTCGTACCTATATAATCGATGGGGGAACGGTTCTCACGGTGAGCAATGTCACCGGAACCATCAATCAAATCAGAGTCGGCATGCAAGTGCGCAGTTACGTCGAAAGAGATGATGTGGCTTTGGATAGCATTGACTTGGGTATTGCGGACCCGGCTCCTGTCGTGCCGAAAAAAAGTAGTCTCGCTGAGCAGATTCAGTCTGCTTCTACCAGCTCCTCGCAAATACTCCGCACCATGAGCGGCCCTTCATAAACAAAGCCGGTGTAGATTTGCAACAGACTCGCGCCGGCCTCGATCTTGTCGTGCGCGTCCTCCGCGTTGAAAATTCCGCCCACTCCGATGATCGGCACGCGCCCGCCGGTCAGACGATGCACGATGCGAATGATCTCCGTGCTGCGCGCGGTGAGCGGACGCCCGCTCGCGCCGCCCTCTTCCTGCACCGACAGCCCGCTTTTATCGACGGTGGTATTCGTCGCGACGATTCCCGCCAGTCTGTATTTTTCCACCGCGTTCACAACATCGGCAATCTGCGCCTCGGTCAGGTCGGGCGCGATTTTGATCAGCAGGGGAATCTTCGCGCCGGGGTCTTCATCGCGGAGCGGGCCGAGAATGGAATCGAGGAAAGCGCCGCCCTGGAGCTCGCGCAGCCCCGGTGTGTTTGGCGAGCTGACGTTGACCACGAAATAATCGGCCAGGTCGCGCGTGAAACGAAAGCAGGTCACATAGTCGTGCCCGGCTTCGGTCAATGGGGTATCCTTGTTCTTGCCCAGATTCAATCCCACCGGCGTGAGCGGCCAGCGGCCTGCGCTTTTGACTTTTTCCAGGCGGCGCGCGACTTCCTCCGCCCCGACGTTCGGAAAGCCGAGCCGGTTAATCAGCCCCTGCTCGGCGGGAAGCCGGAAAACGCGCGGGTGCGGATTACCCGGCTGCGGTCGGGGCGTGATCGTTCCGAGCTCCATGAAACCAAAGCCGAACCGCGGCCAGACCGTGACGCCCTCGGCGTTTTTGTCGAAGCCCGCCGCCAGCCCGATCGGGTTGGGAAAGGTCAGGCCGAACAGTTTTCTTTCCAGCGAAGGAAATTCCTCGCGCGCGAAGGGCTCGATCAGCGAGGCCAGCGGTGTGCGCGTCAGGGCCGCCAGCGACATGTGGTGCACCCACTCCGGCGGCAACGAGAAGAGAAGCGGGCGGACAATGCGTCGGTAAAGCATAACGACTGGAACCTTATCGTGTGGCAGGGCGTTCGTCGATGTTGCATCCTCGTTCCCAAGTTTCACAATGAAACGAGGGGAATTGATCTGGCGGAAGCATGCGCTAGGTTGGGCAAGCCATGCCTGAACTCGCCGAGGTCGACTATTTTCGCAAGCAATGGAATCCCGGCCTGGGCCATCGCATCGACGAGGTGCTGATTCATTCCAAGGCGCGCATTTTTCGCGGCACGGATACGACGAGCCTGGTGAAAGCCCTGACCGGTGCGACACTGGAGCGGTCCGAAGCGCGCGGCAAGCAGATGCTCTTCGTGGCGAAAAAACGCGGATCGAAGAGCCAGGCCTGGCTTGGGCTCCATCTCGGCATGACGGGCAAGCTGAAGATCGAAGCATCCGGTTTCGAGTCGGCGAAGCACGATCACCTTGTCTTGCGCCAGGCGAAACAAGCGCTCGTCTTTGAAGACCCTCGCCTCTTCGGTCGCATCCTCTTTGCGGAAAGCCCCGATGCGCCCCAATGGTGGGCCAAGCTTCCGCCCGAGCTTCTGTCCTCCAGCTTCACGGTGCCCGACCTGGGCGTATTCCTGAAACGACGCGCCCGCGCGCCGATCAAGGCCGTGCTGCTCATGCAGGAGCGATTTCCCGGCATCGGCAATTGGATGGCCGACGAAATTCTCTGGCGAGCTGCCATTCATCCGGCACAGTCCGCCGGGTCGCTCGATGCGGCGCGAGTCAAAACACTTTATCGCGAAATCCGCACCGTCTGCCGCGAAGCGTTGCGTATCATCGGCAAGGACTTCTCCGATCCGCCCGATTCATGGCTCTTCAATCATCGCTGGCAGAAGGGTGGAACCTGTCCGCGCTCCGGTGCGAAGTTGCAACACGCCACCATCGGCGGCCGCACGACGTGCTGGTCCCCCGCCCGGCAGAAATTAACGAAATAGGGCTATCTTGAACCCGCCCGGTGTTTGTGCAAGCATGCCGCCATGAGGTCCACGCCATGATCGCCGAAATCATGCTCGCGCTGTTGTATTGGATACTCGGCGTGGTTTTCGCGCTCAGCGCGTTTTGCGCCATCGGCTGCGTGATCAGCCTATTCCTCTCCGTGTTGATGTCGTTCAAGGCGCCCATGCGGCTATTGGGTGCGACACTCTGGGTCTTCTTCGCCTTCCTCAGCCTGGGCGCATGCTGGCTCCTGCAATGGGCCTACCTCGCGCTGGGCGACAACGCCGTGCGCTACTGGTTCTTCGTCGGTGCCTTCATTCCCGGCATCCTCGGTGCGACGCTGGTCCCCAAGCTCATCGCGCTCGCCACTGGCGGCGGTCGGACCGGCATGGCAATCCCGCCGGTCGATGTGCCGAAGGCTTGATTCGAAAGAAGCGCCTGTCGGCTTCTTTTGGTTTTCCTTGCGAGCTTTTGCGGCTAAACCTCAGTCCGTGACTTTACAGGAAATTGCGAAGCTGACCCTGGCCGACGGAAGTGCCGTCAAGGCCGAGGTGTCTTGCCAGGTCGTCAAGACACGCGAAAACGTGACCAAGGCGGGCAAGCCCTACCTCGATATCGAGATCACCGACGGCACCGCGACCGAGAAGTTCAAGATCTGGGAGGACAGCGACGCTTACGAATCTTTTCACGATCTCGAGGATGGCGATTGCGTGCGGCTCGACGGCTCGTTCTGGCGCAATCAATACGGCCTCAATGTCGACCGCATGCGCGTGCGCTGGCTGGAGAAGCAGGAGATCGCGGACCTTTTCGCAGGCACGCCGGAACGCCGCGCGGCACTCGAACGCGACTGGAACGATGTCACCTCCATGGTTGCGGCCATTGCCGACACGCGCCTGCGCCTGCTCTGCCAAACCTATCTCACGGAGCATGGCGAAAAATTCCGCCGGGCGGCGGCGGCGCGGGATTACCATCACGCGCGGCGTGGTGGGTTGCTTGAGCACACGGCGCAAATGATGCGCGCGGGTGCGGCGCTCGCGCCCGTTTATCCGGGGCTGAACTGGGACCTTGTCCGCACCGGCATTCTCTTCCACGATTGCGGCAAGCTCTGGGAAATGGATTATCAGCCGCAGGGTTTCGTCAGTCCGATGACGACCATTGGCGAGTTGCTCGGGCACATCACCATCGGCATCGAGCTGGTCAATAAGCTCTGGCGCGGGCTGGAAGCGAACCCGGAATTTTCCGCGCCCGCCCAGCCGCCGCGCGAAATCGTGCGCGAGCATCTGCTCCATCTCATCGCGTCGCACCACGGGCAGAAAGAATATGGCGCGCCGGTCACGCCACGCACGCCCGAGGCCTGGATGCTGCACCATATCGACAACATCGACGCGCATCTCGAAATGCTTTCGCAGACCTACGCCGAGAAGTCGCAACTCGCGCCGGGCATCTACGATTATCGCCGCCCGCTCGAAGGCCGCGCCGTCGCCCCGCTGCCGAAGTGGGTCGAGAAGACGGAATAGGTTTCACGCATAGACGCAACGGGGAAAATAGTTCAAGGATTCTTGGCTGGAGGAAACGTGCTGGCTTTGGTCGTAGCAAGCTTGTCGAGTTCCCAATCATGGAAACGGGATGGACGATAAACCAAGTATTGTGGGTACTGCTGGGCTTCCGCGACGCGCATAAGGAACAGTGTCTGCCCATCATCTTCGAGATGGTCGAATTGATAGAGGTTGAGCACGTCGAAGTCATCGCGCTTAGCGAAAGTATGAAGATAATTCATCGTAGCTTGATCCCAAGTGAAACGGCTTGGTTTCCAAAAAGTCCCAGGGCCGCGCTTTTCGGTAACGAAGATATACGGAGGAATGACTAGGATGCGATATCTGCATAACGGAATAAGCGTGCGTTGTTCACCGCAATTACTGCCCAGGGCCAGGTGTCGATATCGGGCATGATGCCAAGGTCCAGTGGCTGGGGGGGTGTAGAAGCACTTTCTCGAAAGGAGAGATTGTTATAACGGTTTTCGTCTTGGACCCAAGTGTCGTTGCTAACGATTTCGCCGGTGGGCAGAGTGAACTGTACCGTATTTCGACCCCGAGGTTTTTCATCGTCCTCAAGAAATCGAAGCGGCTTGAAAAAGATGGGCAGACTGGCCGCGAGGACCATGAGGATGATTGGGCACCAAAGCAGTATCAGGAGACGGCGACGCACGCCTGATTTCAAGTCTTCGTCGGCGGCTTGCCGAGATATTTCTTCTCGAACTTTTTCAGCAGGCCACTGCGCGGATCATAAGTGAAAACCTCGGCATAACGCGCCCAACCAACCAGCGTCTTCAAAAGGATTTTGGGCCGTTCGTTGGGGAAGTGTTGAACGAGATCATCCAGGACTTCCTTTTCGGTGATTTCCTTCGCGTCGGCCTGCTCGATCTTATCGTAAAGGTGGCGAAAGATTTTCAGGTCCAGCAGAAGGTCGTGCATCATTTTCTTGCGCAACTTCGGATCGGCTTTCTGGAAAGCGATGCCCGGCTTGGTCAGGCGAACGGATTGGCCCGGCGTCTCCGCCAGATCGATCAACTCCGCCGCCTTGATGACGGAGAGCAGCGTGCTGAAATCCTTTTTGAGATGCGTGGCCAGCGCGAAAATGCTCTCCGGCTCCGGCTTCAGCAATTGCACCAGCCCCATCACCTCGCCGAGATTCACGTTGGGCAGCGGCGCGTAGGCTTCCTCCTCGGGCGCTTCGGGCGTGACGATTTCCGGCTCGGCGACCGAGGGTTCATCGTGCAGGACCGAGTTGGTCAGGATCGCGTGGATTTGCGCGACCAGTTGCTGGAAGCCCGGGGTTGAGGCATCGCGCGGATAGGGCAGCGGATTGTGCACGATCTTCTGCACCCGGCCGGGATGCGCCGCCAGCACCACGATGTTGCGGGCGAGATAAACCGCCTCGGCGATATTGTGCGTCACGATGACGAGGCTCTTGAAGCCCGCGCCGGTGTCCATCGCGATGCGCCCGATTTCATTGCGCAGCGTTTCGCCGGTCAGAACGTCGAGCGCGCTGAACGGCTCGTCCATACAGAGAATGACCGGCTCCATGATGAGCGCGCGCGCGATGCCGACGCGTTGTTTCATGCCGCCGGAAAGTTCCTTCGGCAGCACGTCGCCGTAACCGTCTAGACCTACCATTTCGATGATCTTCTGGAAGTGCTGCGCTTTTTCCTCCGCGCTGTAAGTCGAATTCTCGAGGCCGAGCAGGATGTTCTCCTTCACCGTCAGCCAGGGGAACAGCGCGAAGTTCTGGAAGACCATGGCGACGCCGGGGTTCACGCCGTTGAGCGGCTTGCCGCGATACTTCACCACGCCGCTGCTCGGCTGGATCAAGCCGGAGAGGATGCGCATGATGGTCGATTTGCCGCAGCCGGAGGGCCCGAGCAACGCCATCACATCGTTCTCGTTGACGGTCAGGTTGATGTCGTCGAGCACCTTCATTTTGTCGCCCGTCTTTTCACCGAAGGTCATGTTGATTCCGGTCAGTTCAACGATGGGTGTGGCAGTTGGTGTCGTGGGCATGGGCAGGCTCGATTGAATTAAGTGAGAAGCTGATAGCGTTCCTGGGCGATGGCGGAAAGCCGTTTCCAGACCAGGCGGTTGAAGAAGACGACGAAGAGCGCCATGGAAAGCACGGCCGCGGCGAGGACGGGATAATTGCTATTGTTTTGCGCATCGAGAATGAGTGCGCCCAACCCCGTCGCCGTATGCGTTTGACCCTGGTACTGCACATATTCCGCGACGATGCTCGTGTTCCACGCTCCGCCGGCGGCGGTGATCCAGCCCGTGGTCAGCGCCGGGAAAATGCCGGGCAGCCAGAGCGTGCGCCAGACTTGCCAGCCCTTGAGATGGGTCAGTTGCGTGCAGGCGCGGAGGTCCTGCGGTATGGCGCTGGCACCGGAGATCACGTTGAAAAGTATATACCAGATTGTGCCAAAGATCATCAGCACGACCGCGCCCCACTGCAGGCTCCCGTGAAGCAGGAAGATCAGCATCGCGAGATTTGGGAAGACAAGGGGCGAGGGGAAAGACGCCGCGATCTGGGTCAGCGGCATCAAAAAGCGGGCCAGACGCGGGTTGGAACCAATCCACACGCCGATTGGCACGGCTATCAGCGTGCTGATGGCAATGGCGCAGAGGACACGGATCAGCGTGTAGATCAGATCGCGGCCAATCGTCAGCCATTCGGAAACGGTGACTTCCGAAAGCAGGCGAAAGACGTTGTACGCGCCATAAGCGATGAGAGCTATGGCCAACGTCAGAAAAATCTTTCGCCAGGGAATTGCGGCAAACACGTTGTGGGACTCAGGGGTTGTCGCTGCGCGAGTCGTGGCAGGCTTTTTTGGCGCGGGCCGCATGACCACGCTGCTGAATTTATCTCCGAGCCAGGCGATGAGCCTCGAGCGGCGAAAAAAACGAAGAACCGCCGAGCTATCCTGATATTCCGACTCGGTGTCCTCGATCTTGAACTTGTTGGACCAGACAATCAGTGGACGCCAGATGAGCTGGTCGATGGCCACGATCATGATAATCATCGCGACCACCGCATAGACTTGCGCCCAAACGTTGTTCTGGTCCTGCGCCACGCTCATATACGAGCCGACGCCTTTCACGCGGAAATCCTGGTCGCCAAGTTGGAACGCCTCGATGATCGAAAGGAAGAACCAGCCGCCCGCCACGGAAACCATGCTGTTGTAAACCAGGCCCTTGGTCGCGAAGGGAATCTCGATCTGGGTGAATCGCTGCCAGGGGGTAAAATTGGCGAGCTTGCCCACAAACCTAAAGTCATCGGGAAGCGACTTGAGCGAATAATAAAAGCTGAAGGTCATGTTCCAGACCTGTCCGGTGAAAATGACAATGACGCACGTGAGCTCAATGCCGAGGTTGCTATGGGGAAAAAGCGCCACCAGCGCCAATTCGATGGGCGTGAGGAATGCGGCCAGCGGAATGCTTTGCAAAATGTCGAGCAGCGGAATGAGAAAGCGTTCCGCGTGGCGATCATAAGCTGCCCAGCGCGCATACCAAAGGGTGAACAAAAAGGAGAGAATGTACGCCACCGCTCCGCGCATGAACGAGAGCATCGTGTAATAGGGCAGATACAAGGGTGAAAGATTGATATCGACCTTGCTCTGAAACGGATGATGCCACTCGCGCCCCATCGCGATGAGGCTGAAAAGGCCCGCGATAATCCCGGCCAGCACGAAAAGATCCGCCCCAAACGAACGACGCGGGGGTTCGGGCGATTGCTGGCGTTGGGCGGGGTTGAGGTCCATGATTGAGAAGCCTCATCGTAGGTAGGTGCTGCGTGCAAATTTGTCCACCCTTGATGGCGGAAAAGTGAAGAGCGTTGCGTATTTGTCATATTTGACGTCCCGGCTTGGGTAGCATTCAAAGCAATGGAAGAAATCTTCGTCTTGTCGTTGGGAGAATTTCCCGCAAGATCATCAGTTCGCCCTACAAGCTATGGCCTCGACTCGTTCTTCCAAATTCCGCTTTGCGCTGGTCGTCAGTATATTCAATCGCGAATATACCGATGCGCTATTGGCCTCGGCGCAGGCCGCCCTCAAGGGCCATGAGCTCAAGGTTGTCCGCGTGCCCGGCGCGTACGAAATTCCGTTGCAAGTCCAGCGCCTCGCCCGCACGAAAAAGTTTTCCGCCATCATCGCGCTCGGCGTCATCTGGCAGGGCAAGACGCTGCACGCGCAGGAAATTTTGCGCGCGGTCACCGATGCGCTCATGTTCATTTCACTGGAAACCGATGTGCCGGTGATTCACGAAGTTCTCGCCGTGGCCACCGAGGCCGAAGCCCGCGCGCGTTGCATGGGCACCAAATTGAATCGAGGACGCGAAGCCGCCCAGGCTGCCCTGGCGCTCGCGCTGGCAGACCTCGCGAAGGGGAGCCGCTGATTATGGGCCTTCGTCGCGACGGGCGGGAAGCCGCCATCCAGTTCCTTTACCAATTCGACGCCTACAAGCCCGCCGACACCGAAGTGGCGCTCGCCGCTTTTTGGAAGCAAAACGAAGAGCCGCAAAATGTCCGCGACTTCGCCAACGATCTTCTCCACGGCGCGCTCGAAAAGCTGCCCGAGGTCGATGCCAAGATTCGCACGCTGGCCGACAACTGGGATTTCGAGCGCCTCGCCGTGGTGGACCGCAACATCCTGCGCCTCGCCGTCTACGAAATGCTTTTCCGCCCCGAAATTCCCCCCGTCGTTTCCATCAACGAGGCCATCGAGATCGCCAAGAAATTCAGCACCGCCGAATCGGGCAAGTTCGTCAACGGCCTCCTCGACCGCGTGAAGAAAGAACTGCTCCGTCCCGCGCGCCAGGCCGCCGGGTAGAGTCTCTTTTTGGAGTTCTGTCATCCTTCGACAAGCTCTGGATGACGGATTGCTTTCTGGAAGCGCCGATGACATCTTGTCAGTCAATGACAACTCGCGTCTCAAGAAAAGCCGTCCGAAAACGGCTACTACCCTTCTGGAGAAACCTAAAGTTGTGCGACGCACCAAAGTTCGGCCGACTGGTTGCTTAGTTGTCCGGTGAAAGGTTTCTTCGAGCCCCTGCCTTTTTCGTATACGACCAATGACATCAAAAGTCCCTTTGAATGAAATGGCCCGCGTTGGAGTCTAAATTAACACCATGCCCCTCATTGGAGTTCATACCGATACCGAGCGCCTGCAGAAGCGGTGGATCTTGGGCGCGTTGGGCATTGCCTTCGTCATCCACGTCGGCGTGGCCGGGGCGCTGGGTTGGTACAAGATTCCGCAGCCTGCCATTCCCTATTATCATGAACAAGCCGGCCCTTTTGTCGTCAAACAGATCGAGATCAACCCCGATGCGTTGAAATCGCAGGATGCGAACCCCATCGCGCAACTGCCCTCGGCCGAGCCGCCCAAAAATCCCTCCCAGTTCAACCTCGACCCCAACCTGGTCGAGAAAGCCCTCCAAACGCCGCAGCCGACGCTCGCGACTCCCTCTGTGCCGGCGCCCGACCGGGTCATCGCGGCGACCGATCTCAGCCAGGGCCTTCCTCTCGCGCAATCCGATACGGCCAAAATCTCCGCCGAGATCGAGCAGGTTGAGCCGACCGCCGGCAGCGGCCCGACCACCTCCTCGAAGCTGGCCGAGCAATTGATCAGCGCCAACGCCGGCGAAACCCAACCCGGCACGCCCGCGACCGGCGCCAACGGCTCCGGCAACCTGCCGGGTTTTTCGGCCCTCGCGCCCGGTTTCAAGGCCCCGGATCCGAGTCTCTCCAACCTGCCCGAGCCGGTCCTGCTGCGACTGCCCAGCGACGTCCTCTTCGATTTCGATTCCGCCACGCTCAAGCCCGAGGCCGACCCGCTGCTCAGCCAGGCCATCGGGCTCATCACGAAATATCCCGACGCCGACATCCACATCGACGGCTACAGCGACAGCTTCGGCAAGCAGGATTACAACGCGACTCTTTCCCAACAGCGGGCCGAAGCCGTGCAGGCTTGGTTGGAGCAGCGCATCGCGCAGTCCACCTACAACTTCCACTCGCAAGGCCACGGCAGCGTTGATTACGTCGTCAGCCCCTCGGGCAGCATCGACCAGCAGCAGCCCAATCGCCGCGTCGAAATCCTGATCCAAGCGACGAAGCCGTAGCCGAGGGAACCATCACGGAATTTTACTCAGGTGGGCGACTGCGTTCCTGGCAGGGTGGGGGTGGGGGGGGGGAGGCCGTTATGTTTCGTTATGATGTGGTATGAAGTGTTATGGGGCGATGCGGTGCGCATGTTAATGTCACATGAGCAATGATTTGCCGCGGAGCACGCCGAGCTCGTGTGGGACTGGTGGAATTTCAAAGAACAGGCTTGAATTGATAACAAAAATAGACACATTGTGCGCTTTAGTCAACATTTTGTGGTATCTCGGCGAGATAGACCCCTCCGCTGTTTCGCTCCCGATTGGTTGAGGTCTTATCGTTAGCGCAGAGGCGGCGGCGGGAGAGCAGGCGTACCTGGTCCCGGCTTGGCGGGCGGCGGGACATGCTGCTTGGTGTGGACTGCAGCGGCTTGAATGAAGACATCGGGCTGGATGCTCGTTGTGTCCGTATTGCGCACGATGATGTCCGACAGCCTCGTGCTGGCGATCATGGCCGAGGTCTGCGGGTCAAAGCCCTGGTTCTGCCAGAAGAAGCGATCCCCCGTCCGCAGCCAACTGAACTGGCCTGCAATGATGGCTTGGAAGGTCGGACCCACCACGGCACCAGGCGCATGAGCTTCGGCAAGACCGCCCATGAACAAGTCAACCTGGTCAATCGTCCCATAGACCGACTGAAAACTGGCCTGAAGAACGGTGTCCGGGGTCAACTCCGCGAAGGAAGTGTAGGGCTTCATTCCGAGCGCTTTGCGCGTCTGGTTCAACGTGCCGAGTCCCGCGTCGCGCTCACGCTGGATATCAATGGCGATAAGGTCCATGTCATCGACATCGCCGCCCGGTAGCGGCGCGAACAACATATTCCGCAGGACACCGACGGTATAAACATCCGTAGCCTGGGCAAAGTCGGCGCCGATGGACCGCAGAAGCGGGTTGATGCCATTGGTTTCATCGATCTCGGGCGTATTGAAGAACGCTTGAGCCAGTGACTCGGTGAACGTCACGTTTCCATAGTTGTCCAGGCCCTCCTGAGTATCCGAAACCTGCGAGTGTCCCACGCGGAACGCCGCGGTGGAAAACTCCTGCGTCACCTGGGCGTTGATGTCCGGGTTATATCCGTGGTAAGGCCCGAGCACATTTCCAATCAGGATCGGCAAGTATTCCGTATAGGTGATGTTCTGATATTCCGCCGTCGTGATCGCCTTCGCCATGTTATAGAGTTGGTCACCTGTCCAGTCCGGATGCTCGGCCGACAAGTAGCCCACCCAGAAATTATGCTCGCGCATGAAGAGTGTGGTCACCGCCGTCAACTCCGGGTTTTCCATCACCCGCGGATCGCCCGTGACGAACTGGCCGTTGTCGATCGTCAGGGCCTGCCCGTTGGCCGAGCTTTTCAGCGTGCCATCGCTATTACGCAGGCTCGCTGCCACCGCCTGCGTTGAACCGTACAATTGCGAAAGATCGAGGTAGCCCGCCGTTGTGTTGATTATTGTGTTTGTGGCCGCACTCCTCGTATCGCGCGTCATCGCGATACTCGTGCCAGCCTTGAAGACTGGATCATTCGGCGGGACGACGATGTTGATCGCAGGGGAAGTCGGCGGGGTGGACTCGAGGCTGATATCGTGGTCGAGGAACTGACCGAAGACATACAGCCAGGCCGAGGCGACGGGGTCATCCGTCTCGGCGTTTTGACCGTTCGCGCCTGTTCCGCCGGCGATGACATTACTAACCGTCCTCGGATTGGGCCCGCCGACCAGCCCGTCTTGTGTCCCCGGGGCAAAGTTGAGGGGAGTCATTGCGATCTCTGCGCTTCCCGGCGTCGCATTGAATTCAGGGTGGACCAAGTTGTTGCCCCCGCCGCCGATCGGCCGGAATTCCTTCAACAAGGTGACTTGAGGGCCCTGCACTTCATCGGCGGTGGCGGCTGGTGTGGGCATGAGCAATGAGACAAAAAACAAACACGTTATCGTTTCGGCTTTTAATATAGATTGGTGCTTTGATTTCATAATGATGAGTGAATTTGGGTTGAACCAATTCGGACGATCATCATGAAACACCCCGCAGGTTAAGCATCGATGAGAGAAACCGGGATTTTTGTAAAGGAATGGTAAAATTCCAATTCCCTCGCCAGACTCAAGCGCGGTTGAGAGTAGGGGACGGGTACATTTCTGTGATTGTGTGCCCCAAGAATCGCGTTGACTCCGGGAGCGCCTCTGGCAAGCTACCCAACCGCTCAAAGTGCGGCGTAGTCCCTCAATCGAACCCTTAACCTGATCCTCTTATGCCCGTCGAAGTCATTCTCAAAACCAAAATCGAAGGCCTGGGCAGCGAAGCCGACATTGTCTCGGTCAAGCCCGGCTACGCCCGCAATTTTCTCATCCCGAAGGATTTTGCCGCTCCCGCGACCAACGCCACCAAGCGTCAGGTTGAAGAGCTGAAGCGCAAGCGCGCCGAGCGCGAAGCCGCCGAGCTCAACGCCGCGCAGGAACTCGCCGGCAAGATCGGCAAGGTGAAGCTCGTCTTCACGCTCGAAGCGGGCGAAGGCCAGGACAAGAGCTTCGGCGCCGTCACCAACCTCGACATCGCGACCAAGCTCAAGGAAGCCGGCTTTGAAGTCGACCGCAAGAAGATCGACCTGCCCAAGCCGATCAAGGATACGGGCGAGCATGAAGTGACGCTCAAGCTCGGCTCCGACATCACCGCCACGCTGCACGTCACGGTCAATCATCCCGCCCCCAAGGAAGCACCGGAAGGCGCGGAAGCCGCCGACGCCAAGGGCGGAAAAAAGCCTTACAAAGCCAAGAAGGCTGAAGTGAAGCAAGAGAAGGCTTAGGCGATTGGGTCGGGCTGAAAATTAGCCCTTCTTATTCGCTTGACGTTTGTTGGCGTCGTCTCCAAATTCTGCCGAGACGTTGGCAAATGCATTTTAAATGCAGGATAAGTGTCGCTAAGACGCTTGCCTGCATAAACAAAGGGGAGATTTGAAACTTTTTACTGGACGAATGAGAAATTCCGGATTTGCCAAGGCTTTGGCAATCGTTCTCTTCGTTCTCATGCCCTGCCAAGGTGCATTTCCGCAAACCGCAGCCGTTCCCGCCGCTTCGAGTCCCGCCGCCACGGCCGCTCCCACCAATGCGCCGCCTGCGGACCAGGCGCCCGCCGATCACTCGGCGACTCCTGCCGCTTCCTCGGATCAAGCCGCTACTCCGGCCAACACAACGGGCACAACGCCCACCGGGAAGGCCAAGAAGCTCATCGCCGCGCCCGATACCGAGGCGCCTGCCGGTGGCGAAGAAGGCCCCATCGTCCGCGACATCGATATCGAGTACATCGGGCCCAAGACTGTCGCCAAGTCGGTGATTCTCTCCAACATGCGCACCACGGTCGGCGGTGTCTATTCCGCCGCCTCGGTGGAAGAAGACGTGCGCAACCTTTACGCGACCGGCTTTTTCACCAACCTCGCCATCAAGGACGAGCCTCTCGGTGACGGCGTGAAGGTCAACGTGGTCGTCCAGCCCAAGCCGCTGGTGAAGGAAATTGTTTTTCGGGGCGAAAGCAAAATCAAGGAATCGCGGCTCAAGAAGGAAATCAAATCCAAGATCGGTGAACCCCTCAGCGAGCAGCAAATTTCCGCGGATACGGACAAGATCAAGGACTACTACCTCAGCAAGGGCTACAACCAAGTCCAGGTCAGCTATAAAATCGACACCAACGATGAGTTCGGCCGCTCGGTGGTCACGTTCATCATCAGCGAAGGCGACCGCGCCTTTGTCACCGAGGTCGATTTCGTCGGCAACGATCACCTCACTACGAAGGAATTGCGCAAGATCATGAAGACGCGCAAAAAGAACTTCTTCTCCTTCATCAACAAGTCGGGACTCTTCAAGGAAGATGATTTCAAGGAGGACCTGAATAACCTCCGCGCCTATTATAATAGCAAGGGCTACATCGACATGGAGGTCAGGGACGTCAAGTACGAGTATCCCGGGCCCGGCCTGATGAAAGTCACCATCTCGGTGTTTGAAGGCATTCAGTATACCATCGGTAAAATTGATTTCGACGGCAACACGATCTTCACGAAGGATCAGTTGCGCAATTACAATGGGCAAAAGATCGTCCGCATGGATGAGGGGAAGGTCTACTCGCCACGGGCTTACACGCCGGACAAAAAGGAGCCGAACAAGGAATTGGCCACGCTGGAAAACGACATCCAGCGCATTCGCGACCTGTACGGCACGAAGGGCTACATCGAAATGGAGCTCACCCCCGAGCGCCAGGCCAATGTCGAAAGCGGCAAAATCGACATCCTTTATCACATCGTGGAGAACTCGCAGTCTTACGTGGAGCAGATCATCATCCAGGGTAATAACCGGACCAAGGACAAGGTCATCCGCCGCGAATTGCTGGTGGCTCCCGGGCAGATTTACGACAGCGTCCGCGCGGACGTGAGCAAGCAGCGCCTTGAAAACCTCCAGTACTTCGAGAAGGTCGATATCTCTCCCCAGGACACCACGGTGCCCAATCGCAAGAACATGGTCGTCACCGTCGAGGAAAAGCGGACCGGCTCGATCACCTTCGGCGCAGGTTTCAGCTCGGTCGACAGCCTGCTCGGGTTCGTCGAAATCACGCAGGGCAACTTCGATCTCTTCAACTTCCCCTACTTCACCGGCGGCGGCGAGAAATTCCGCGTTCGACTCCAGTATGGTCTCGAGCGTCAGGATGCTGAAATCGAGTTCAAGGAGCCCTGGTTCCTCGAGCAGCGCCTCGCGCTGGGCTACAACGTCTTCTATCATAACGCAACGTATCTCTCGGATTATTACAATGAACGGAACTACGGCGGTTCGGTCAGCTTGTCCCGCGCCTTCGGCCAGTTCTGGAGCGGTTCGATCACCTACACCCTGCAACAATTTGACCTCTATGATTTTGCCAGCAACTCTTCCCCGCAATTGCTGATGGAGCAGGGATGGCGGTCGGACAGCTCCATCACCCTCGGCATGGCGTATGATACTCGCGACAGCGTCCTGCTCACCCGGCATGGTATGCATGCCGACTTTTCCGCGGAGTTTGCCGGCGGTCCGCTCTGGGGCCAGACCAATATCTACAAGTTCCAGGCCGATGCGCAGAAATACATTCTCCTGCCGTACGACATGATCCTGTTGATTGCCGGCGCCACCGGCGACGCCGACTATTTCGGCAACAGCACGGAAGTTCCACTCTTTGATCGGTTCTTCCTCGGGGGTTCGCGGTCAATCCGTGGTTTCTCCAACCGCGATATTGGTCCGCACGACATCAACGACCAGCCGCTCGGCGGCGACACCATGGCTTATACCAATATCGAGTTGACTTTCCCCATCATGGATCGCGTCCGCGGCGCGGTTTGGAATGACATGGGCTTTTTGGACTCGCGGTCCTTCCATTACTCGGACGCAATTGGAGAGGGTGATGCGGCGGCGGGCGTTGGCTTGAGGCTGAATCTTCCCATCGGACCGCTGCGACTTGACTACGGCATTCCTTACAAAGATGAAGGGTGGAATCACAACAACACCGGCAAGTTTAGCTTTGACGTCGGCTATCAATTTTGACAGGCTGGTATGCTCATGAATAAGCTATTGTTGGTTTGCCTTTTGCTTCTCGCACCCGTTTCCATTGCCTCGGCTGATCTAAAAGTAGCCGTTATCGATCTCAGCAAGGCTTTTGACGAATTCTACAAGACCAAGGATGCCCAGGCCCTTCTCAAGCAAAAGCAGGACGGCTATCAGAAGGAAATCCAGGACATGATCAACGACTACCAGCGCATGGGCGAAGAAGCCCAAACGCTGGAGAAGGCCTCCCAGGATCCGACCCTTTCCGCCCAGGCCCGTCAGGATAAGTCCACCGCGCTAACCGCGAAAAAGCAGGACTTGGTCAACCTCGGAAACAAAATTCAGGAGACGAAAGTCGAGCGCACTCGCGAAATTCAGGAGGAATTGTTGCGCCGGCACAAGGAAATCGTCGATGAAATTTCCAAGGTCATCAACGACTACTCGGCCCCCCAAGGCTACGATTTGGTCATCGATAAATCCTCCGCTTCCGCCGCCAGCGGCGTTTCCATCGTCCTTTACAATTCCAACAAACTGATCGATATCACGACCGATATCATCACGATTCTCAACAAAACAGCCCCTGCCGGTTCGACCGCGACCACGCTCCCAGGCACGACTGGCACTGCCCCTGCGCCGGCCAGCCCTTAATCAGGCGTTTGGCCGAGCCGGAGCAGGAACGTGCCGTTGCTTGTGACTGTGCATACTGTACGCTCTCTCGCCGATTACGTCGGAGGCACGATTGTCGGTGGCGGCGTCGAGACCATCGTGACCGGCATTAGTGATCTCCGCTCCGCGCAACCCGACCAGCTTTCTTTTCTGGCCAATGCGAAATACGAACCGCTGGCGCAGGTCAGCCGCGCCGCCGCCATTCTGGTCAGTCCCAAGGATTCGGCGAAGTTTTCCTTTACGCGCATCGTGGTCGACTCACCCAGCCTCGCCTTTGGCAAGATAGCGGCTCTCTTTGCTCCCGAACCCGTTCGCGACGAGCCGGGTGTCCATTACAGCGCAGTTGTTGCCCCCGATGCCGTCATTGGCGGGGGCGCCAGCATCCAGGCGCACGCCGTCATCTGCGCCGGCGTCCAAATCGGCGCACGCTCCGTCATTGGCGCGAATTGCTTCATCGGCGAAAAGACGACCATTGGCGATGACACGCGGATTTATCCGCTGGTCACCATCCGCGAGCGAAGCCTCATTGGCGCGCGGGTCATCATCCACAGCGGCACCGTCATTGGCTCGGATGGTTTCGGTTACGATTTCGATCCCAAAACCGGGCGCCATGTCAAAATCGCGCACACCGGCCACGTCCAGATTGACGATGACGTCGAAATCGGCGCCAACACCACGGTCGATCGGGGCCGCTTCGGCAAAACCCATATCGGCGAAGGCGTCAAGATCGACAACCTCGTCCAGGTCGCCCACAACGTCACCATCGGCGCGCACTCCATCATCGTCTCGCAGACGGGCATCTCCGGCAGCACGTCCCTCGGGCGCTATGTCACGCTGGCCGGGCAGGTCGGCCTGGCCGGACATCTCACCGTTGGGGATAAAGCCACCATCACCGCTCAGTCTGGTCTGAACAAGGACGTTCCCGCCGGTGCCGTTCTCGCGGGCCACCACGCCATGCCCATCCGCGAAAGTCTCAAGGTGGAAGCGCTCACACGCCGTCTGCCCGAACTGGTCGAACGGCTCAAGGCGCTCGAAGAAAAAGTGCGATCACTCTAGGTAGGGACGGCAGTCCCTTGCCGTCCCTACCTGCATCGGAAGGCCAGCCAAAGCTTCCGCGCGAACGAAACCCGCACCCGGCCCCGGAAAACATCGTAATCGGCGCGTTCGATCTCATCCAGGATGGCCCCGTAAATCGTGCTCATCAGCTGCGCGCAAAAGCGGGAACCGTCCGCGGGCAGGGCCGCGATCCCCAGCCCCCCATAGCTGTAATAGGCGCGGGCGCGACCGATCTGAAAGCGCATCATCGCGCGAAACGAATCGCCCATGCGCCGCTGGGCGATGTCATCCGCGGTCAGGCCGAATTTTTCCAGTTCTTCCGCCGGCAGATAAAGCCGGTCGCGCTGCCAATCCTCCGCGATGTCGCGCAGGATGTTCGTCAACTGCATCGCCGTGCCGAGATCGCGGGCCGGCTTCAGCAATTCCGGCGCGGGATCGGTCAGCACATGGACCATGATCAAGCCGACCACGGAAGCAACGTGATAACAATACAGGTCCAGCTCTTCCCACGTCTGGAGGCGCACCCGGCCGCGATCCATCTCGACCCCCTTCAGTAAATCCTCGAAATAAGAGGCCGGAATCGACCGGCGCTGGACCGTCTCCCGGAAAGCCCGCAGCCAGGGCAGGGAACCCTCGAAATTCTCCGGCGGCTCATCGGTCTGATAGGCGGCGTGGAGAAGATGCGATAAATCCGCCAGGGCGCGCAATCGTGCCGCTTCGTCCGGCGCGAGGTCGATTTGATCGTCGACATGGCGGCAAAAAGCATAGACCGCGTAGGCATCGTATCGCTTTTGGGCGGGCAGGACGTGGGACGCGAAATAGAAACTCTTCGCGTGATGCCGGGTCAGGCGGCGGCAAGCCTTACGCGAATCGGCAAGTGAAGTGGATGAATTAGCCACAAAGGAACACAAAGAAAACAAAAAGGTTGAGAGGACACGCAGGTGCTTTGTTCCAATCTTTTAACAGCAAGACATGAAATCATGAAAAACAGTAAGAAAGAGGCTTTTTACTCTCACCTTATTTTTCATGAGAGCAATACCGAATAAAAGCGGATTGTTCTTCAGTTTCTTTGTGTTCCTCTTGCGGCTAAATGGATCACTGGGTGCCGGTATGCTGGGTCTGTTGCCGCACCAAGGAGAACGCCTCGCGCAGACCCTCGCGTTGCGCCGGGGTGAACGATGAGCTTTCCAGCGTGGCCTCGGCCTGCCGGAAAAGAGCTTCCATCTTCTCGGTGAGCAACCCGACCGCGCCCGACTTGTCGATGAGCTGCTCGATTTTGCTCACGGACGCATCGTTGGAGGTGCGCGTGCTCAGGCAAAGCTGGAGAAAACTGCGGTCCACATCGACCAGGTGATCATAAGCCGCGCGCAGGAGCAGCGTCTTCTTGCCCTCGAGGATGTCGGTCTGCCGCAACCGGTCTACGCCCTTGAACTGATGATACTCGATCAGGTCGTTCTGGATCTGAAAGGCCAGCCCCACCGGCTCAATCGCCTCGGCCAGCTCGCGCAGATGATCGTCATCGACGCCCGCCAGCAATGCACCGAGCACCAGCGGCGCCTCGAACGTGTAGCGCGTGGTTTTCAGCGTATACATCCGCGCAATATCGGCCTCCTCCACGCGCGCGATATCGCGGGTGCCGAGGAGAATGTCGTAAATTTCGCCCGCGCCTGTATCCGAAATATAGCGAAGGAAATGGGACATTGCGGCATCGCGCAGGGCCGGCGGGAAGTCGGTGGAGCGAAGCGTATCGAACGCCATCGCAAAAAGAATATCCCCCACCACGATCGCCACGTTCCAGCCGACGCGCGCCGCGCCGTCGATTTTGCCCAGGCGTTCCTCGACCAGCTTGTGGAAGGTGGGCAGCCGCCGGCGTCGTTCGGATTGGTCGATGACGTCGTCGTGAATCAAAATGAAGGAGTGGAGCAGTTCGAGCGAAAGCGCTGCCCGCAGCAGCGAGGCGTCCTCGAACGAACGCTCTCCGCCAAAAATGCGGTACGAACCGAGCAGCAAAAGAGGACGGATGCGCTTGCCGCGCCGCGCCACGAATTCCGTCATGTCGAGGTAGAGCGGCTCGAACAAATCCCCATAGGCGTAGCGTTCCGAATTTTCCTGGAAAAAGCGGGCCAGGTAGGCCTCGAAGAGCCTCGGCGCATGCTGCAGTTCCGCGCGGAGCAGGGCGGCGGATGAGTTCATGCGTTATGATTCGAGAGTGGCGAATGCACCATGGCCAGTTAAGGTAGCCCAAAAGCTTAAACCGCGCAAATCTTGAAGCGCACAGGTGTTCCACTTATTAGATGGAAGCATTGAAGCGCTTGTTTAACTTACACCGCGGCACGCAAAAAATCATCGGCATCGCTCGCAGGAGCCCGTAGGATTGCCGGCATGTCTTCTTCCGGCGAGCACAAGCGCATCATGATCGACGAGTTTTTCGACATCGTCGTCGAAACCAAGGCTTCCGACCTTCACATGCAGGAGGGGCAGCCGCCCAAAATGCGGCTCCACGGCGACATCCAAAAAATCCGCGATTCCGTGCTGACGCATGCGGAAATGGAGCAGATGTTGAGCGAAGTGGTCGGGCCGAAACGCTGGGAAAAATATGTTAAAACCGGTGACGTCGACTGCGCCTATGAACTCAGCGCGGACGCCCGCTTCCGTTGCAATCTTCACAAGCAATTGCATGGGCACGGCGGCATTTTCCGCCTCATCCCCAATAAAATCGCGACCCTCGAACAGCTCAAGGTGCCGCAGGTCATCAAGCGTTTTGCCAATATCAAGGGCGGCCTGGTCCTGGTCACCGGCCCGACCGGCTCCGGCAAATCGACCACGCTCGCCGCGCTCATCGACTACATCAACAGCAGCTACGCGCGCCATATCATCACGATCGAGGAGCCCATCGAATTCGTGCATCAAAACAAGCTGAGCATCATCACCCAGCGCGAAGTCGGCGAGGACACGCCCAGCTTTTCCACCGGGTTGAAAAACGCCATGCGCGAAGACGCCGACGTGGTGCTCGTGGGAGAAATGCGCGATCTGGAAACCATCGCGCTGGCGTTGACCGCGGCGGAAACCGGCATGCTCGTCTTCGGCACCCTGCACACCAACAATGCGCGCAAGACGGTCGACCGCATGATCGACGTTTTCCCGAGCAGCCAGCAGCCGCAGGTCCGCACCATGCTTTCCGCCTCGCTGCGCGGCATCGTCGCGCAGCTTCTGATGAAAAAAGTCGGCGGAGGCCGCGTCGCCGTGAACGAGATCCTTATCGCCAACAATGCGGTCTCCTCGATCATCCGCGAAGGGGCGGTCGAGAAACTCACCGACGTGCTCATCAGCGGCAAATCGGAAGGCATGCAGTTCATGGACGACGCCATCAACTCGCTGTTGCAGCAGGGCGTCATCAATGCTGAGGAGGCCTACATGAAGGCCATCGAAAAGAGCCGGTTCGCCCCCATGCTCGAGGGCGCCATCGGCGAAATCGCCAAGGGTGGTCCCAAAGTAAAACCGAAACATTAATTTCTGGAGGGTCAGACTCCGGCCTGACCCTGATTTGGCAACGGTCCCAAACATTCGAGTCAACCGTGCAGAAGGCCCAAAGGGGCGTCCTAACTGCAGCCCAGGGCAACGCCCTGGGTCACAGGCAGCAAGTCAGCGCAGCCCTGAAGGGGCGACCTAATCATGAGAGTGTGACGGGTCGCTTTCAATCGATCTCCACAATTCCACCCACTCACCGGGGCTAAGCTGTTCCGCGCGCCGGCCATCCTCGGTCGGCAGGAGATTGGAGAGCTTTTTGCGGCGCTGGGAAAAACCACGTTGCACGACCGCGGCAAATCGTTCGCGGTCCTGAGGAAGGGCCAGCGGTTGCGCTCGCGGCGTGAGTTGCACCGCCACGGACTCGACCTCGGGCGGCGGGTAAAAGACCGAACCGGGCAGCGTGCGGACCAGGGCAACCTCGTAGCCCGATTGCACCAAAACGGAGAGCGCGCCGTAAGTCTTGTTTCCAGGCAGGCTCGCCAGGCGCTGGCCGACCTCCTTCTGCATGAGAAAAAAAAGTCGCGCAGGAACGCCCGGCAGGCGCAGGCATTCCATCAGGAGCGGCGTCGAAATGTAGTAGGGCAGATTGCCGCAGATCACGGCGGGTGTTGCTTCGAGCCGGGGCAGCATTTCCAGCGCATCGCCCTCCCGCAAATCGAGACTGCCCCGTGTCATCTCCGGCTTGAAATGTTCCCGCAGAAAAACGCACAGGCCGCGATCCTTTTCCAGCGCGATGAGATGACATTTTGCCGCGAGCAAAACTGAAGTCAGCGCGCCGAGCCCGGGCCCGATCTCGACCACCGTCGCGCCGGGGTTCAGTCCCGCGATGGCATGCTCCGCCAGCCATTTCGCTAGATTTTGATCGTGAAGAAAATTTTGGCCGAGTTGCTTCAAGGGCCGCAATCCTCGCGAATCGAGCGCGGCACGAATTTCCGTCAGCGTCATGACCAGCGTGCCTTAGAAATTCTCATTCACGATATCGAAGACATCCGTGTTGTTGAGAAAGCCGCGCAGTTGGGCCGATCCCTCTCCGCGCGACGCCAGCCACGCCGGCTCGGCAATCGGCGCCGCCTGGGTTTGAAAACGGAGTGCCGCGTCGGGCTGAAGCAGACCCGTTCCGTCCACGCTGAACCAACCGCTCTCACCGCGATCACGCAGCCAGACTGCCTGGGCTTGCGTCACCGTCGGGCCGCCCGGTCCGGCGAGCCACGCGGGTTGGGGAGGCGGCGCCATCGGAATGGGCTGAGGGTTGATTCTATCGTCATCGGCATTGACCATGAGGGGTGGCGAGACAAGATCGCCGGCCGATGGCGTAGGCATGGGGCCCACCGCGCCGAGGCTGTAGTTATTCGTCACGATGACGAGCGCGTCCGGCCCGGCGTATTCCACGGCCGATTCGATCGCCTCGTCGACTTCGGCCACCTCGTTCACTGCCAGCTTGCCAAAATTCCGCTCTGCCGCCCGAGCCACGAGATCGTGCTCAACGACCAGGAAATAGCCGTTGCGATCGTAGTTGAGCCGTGAAATCGCGATGCGCGTCATTTCGGCCAGCGACGGCTGCCGGTTATTCAGGGGCTGCAGCGACGAAAAATAAAACTGATCGGGAGCGAAGACGCCGAAGGTCTGGCGCGGATTCAGAGTCGGCCAGGTCGAGAGATTGTTGAGCTCGTCGCGCGTGCTGACGACTTCGTAGCCTTGGTCCTTCGCTTCGTTCAAAAGATTGCGCCCGTCCCGCCGTCCCCACTCATTGGTGGCATTCGCCGGGGTGAAATATTGTTCGCCGCCGCCGAGAATGACATCGATCTTGGAATAGAGCAGATCGGTGGCATTGCGATACGGTTCGGGCGTGCCCTTGGTCGTCGAATAAAAAGCCACGGGAGTTGGCTGCACGAGCGAACTGGTGGTGACCAACCCGGTGGCGCGCTGCGCTTTTTCCGCCGCGTAGATCAGCGTCGGCAGCGCCTCGGTGCCGTTGTTCGCGGCGACGAAACCGTTCTCGACCCGGTGTCCGCAGGCGATGGCCGTGGCGTCGGCGCCCTCGTCCGGCACCGGCTGCCCCGTCTCCTGCAGGCTTAGCAGCGCAATGTTCCAGAACGAATCGAGATTCAGCGTTTCGCTCCGGTAGGCGGCCAGGCGCCGCGCATCGCCGATATTGGGATCGTCCGGTTCGCTGTGCAGCGGCGAGCGCCCCAACTGTTGCCGGGCCATGTTGAGCGTGTTCAGGTCGAGTCCATTGACGACAAAAAGAATGACCGCGTGCTGATGCTTGCGCACGAAGGTGTTCACGTAGAGGTAGGCGAAGCAACCAAACAACGTGAGCACGAAGATGACCGTCAGGACGATGCGCCATTTCATCTGAGTGTGCAATGTAGCGGCGGTCTAGGACCGTCGCACTCTAAATATCTCCTCCAAAATCGTACACGCCCGCTCCACGCCGTCCTCGGCGCGGATCAATTTACCGATTTGTTGCGCGCGATCCGGGGCCTCGCCGGCCAGCAATCGCCTCAGCGCGGAGCCAATATGCCTTGCGTCATGCTGATGCGGCAGAACAACCTCGGCGACGCCCAGCGCCTCGAGGCGCCGCGCATTATTCGGCTGATCGAAGGCGAAGGGACACGCCACGGAAGGCACGCCGGCGCGCAGCGTATGCGAAAGCGTCCCGATGCCGCACTGATGCGCGACCGCGCGGACACGGGGCATGAGCAAGCCATAGGGAGCGTAGGAAGTCGCGAAGATCGTGTCGGGCAAATGGGCGGGCCGATTCTTTTCGGGGCCGATGAGGAGAATCCCACGAAGACCGAGTTCGCCCAGCACCTCAACCGCACTGGTATAAAAAGCTCCCGGATTCTGCACCGCGACCGAGCCCAGCGTGAAGAGAACGGGCGCTTTGCCGCTTTCGAGAAAAGCTTCAAGTTCCGGCTGCAGGTTCGCGCCGGGCGGATCGTAATAGCAAAATCCGGCGATCCTTTTCTCCGCACTCCAGTCGGGGGGACGTGCCGCAAAATGTTCGCTGTAAAGCTGGAGGTTCAGGGCCCGAGAGTGAGCCTCGAAAATCGCATCGCGCACCGGGGGAAGCCCATACTTCGCGCGCAACTGGTTCACCACCGGATCGGCCATTTTTCGTGAAATCATTTTTCCCGCCGACCAGATGAATCGATTCGCGGCACGACCGAAAAATCCACGTCCGGCCTGGCCAAAGTTTGCGCCTGGCAAAGTGTAGGCGGAAGGCACGACGCCGGGGGCGAGGCTCACCGTCGCCCACGGAAGGCCGGTCAATTCCGCCACGACCGGCGCGGGAAAAGTGAAGTGATGCGCAATGATCACGTCGTGTGCGGGAGCCTCCGCCAGCAAAGCCTCCATCGTATGGGGAAAACCCGGAACGATGGCCCGGTGCATCAACGTGTGCAGGGAAACGAGGCCGCCCCACTTCATCGACAGGACATCGGGATGATCGCGAATGAAGTCCTCGCGCGATGGTTCTCCGGTCGAGACAAACCGAATCCCGGCGGTTTGGTTGTCCGGCTCCCAGTCGGGATGGCCGACCAGGGTCACCCCATGCCCGCGCGCCATCAAACCGCGACCCAGCGCCAGAAACGGATGCAAATCGCCATGCGATCCCCAGGAAGCAAGCAGCCAGCGCATGGGGACGAACTTAGAACGAAGAACTTGGAACGTAGAAGTAAGAATTCGGAAGTTCTGCGTTCTACGCTCTCAGTTCTACGTTTGTGCAGGTTGCTGTTGCGTAATGCAGTGGAACGCGCCGAGGCCCCAGATCAAGTCGAGCGCGGGCCAGAGCGCGACGCGCCGCGTGGGAAAGAGGCGCTGCAGAATGTCGCGCGCCTTGGCGTCGTTGGGATGGTTGAAGCCGGGCATGACGACGACCTGGTTGGCGATGTAGAAATTGGCGTAGCTGCCAGGCAGGCGCTGGCCGTCCTTCTCGATGTAGCCGGGGGTGGGCAGATCGACAATGTTCCACGGCCTGCCTTGCGGATCGCGCATCGCGGCGAGGCGTTTGCTGTTCTCGCGCAGCAGGGCGTAATTCTCGTCGGCGGGGTCTTCCTCGACGATCGTGACCAGCGTGGTCGCGTCGACGAAGCGGGTCAGGTCATCGATGTGGCCGTCGGTGTCGTCGCCGACAATGCCTTCGCCGAGCCAGAGGATTTGCTCCAGGCCGAGGTAATCGCGCAGATAGGTTTCGATCTCCTTCTGCGTCAGGTTCGGGTTGCGATTCTTGTTGAGCAAACACGCCTCGGTCGTCAGCAGCGTGCCTTCGCCATTCACTTCGATGGAGCCGCCTTCGAGAATCATCGGCGGTGAGAAGAGGCGCATGCCAAAAAGCTCCGCGACGTGCTTCGGGACATCGTCGTCGAGATCGCAGGGCGGATATTTGCCGCCCCACGCGTTGTAGCGCCAATCGACGATGGCCATCTCGGTCTCGTTGCGGACGAAGATCGGGCCGTGGTCGCGGCACCACGGTTCGTAGGCGGGAAAGGGGTGAAGATGGATGCGCGTGTCGACGGGCGCGTCGACTTTTTTCAGCGCGGCGCGGATATCCTTTTCGTGCTCGGGCGAGAAGACGTTGATGTGGACCTGCTCGCCCTCAGCGAGGAGCTTGGCGAGGTTGGCCCAGAGCGCCGGAATCGCGTCAAACGCATCGGGAAAGCTGATGCCCTCGGGCCGTGGCCATGTTAACCACGTCGCATCGTGCCGCGCCCATTCGGCGGGCATGCGGAAGCCGAGGGAGGCGGGGGAATTTTCGACGGAATTAACGGAATTTGGAGGCACGGAATTTACGGAATTTTTTTGGAAGGATGGAAGCATTACCAAATTTCCAAATTAGACCAAATTACTAAATTTTTTTAAGGGAGAAAGGAGGCCGGGGGGGGGAGGGGCGGTATGTTCCGTTATAATGTGGTATGAAGTGGTATGAGAGGAGAATTTTGTGGAAAAACGATCGAAACCGGAGAATTGAATGCAGGGTGTTCCGGTAACAGAAGAGCCATCCGGTTTTTTTGCGGAGCTTTTGGGTGCCGAGATGGAACTAGCATTCATGGACCCTATTCTAACATAAAAGCGGGAAGGGTCGGTAGCCTTGCAAAGCTTAAAAAACCTGCAGAGCTTAAAAAGTTTTTGGCGGTGTGATTTTCTCTGCGCTTCAACATTCAAGGTACTGGCGGCGATACTGCTGTGATCTTTCGAAGTGTTTGAAAGCAATAATCCTTGTGTTTGCACGTCCGTGGATCGGCAAGAACCTTTATGTAACCCTCCGCTTCCCACCTAAACAGTGCCGAGGCTATGGATTCCCAGTCGAGCTTTCCATCAGGATCGTTGGAGGGCTGGAACATTAAATCGATAGCGGCTTTTGTTATCAAATCTGATCCGATCTCTAGATTACCATTTGCAGTTTCCTGCAACATCCAGAGATCTTCGATGAAGCGCGGTGCGGACATAAAGGAGGAATAGTCAGAGATCCTTCGACAGCGCCAAGACAAGCTTGGCTTGCTCAGGATGACAAATATTTTCGCAATGTCCTAGATAGAGGTAGTAAGTAAGTTTGATTCGCCAATCCGGCGTTGCCCGTCTATCTGTCTATCGAGTGCACCTTGACCCGAAGGCCGTCGAAGCTTACGTAGATGCAATCATAAAGGGCGGTCTCGTTGTCATGGGTGCCTTCGGGGGTGCAATTTTCAGTGCATTCGTTTACAGTCAGGCAAATAAATGGAGAGGCGAACGAGACAAGATTGACGCTGCGGAACGAAAGGAACTTATCCGCCAACTTGCAGTGAAGGACAAAAGGATCGATGCTTTACATGCTAAGCTATCAGGAAAAGGAAAGAAAACTGGTTCCTCTGGTGGAGATGAATTGAATCTTGAGGGTTAATTGATGACGATACCACCGCTACTTGTTTTCTTGGGAATTTGCTCAACTGGACTGTTTTTGTCCGTTCTTCCGGCTTACTTTGTCTACGTGAGGGAGAAACGATTGTACAAGCTCGCAGTCGCTAGACGTGACATAGCCACATCTGTTTCCGAAATGCAGGAGATTCTGCTCGACGGCACTATTAGTTGCGGCCATGTCTGCCATGATGAACTATTTGAGCTAATGTGCTTTGTTCAGGGAGCGGATGATTACACAATTAGGCTACGGCTATGGAAAGAGCCAAGTCAGGAATCGAAGGAATTTTCCGCGCGAGTTGAAAGCGATCTGGCTGATGGGGAGTCAAACTATGCTCAGGCATTGGGGAAGTTTACCCGAGCCTATTATAGAGCCTTCAAATACAAACACCCGATCATTTCCGCCAGAACCAAGCTTTACCTACTCTTCACGGGAGCTTTCGTTAAGCTCATTCTTCACACGCTTCGACTAACCTTAAAAGGGATGATCTTGCTAGAAGAGATAGAGAAGGAATGGCGTAAGCTAATGGAAAAAGAGTTTCGGAAACTTTTACTCAGAGAGACCTATACTCGGGTGAATCCAATTCATCAGGAGGATTATTTGGCTGACTCGACTGCCCTCGCTCGTTAGCATCTTAGTCGTCAAACTTCGTGTCCTTGCCCGTCTTCCAGTCGAAGGGGAATTGTGTCGTTGAGTTTTGGAAAGGCTCTTTCCAGCAAGCGAAGAAAATTGCTCCAATTGGTTGAAGCGCGCATTAGACCGATTATTGAATGAAGATGCTGATTTAGCGCCGGATGGCCAACGTCAATAGTCAGCCATTGATGATGTCTGGATTTTCGCTGTCCTTTGTCATCTTTTGGATTAAGTCGGCGAAGTTCTTCAAGAACGCCAGGGGCCAGCCTTTGATAGATAACATCATTGGTATAGCGACCTACAACGCTAGGACGGTTTACCGCCATTCCCTTCCAATGCCAGCCCTTAAGGTGAAACATTAACTCGTAGAACTCATCTGGAAAGCGTTTGGCCCACTTTGCTTGCTCCTTCATTAGGAACTTATCCAGAATGCTTTGTAGGGTCTCCTTGTCTTGATCTCGCCTATATCCCGTCGCCTCATCAATCAGCGCGATTAGGCCGACATTCGCGATGGAAATGATGAGGCTTTCGGCGGCCTGCGCATACCTCAACTCTGGGTCTGTCCCTAGGAGCCCAAACTCGCGAGCCTTGAGTACCGCTTTGCAATAAGCTATGAGAATTTCAGAATCGTATCCATGAGCGATAAACCCGTTTTTCGTGCGGTATTTGGCCGGGTTCTCGATGTCCAGTGCTAACTTTAAGTACGACAATCCCTTAAGCGAAGGATGGGCTATTAAACGTAGGATGCGATGTCCAGTGTCTCCGCGTCCTTTCATGCCCAACATCTCCATGAAAGATCGTTGGGATATGACGCGCATCCCGTTGTCTAAATTTGCGCAAACGATATTATCCCATTTTCCAATCCGCAAAGTACCGGGATGGGTTTCTTGTGGAAGATGCTCGCTCATAATTAGGCTCCGAGCGCGTTAATAAGGGTGAGATTGAAAATTTCGTCGTTCTTACGGTTGTTGTAGCGGAAGGCAAATTCATCAACGTATTTTTGCAGATAGGACAGGCTGACCTTGTGGTACTGGCCGATAATCCCGCGCTTCAATAATGCCCAAAATCCCTCGATTGTGTTCGTGTGAATTGCACCCTGTGCATAGGAAACGCTGTGATTGATGGTCAGATGGCGTAGGACGTTGCTATTGGCCTTGGAGTAGCCCTTAAACTCGTCGGTGATAAGAATGGACTCGCCCTTATCCACATTGCGGCGAACGAGCGACATGAGCCGTTTGGACGTTAAAATGGGCGATACCTTGGCAATCACCTTTCCATCGCGTTGAACCATGCCGACAACGGGAACTTTCTTGGTTCCACGACCGCGTTTGCCAGGACGACCACCTTTACGGGGCTTGCCGCCCACATACGTTTCATCCATTTCAACGATACCGCGAAGCAACTCGCCGCTATCCAGCATCGCCTTGCGAATCCGCATGGCCATGAACCATGCAGTGTTTTTGTTTACCTCTAGGTCACGCGCCAACTGGCGAGCGGAAAGACCTTTCTTGGCGTTGAGCATGAGGGCCACGCCGAGAAACCACTTTTGCAGGTCTAGCTTAGTGTTGTGAAAAATAGTTCCCACCGTAACCGAATAGGTAGTGTTACAGGTATTGCAGTGATACCGCTCTTCTTTAGGCATCGCAGTAGCTTTGGTGGACTTACAGTAAGGGCAGGCAGGAACTCCCTTCCATTTCACGGCTTCCAAGCGGGCGATGCAGCTCTTTTCGGTGGGAAACTCGCGGTAGATCGAAACGATGTTCATGAGTGGAATCTATACCACCCGCAAACTAAGTCAAGGAAAACTTCTACCTATTTCTGGGACATTGCGAATATTTTAATCCACCAACCGCTTGGTCAAATCGCCGTAGGCGTCGATGCGGCGGTCGCGGAGGAAGGGCCAATGTGTGCGCTGCACATCAACCGTGGCGAGATCGATTTCGTGGACGAGGATTTGCTCTTCCTCGATGCCGGCCTTGGCGATGATCTGGCCCGAGGTGTTCGCGATGAAGCTCTGGCCCCAGAACTTGATGCCGTCGCCGCCGATGGGCGTTTCGTGGCCCACGCGATTCGTCACCGCGACATAGCAGCCATTGGCCACGGCGTGCGCGCGCTGGATCGTTTCCCACGAGGAGTGATGGGCCTCGCCATATTTTTCGCGCTCGCTGGGATGCCAGCCAATCGCGGTGGGATAAACGAGAATTTGCGCGCCAGCCATCGCGGTCAGTCGCGCGGCTTCGGGGAACCATTGGTCCCAGCAAATGAGCACGCCGATTTTGCCGAAACGCGTGTCCCAGGCTCGAAAGCCGAGATCGCCGGGCGTGAAATAAAACTTCTCGTAGAAAAGCGGATCATCGGGGATGTGCATCTTGCGGTACTTGCCGAGATAGGTGCCGTCCGCATCGATGATCGCCGCGGTGTTGTGGTAAACGCCGGCGCTGCGCTTCTCAAAAAGCGACGCGACGATGACCACCCCGCGAGCCTTGGCCAGTTCGCAGAAAGCCTGCGTGCTCGGCCCGCTCGGGATCTCCTCGGCCAGCGCGAAATTCGCGTGGTCCTCGCTCTGGCAAAAGTAGGGCGAGCGAAACAGCTCCTGCGTGGAAATAATCTGCGCGCCCTGGTCCGCCGCGGCGTGCGCAAGCTGGAGGGTCCGCTTCAGGTTGGACACCGGATCGGCATCGGCCCAGGTTTGCAGAAGCCCCAATTTGATTTTTTGCGATGCGGCCATAAGGAAGCTTATTTTAGTTTCTATTTTGCGAATGGCAACGGCTGTGTGGCTAAAAATTCATGTGAAGGTCTGTGCCGCAGCCCTGCTCCCTCGTTCCCAAGTTGTACTTGGGAACGAGGGGAAAATTCACGCAAAAAGCTCCGTTGCCCGGCACAGGCGTGTGGCGGCGACGGCTACCTTTTTGAAGACATGCCCCCGCGTTTTGGCTAAGTTACTTGTGTGATTGCGGCCAACAAAAACGACGTCCTGGATTCGCTGCTGTTCGTCTATTTTAAGGCGATGGCGCGCCGTGCTTTTCACACCATCGCGGGCCGGGGCCTCGAGCGCCTGCGCAACCTGCCGGAGGATCGTCCGGTCATCCTTTTTTGCAATCACACCAATTGGTGGGACGGCTTGATCATCTATATGCTGAGCCGGGAGATGCGCCACAAAGCCGTCTACTGCATGATGGAGGAAAAGCAGCTCAAGCATTACCGCTTCTTCACCTGGCTCGGCGCGTTTTCGGTCGATCTGAGCAGCCCTTTGCGCTCGGCGGCATCGTTGCGCTACGCCCAGCGCCTGTTGCAAAAGAAGGAGACTGCGATCTGGATTTTTCCGCAGGGCCGAATCTGCCGCCAGAATGAGCCGGTTGAGATCAAGCCGGGCACCGATTATCTCGCCCAAACGGCGCCGCATGCGTTGCTCGTGCCGGTGGCGATGCGGTACGATTTTTTTCGCGAGGACCGGCCCAACTGCCTGATTGAAATTGGCCACCCTTTCCCGGCGATCGAGCGCACCGATGGGCGGATCGCGCGGGAATGCAACGAGGCTTTTGCCCTCATCAGCCAGGCCGCGCAGGACCAGGACTTGACCGGCTTCAGCCTCCTTTTTCAACCGCGCTGGACAATCAACAAACGCTGGCAATGGGTCAAGCTCGCCCTCACGGGCCGACTGAGCGAGTTCACGCCGACCAATTAATTGTTCTTGGCGCGCGTTGAGTTCGTGCTGCCATTGACGTCGACACTCGGCTTCAGGCGAATCACCTGGTCCGATTTCAGCACTTCGTCTTCGGTTGGCGGCAGGACGGTCGGGCCGCCCCAGAAAACGCGCCAGGGCTTGACGGCCAGCGTCGCGGTCAGCGCCTTCGCGTTCGTGCTCACGACTTTCAGGTTCTCGGTGGAGACGCGCAGGCTGTTGAGCATGTCGTCCAGGCGCGCCTTGCCTTCCGGCGAATTGAAGTTTTGAACCACGCTGTCGCCATCAACCAGGAATTTGTCGGCGTGGGTCATCAAAGGAGGGAGGGACGTCTCAAGATTGACGCTGAGCTTGTCGAGCCGGTCCAGCACCGGGCCCAATTGCGTGACGAGCTGTTTGGCCTGGGTCAGGGCCTGCCCCGCCGGTTGAATCAGGTCGGACAGGTCGAAGGGCATTTCCCCCTGCACGACGTCGCCATCCACCAGCGCCTTGCTGTTATGATCGGGGCCGGGCGTCAGCAGAACATATTTGGCCGAGATGCCGAAGCCGTCCTGCTTGATCGTCGCTTCCACATCGTTGCCGATTTCAATCGAATTATCGACGTCGATCACGACCTCCACGCAATTGAACAGGCCGGTGGCGGGATCCTTGGTCTCTTCCCCGCGGGGGATCAGCCGCACTGCCTTCACGCGTCCGGCGTGCGCCCCGGCGTATTTCACCTCGCTATTCGGGGTAATGCCGGTGGCATTGGGGAATTTGATGATGAGCTCGTAGCCATTATTGCCCCAGGACCATTTGCCGATGGCGAAGCTGAGCGACGCCAGCATGATGAGGGCGGCAACGAAAAAGAGGATGGCGGTGATTCGATTTTCTGGCATGGCGTGCTCCTTCGGTTTTTAAGTCTGCATGAGGCGTTTGAAATAGTCATCCTTGGAAAGTTTGAACGGAATGGGGCCGTCCGCCTCTCCCTTGATGAATTGTTGAAGATAGGGATTGGGGTTGTTCTGGATCTCCTCCGGTGTGCCCGCGGCGAGTACTTTGCCCTCGAAGAGAAAAATCATCTGCGTGGCGATGCGGAATGCGCTCGTCATATCGTGCGTCACCACGACGGCGGAGAGGCCCAGCTTTTTCGTGAGATCGACGGTCAGCGTGTCGATCACGGCCGTCATGACGGGGTCGAGACCGGCGGTGGGTTCATCGCAAAAGAGGAGGTCGGGATCGAGCGCCAGGGCGCGGGCCATGCCGACGCGCTTCTTCATGCCGCCGGAGATTTGCGCGGGCTTGAGGTGCTCGAAGCCGGTCAGGCCGACCAGCTCCAGCTTCAGCTTTACCACCAGCTCGGCGATGTTCGGGGAGACGTCGCTCGATTCGAGGATGGGCAGCGCCACGTTTTGCCCGACGGTCAGCGAATTGAAAAGAGCCCCGGTCTGGAAGAGCATGCCGAAGCGTTTCCGCATCTTGGACATACCCTCGTCGTCCAGCTTGGTGATTTCCGTGCCGTGGATGTAAATCTCGCCCGCATCCGGTTTCAGCGAGCCGATGATGTGGCGCAGGAGCGTGCTTTTGCCGCAGCCGCTGCCGCCCATGATGATGAGGATTTCGCCATGCTTCAGCTTGAAGCTGACGTCGTTCAAAATCTTCCTCGTGCCGAAGCTGCGGGTCAGGCCGCGGACTTCGAGGGCGTAGGGAGATTTCGTTTCGCTCATAAAATGAAGTAAATTAATGCCGTGAGAAGCGCGTCCATGGCAAGCATGGAGGTGAGGGAAGTCACCACCGACTTGGTCGTGGCCTTGCCGACGCCCTCGGCGCCGCCCTCCACCTGGATGCCGTAGAAACAGCCGACCGTGCCCACCACCGCGCCGAAGATCAGCGCCTTGAGCAGGCCGGTGAAGAGGTCCTTTTGCTCCACGGCGTCGATGGAGTTCGCCACGTAGAAAACGGGATCGAGATGGAGGGTCGTCACGCTGATCAGCCAGCCGGCGAACAGGCCCACCCCTTCGCCCAGCACGGTGAGAAGGGGCATCATGATGATCATGGCCAGCAAGCGTGGCACCACGAGAAACTTCACCGGATCGATGCCCATGACGTTGAGCGCCTCGATTTCCTCCGCCACTTTCATCGTGCCCAGCTCGGCGGTGATGGCGGAGCCGGAGCGACCGATCACGATGACCGCCGTGATGAGCGGCCCGATTTCCCGCAGGATGGAAAAGGCGACAAGATTGGCCACGAGATCGGTCGCGCCCAGCTTGGCGAATTGGCCCGCGCCCTGGATGGCGAGCACGATGCCGAGAAGAAAATTCGCCAGCGCCACCGTCGGCATCGACGCGACGCCAATGCTCACCATCTGGTCGAACAGGGCGGACATGCGCCAGCCCCGATGCCCGAAGAGAGGAGCGAAAATGGCGCTGAACGCCCGGAGAGATAATTGCGCGTAAGCGAGCAGCATGGTCGTGCTCCTTCCCGTTCCCCGTTACGACTTGAGCGCGGCGAGCGCGGAGGGGATGTCGGGATGGAGGGAGAAGATCTGCTCGAGCCGCACGATCTCGAAGACGTTCTTCACGCGCGGGCTGAGCGCCGCCAGCGCGAGCTTCCCCTTGAAGCCCTGCACCGCCTGATAATACTCAATCAGCGTGGCCAGCCCGGAGGAATCGATGTAATTCACGCCACTGAAATCGAGCAAGAGCAGCGGCGTCTTCTTGGACGATTTCGGTTTGAGATATTCTCGCAGTTTCGGAGAAGTTTCCAGGTCCACGTCGCCGCTGATCGAGACGACCGGTATCTCCTGCTCGGTTCGTTCGGTAATTTGCATCAAGATAGAGGTATCAACCTTCCACCATGAAGAAAGCCAATTTTTTGATTATTAACCGATTTTGACTGCTTTGCGGGCAAAAATAGTTAGGTGGAAACCCCTAAAATGGGGGGGGGTGAGGCCGGTTTTGAGGCCCAAAGCAGCCGATTCGGGTGGTCCGGGCTACTTGTTGCCCGGGTGCGCGAGCGCACAGGAAGCGATTTTCTAATGGGCCTCGTTGGCCCGCACCGCCGCCATTTCCGCTTTTGACTTGGCGAGATCGGTCTGAAAATCGGGGGTCGCCATCAGCTTGTCGAAGATCGCCTGCCCCATCGTGCGGCCCGCTGCCACGTCGCTGGGGAAATGAACCCCGCCAATGACTCGGTCATCGCCGATCTGCTGTCCCCGTGCCAGCAACGCGTCTTTCTGGTCCGGAACAAGTTCGGCGAGAATCAGTGCCGTGACCGTCCCGAACGTGGAATGGCCGCTGGGATAGGACGCATCCTTGGGCAGCGTAATCGGAGGATGAACCCGCGCATCCTGCAGGAACGGACGCGGACGGTTCCAATATTTCTTCGCCGAAACGATGATCGGATGTTCGTCAGCGCCGACGCGTTGAAAGAGCTTGGTGGTGAGTGGAAGATTTTTTTCCGCGTACCAGGAGCCCAGCACCGTGTCGAACAGCCAGACGTTAAGGTGATCGGCTTCGCGCTTGATCCGCGTCACTTCCTCCGGCGTGCGCGCGGCTTGTTTCTGCAAAATCAGGGCGATTTCCTGCTTCGTTGTATCCGACCCAATCGCGGGCGGGCCGGATAGGAGCTTTGTCGGATCGATCGTCGCCGGGTCGAAATAGGGCGCAGCTTTTACAGCGCTCGTTGGCGCCATCGGAGCTGGAGGCGTATCCGCAGCCCGAATCAGCGGAGCTAGAGCGAAAAAAAGCGCAAATAGGAGACAGGCGGGCTTTCTCATAATGAGATAGGTTATCACGGGCGACCGCGGAAAGATCAACCGCCAAAATATCCCGCCACGCAATTGTTTCGTAGCCGCCGCCGTAAGGCGGTGGAACGAGAGACCACGCTCTTACGAGCGCGGCTACGGCTTTAACCTTCCGTCTCTTCCTTCACCGCATGGCGCTGCAAATCTTCCAGCGAAACGAATTCCAGCGCCGAAATATGCGTTCCCGAAAGAACCACCGCGGGCGCCATCCCGGCATCCAGCGCCTCTTTCCAGCGTGTCACGCACAGGCACCAGCGGTCGCCCGGTTCCAGGCCCGGGAATTGGTACTGCGGAATCGGCGTGCTCAGGTCATTGCCCATCCTGTGGCTGAACGCGAGGAACTCCGCCGTCGCTTCGATGCAAACTGTATGCAGCCCGTAATCACCCGGGGCGGTGCGGCAATAGCCGTCGCGATAAAAACCGGTCATTGGTGAGAAGCAGCAGGGCAGCAGTTTTCCTCCCAGCACATTGGTGCGAATCGATTCAGCCATAAACCAAATCTACCCGATGAGGCGTGGTTGTCGAGGTAGGCGTCGCGTAAGCGACTCTTTAAAAGGATTGTCATCCTGAGCTTGTCGAAGGATCTCTTATTATTTTGCTCGGAAGAGCTGTTTATAAAGGAATAGTCAGAGTTCCTTCGACAAGGATGACGGATTTAATAATAGCGCTTACGCGCTCGAAGCCGATTTCCCTTGCGCCGCCACACCCTTTGCCCGGATGATTTCCGCCCCTATGGCAGAACCCACTTCAGTTGCAAAGATGGAAAAAATCGTCGCCCTGTGCAAACGGCGCGGCTTCATCTTCCAGTCGTCGGAAATTTATGGCGGCCTCAACGGCGCGTGGGATTACGGCCCGCTCGGCGTCGAGCTCAAGCGCAACTTGAAGGACTATTGGTGGAAAAGCATGACGCAACTCCGCGACGACATCGTCGGCTTCGACGGCTCCATCCTCATGAACGCCGCCGTCTGGAAAGCCAGCGGCCACGTCGACACTTTTTCCGATCCGCTGGTAGAATGCAAACTCACGAACAAGCGTTATCGCGCCGACCAGATCGAGCCGCAGAGTGGGACAGCCTATTACTATAGCGGGATATCAATACCTGCATTTGTCGGCGATCCTTCTACGGCCAATATGCCACCCTTAGGAGGTGCAGACATCTTTAAGTTTTCTGTAGAACCGAAAAAAATCGAGTTACAATTTGCTGTCCTTGTTCCAATAGGCAAACCCGAGGCATCAGCACAAAAAATTGCCAGGCAATTCTATGTATCGAAAGGCTACATTGAATCTCAAATAATTTCGCTGAATTTGCAAAAAACAGAAATTGTGGAAAACTCTACTGCCTTCAATCCCGAAAACGGCGCGCAACTCAGCGAACCCCGCGTTTTCAACCTCATGCTGAAAACCTACATCGGTCCCGTGCAGGATGAATCGGCGGTCACTTATCTCCGTCCCGAAACCGCGCAGGCGATGTTCGTCCAGTTCAAGAACGTCCTCGATGTCTCGCAGAAAAAGCTGCCGTTCGGCATCGCGCAAATCGGCAAAGCGTTTCGCAACGAAATCAATCCACGCAACTTCACCTTCCGTTCCCGCGAGTTCGAGCAGATGGAACTCGAGTTCTTCGTCAAGCCCGGCACCGGTCCCGAATGGCTCAATAAGTGGCTCGAAGAACGCCTCGCGTGGTATGAAGCCATCGGCATTCCGCGCGCGAAGATTCATGTCCTCACCGTGCCGGACAAGGACCGCGCCTTTTATTCGCAGGGCACCTACGACCTCGAATACGAGTTTCCGTTCGGCATCCAGGAACTTGAGGGCATCGCCCATCGCGGCAACTACGATCTCAAGCAGCACCAGGAGGCCAGCGGCAAACCGCTCGAATATTTCGATGAGGAATCGAAGACGAAATACCTGGCCGAAGTCGTTGAGCCGAGCGCGGGCGTCGACCGCACCGTGCTGGCTCTCCTCTGCGAAGGCTATGACGAAGAGACCGTGAAGGACGAAGAGAGCGGCAAGGAAGAGACGCGCGTTGTGCTCCGTTTTTGCCCGCGCATGGCGCCGATCAAGGCGTCGGTTTTCCCGCTGCTCAAGAACAAGCCGGAACTGGTCGCCATCGCGAAGGACATTTACAAAACGCTCCAGCCGCTCCTCAAAGTCACCTACGCCGACACCGCCGCCATCGGTCGTCGTTACCGCCGTGCGGATGAAATTGGCACGCCGTTCGGTATCACCGTCGATTTCGAGACGCTCGAAGGCGCGAAGGAGGCTTCCACCTCGGCCACCGGCACGCCCATCGCCGCCGGCCAGAAGGACACCGTCACCCTCCGCCATCGCGACACCATGAAGCAGGAGCGGATCGCCATCGCCGATTTGCCTGCCTATTTGCTGACGAAGATCGCATAGGGATTTGGTTTCTCGTACCCAAGTTTCACTTGGGTACGTCCCCGTTCTTCGCGAAATTTCATTTCGCTGCAACCCCAACGGGGTTGCAATCATATAGCCCAGGGTTGGTCCCGCCTCGCAACCCTGTACTATATGATTCCAATCCTTTCAGGATTGGGAAACCGGGATCGGCAATAAAATTGCCTCAGCAAGTGCGTTCCCAAATGAAATTTGGGAACGAGGAAAGACAGCGACGGTCATAGGCCGCTGCTACAACTGAAATTAAAACCGCGCGGCCTCTTCCACCTCGGCCAGCTCCGCTGTGGGACTGACCACCGCGACATTGAGCCGCTCGTCGTGCACCAGCAACGCCGCCGCCGCGCGTACTTCCTCGGGAGTCACCGCTTCGATCTGCCGGATCAGCTTGTCGGGATTGATCACGCGGTTGTGGCCGAGCAGCCCTTCGCCGAGCCACATCATCTGGTTGTCGGTGCTTTCGAGATTCAGGTGCATCTGGCCGTAGGTATATTCCTTCGCGCGACGCAATTCCCGCGCACTCGGCGCGCGCCGCGCAAGTTGCCGCACGGTCTGCAGCGTCAGCTTGATCGCCTGAGCCGTCTTCGAGTTCTCCACGCCCGCGTTGATATAAAAGCTGCCCGTCTCCTGGTAATAATTCGCGCCCGTGCTGATCGAGTAGGCCAGGCCATGCTTTTCGCGCACGTTCTGGAACAAACGCGAGCTCATGTTCTCGCCCAGCATCACGCTCATCAGCCGGAAGGCCGACCGGCGCGGATCGTGCCGTGACACGCCGCGTAACCCGACCACGAACTGCGTTTGCTCGATCGGCTTGCGCACCACTTCATAGCGGGGCGCGGTCTGGCGGCGAGAAACCGGCGTGAACATCGCGCGGGGACCCGTCGGGAAATTCCGCAGCAGGGGCCGCAGCAGCTCCTTCACCTCGGCAAGATCGGTCTTGCCTGCCACGGTGATGCACAGGTTGCCCGAGTGATAAAACTTGCGCCGATAATTGAGCAGGTCGCGCCGCTTCATGCGCTGGATGATGTCGGCTGTGCCCAGTAGCGGCCGGCCCAGCGGATGATTCGGCCAGAGCAGTGAACTGGCCATGTCCTGCGCCAGTTGCGACGGCTGATCCTCGTACATCCGGATTTCTTCCTGGATCACGCCGCGCTCCCGCTCGATCTCAGCGGCGGGAAAAGTCGCGCGCAACAGCATGTCGGTCAGCACCTCGACGACCTCGCGCAGATGCGTCGCGCTGGCCCGCGCGTAGTAGCATGTCATCTCCTCGGCCGTGAAGGCATTGAGATATCCGCCCACGCCTTCGATCGCCTCGGAAATCTCGCGTGCCGTCCGCTTTGTCGTGCCCTTGAAGAGCATGTGTTCCAGAAAATGGAAGATGCCGTTTTGCCGCCGCGATTCCTGCCGACCGCCGACGCCGAGCCAGAAACCGACGGAGACGCTCTCGACGTGAGGCATCTGCGCCACGGCGAGCTGGGCTCCGTGATCGAGTCGTTCCTGGGTGAAAATCATGCCTAAGTTTCGTGTCAGCCTCCGCGAGTGTCAAACCCGCGATGCATGATATAAATTTAATCCGCTATAAGTAACGCATTAGAGAGTCATTTTTGAATGTTAAAATCTGCAGTGCAACAAGATATGGCTTAAATCGAGGTTAAGTGAGAAACTACGGGGTTCAACTTATTTGGTTTAAAAGCTGCTATCCCGGCAAAAAGCGTTAGTAGGTAAATAGTTCCTACCCTTAAGTACCTATTCTAGCAAAGTGGTGTGGACTTATGCGGTCTTTTCCCCCATTTTTAAGGCCAAATGACCTCCCGCACTCGCATTTGCTTAGCTGGAGGCGTTTTGGCCCTTGGGCTGTTCCTGGCCGGCTGCTCCGCCAAGGTCAAGGTGCGCGAAAGCCAGATCATCGACCATATCAAGCATGGGCTTGCCTTTCTGCACCATGGCCGTCCCTTGCTCAAAGACCTCCATCCGGTCATCGGTGATTGGGTCGTGCAGCGCATGGGCAGTGACATCGACTCGCTCAATCCGGTCACGTTGGAATCGGCGGATGCGCAGACGATCAGCGGCGAGATCAACGAGGGCATGCTCCAGATGAACAACTACACGCTCAAGCTGGAGCCGTGTTTGGCGACGTCGTACGAGATTTCGCCCGATCAGCTCACCTACACGTTTCATCTTCGCCATGGCGTGAAGTGGACCGACGGCCAGCCTTTCACCGCGGACGACGTCAAGTTCACCTACGACCGCACCCAGGATCCGGCTGTGGATGCCGCGCAGCTCCGCACCTACTTCGAGAACATCAAGTCGTGCGACGTCCTCGATCCCTACACCATCCGCTTCACCGCGACGGAAAAATATTTCAAAACGATCGAGACGCTCGGCGAAATGCAGATCGTTCCCCGGCACGCCTTCGCCACAGGCGACCCCGATTTCAATCAGAATGCTTTCTCCCGCAATCCTATTGGCACCGGCCCGTATAAGTTCGTGCGCTGGGTCACCGGCTCGGAGATCGTGCTCGAGCGCAACCCCGACTATTGGGACAAAGTCCATATCCGCTATCCGAAGCGCCTGATCTGGGAGGTGATCCAGGAACCCTTCGTCGCGGCGCAATTGTTGAAGAAGGGCGAGATCGACGTTTTCGACGCCGTTTCGCCCATCATTTGGAAATACGACCTCGATCACAGCCGCGCCATCGATAAGTGCCGCGAGGTGGTTTATCCCTACCCCTATTACAACTATCTCGGCTTCAATCTCCGTAACCCGCTTTTTTCGGATATCCGCGTGCGCCATGCCATCGACATGCTGATCCCGCGCGACGAAATCCTGTCCCAGATTTATCTCAACGAGTACGCCAACAAAACTTCGGGCTTCGATGAGGCCTCGTCCCGGAATTATAATACCGCCGTTACGCCCACGGCCAACGATCCGTCGGGCGCGCTGAAATTGCTGAACGATGCGGGCTGGAAAAACGATCACGGTGACGGGCTCCTCTACAAGGACAACCAGCCGCTGAGCTTCACGCTTCTTTACCGCGCGGGCAGCCCTACCGAGGAGAAAATGGTCGAGCTGATCCAGGAAGCGCTCGGTCACAGCGGGATCGATGTGAAGCTGTCGCGTCTTGAATTTGCCCAGTGGATCGAGCGCGTGGACGATTGGGATTTCGAGGCGACGATGGGTGCGTGGGGCCTCGACATCAATGGCGATCCCTCCCAGCTCTGGTCCAGCTCGCAGGCCGATCTCAAGAAAAGCTCCAACTTTGTCGGCTATAAAAGTCGGCAGGCCGACGCCCTCATGACGGCGGGGCGGCTCGAGTACGACGATCAAAAGCGGGCGGCGATTTATCAGCAGCTCCACCAGGTCATCCACGACGATTACCCGGTCTGCTTTCTCTTCAATCCCCATTTCATCGTCATCATGTCCGACCGCTTTCACAACGTGAAAATCTTCGCGCCGCGCCCCTGCTACGACGTCACCACGTGGTGGGTCCCCGAATACCGGCAAAAGTACGGCAGGGTCTTCAAGTTGCCGTAGAGGATAGCCGCGACTTGCCTCTGCCGCTCTCATCAGGTACTTTTTTGCCATGAGCACGTCCGAAATTCTGGATGAACTCCCCAAGCTCAGCGTTGAGGAGCGCCAGCTTCTTTTTCAACGACTCAGCGAACTGGAGATGGGAGAAATCGAGGAAACACCGGAAATGCTCGCGGCCATCGACGAAGCCCGGGCAGAGCCATCGACTTCAGACGTGTCGGCAGAAGAGTTAAGGCGTGACGTTATCCGATGGGCTCGTACAAAGTAGCTTTTTCGCGGCGAACCGAGCAGACGAGAAACATTGATTAAGAAGCGATGCAAAGCTCTTCTATCTTACTCGTCGTTTACCCGATGGTCGTGTTTGCGTCGATCTGTCTCTTCATAATAGTGAGACAACGAAGGATGAAAAGAGACCTTGAAACGCGGCTGCGCAATGCTGGGCCAGTACAGAGATTTTTCCGGGGTCCGTTTGGCTTGTCCGTTGTTTTGATTGGAATCTGGTTGCTGCTCTCACTAATAGATTTTATCAGGACTCTGTTGTAACTAAATTGCCGCCAAAGCCGCGTCCCAATCTTTCCAGACCGGCTCGAGCCCCAATTCGCGCAGGCGCGAGGAAACCTCGGCGGGCGAGCGCTCGTCGGCAATGGCGAATTGCTCCGTCGCGCTGAGATGTTCGCCTTCGGACGCGATCACGGCCACGGCCTTGCCGCGCTGCGTCTGGTGGATCGATTCCTCGCCCGCGCCGGTATAGCCGCCCGGCTCGGTGTGCGATCCGGCGCTCATCATCGTCACACCGAGACGCGCGAGCCGGTCGCGCAGGGCGGGCGCTTCACGCGTCGAAAGAACGATGCCGATTTGCGGGAAGCAGAGACGCAGCGCCACGATCACCTGCACCATCGCGCGGTCGTTGAATTCGTGCCTCGGGGAAAACTGGCCCGCCGCCGGGCGCAGCCGCGGCAGCGACACCGTCACGGACGACTTCCAGCAATGGCGCAGCAAATAATCCACATGCGCGGCCAGGTGCATCGCCTCCTGCTCCCACGGGGCGAGGCCGAAAAGCGCGCCGATGCCCAGCCGCCGAAAGCCCGCCGCGTAGGCCCGTTCCGGACAATCGAGCCGCCAGTCGAAATCCTTCTTCGGCCCGGCGGTGTGCAGCTCGGCATAAGCCGCGCGGTCGTAGGTCTCCTGATAAACAACGAGGCCCTCCGCTCCCGCGCGAACGGCCGGCTCGTAATCGACCGTCTCCATCGGCCCGACCTCCAGCGATAGCGCCGGGATAAATTCGCGAAGCCGCGCGACACACTGCGCGAGATAATCGGACGAAACAAATTTCGGATGCTCGCCCGCGACGAGCAGCACATTGCGAAAACCCTGCTCCCAAAGATGACGCGCCTCCGCCTCGACCTGATCGACCGAAAGCGTCACGCGCAGGATCGGGTTGTCGCGCGAGAAGCCGCAATACTTGCAGATGTTGACGCACTCGTTGGAGAGATAAAGCGGCGCGAACAGCCGCATCGTCCGGCCGAAATTCTGGCGCGTCAGCTTTTCCGCATCGCGCGCCATCGCCTCCAACTCCGCGCCCGACTTGGGTTGCAGCAGCGAGGCAAAGCGGCGCAGCACGCGGCTATTCAGCACGCTCGCGTGACAAGCCGGATCGCGAAAGGTTGCGGAGAAGGACATGAGCCGTGAATATAGACGATCCCGGCGGGCGAGTCTATCGCTGCCGATTCACAACTTGTGAAAGGCCTCCATTCGTGGAATAGTTTCCAGAGGATGAAGGCCTCACTTCCCATCGAGATCGATCACGAAATTATGAGCGGGATTCCCGCCTTCACTGGCACGCGCGTGTCGGTGGAAGCGCTCTTCGATTATCTCATGAAGGGATCAAACCTCGATGAATTTCTTGATTGTTTCCCGACCTTGAAGCGCGCGGATGTCTTCAGATTCTTGACCATTCCAAGCACGAGGCGACTGCGGCAGGGTGAAGCTCTTTTTTGATGAGTGTGTCCCGCGTCCCTTGCGCAGGCTATTATCAAGTCACGAGATTCGCACAGCAAAGGAAATGGGTTGGGGCCGGCTGAAAAATGGTGAGTTAATTCGGCGTGCGGAAGAAAGCGGATTTGCCGTTACGTCACTAGCGACCAAAATCTGTCTTACCAGCAGAATCTTTCCAATTGTCACATCGCTCTCCTCGTTCTACCCACGAACTATTGGCCGATACTCCGATCCCAAACGCGCGAGGATCGAAGCGGCGCTCGCCACGGTGCAGCCGGGGCAATATGTCGAAGTCCAAGTTTGAGGAGCAGGCTATTGCCCCGCTCCGGCTCCCGGCGCTTCCGTTCCCGGCATATTTGGAGTCGGCATCCCGGGCACGTTCGGCATCTGTATCACCTGGTAACCTGCGGGCGGCTCGAAGAGCGACGGATCCTGCGGCCCCGCGACAAAATTCTTCCACTTCACGGTGAAGGAATTGTCCGCCGCCGCCATTTGCAGCGGTACCTTGCGCACCGTATCGAGCCAAAAGTAGAAAACCTGTTTCGTCTTGTCGGAGGTCACCGAATACTTTGTGCACGCCACGCCATCGACGGTGTCCGGCCCGATCAGCGTAAACTTGCCTTCCGGTCCGAACGAAGCCGCCGTGCGCCCACCCACTTTGTTTGGGTCGTAGGGCATTTCCATGACCATCTTCTGTGCGTTCATCACGTTGTAAATCTTCTGCTCGTCCTTGCGCACGATGATCGACATATCCATCCCGCCCATCGACGCGTCGCTGCGCATTTTGTCGCCGTCGACATAATTCTTCGATTGAATGGACATGCCTGACCTCGTTGTAATCGTCAGGTCTGCGCTATAATGCTTCTCCATCGCGAAGGGTGCGGCGGTATCGTCGGCGGCCAGGGAAGCGGGGCGCAGTAAACAACAACCGGCCACGATGGCGAGAGCAAGGCGGAG